>RCMY010000324.1_pt1 | contig 60041 bp, 52 predicted proteins | sample 2041341 | NCBI WGS metagenome assembly RCMY01 (sample SAMN09708234, study PRJNA481090) | Marine sediment metagenome, whole genome shotgun sequencing project.
AAGAGGATGCCCATCGCGATGTTGCCGAGGAACGCGCCAAACCCTTGATACAGGTGGTACGTGCCCCGGAGAAGAGCGGTGCTGAGAATGATGGTCCAGCGTCCCCAGCCGAGGGATGCCAGCCGCGAGAACAGGTAACCAACGACAATGACTTCTTCCGTGATTCCGGCGCGTGCGGCTGAGAGGAGCAGGACGGGAATTGTCCACCAGTGCTCATCGAGGGCAGTGGGAATGACCTGCACGTTAATGCCAACGGTGCGGCTCAGCAGGTAGAGCGCGATTCCCGGTATGCCGATGATGAGGGCGAGGCCGAGCCCCGAGGCGGTGTCGCGTGCGGGATGCAGAAAGTCGATGCCGAGCTTGCCGAGGTGGGGCTTGGCCGACTGCCACAGCAGGAACGCCACGAGTGCGACGGGCATGAGGCCAAAAAAGACGGCGAGCAGCTGGTAAACGAGGTCGAAAATTTCGCGTTCGCTCAGCGACCGATTGAGAGTTGCGGTTTGCTGGGACAGCGCTGCCTCTTGCGTCAATCGATTGAGAATGGCGACGACGGAGTAGACCGCGGATGCCCCGAGCGAAAGTCCGAGCACGATGAGAAGTTCGCTCCACAGGCGACGCCTCGTTGGGCCTTCGTGGTCTAAAGGGAAAGAGGTGCTCATGGTGCGCTTCCTGCCCTACACGCGGGGGCTCCTCCCGGGAGGCGATAGCGGTAGCGCGCGATGAGGGAATACACGATGCCGGAAGCAATCGAGAACGGCCACGTGTCGAGAAGAACACCGAGAAACCGCCACGCCATGCTCGGCTGATGCCGCAGAATCACCGAGACGGCGAGATAGCCACCGTACTGATGGATTCGATGTGAGCTGTCGGTCGTGACGAGCCACACGCGAGCGGCCGCTTCGTCGCGAGTGAGTCCAAAATCATCCAGTGGCGCCCACTGGAAGGGGATGGCCGCTGGCATGACGGGAATCGTTCGTTCCAGCCAGCGAACAGAGCTTGTGCAGAATCCGCAGTCCCCATCGAAGATGAGCGTGGCGCGCTCGCGGGGGCGGGAAAGGTTGAGCGGCATATTCACGATGCTACGCGGGCACGCACGCGAAATTGCCGCTAAGGGCGGGTGCAGATCACGGAACAACGCAGAATTACGCTATTTCGCGCAAGTTTTCGTCGCAAAGTGCCAAAAATTCGTGTGTACGTCACTGGTCGGTAACATTTGCGCATACAGTTTTGCCTGTGTAGCAAACCCATGCGTAGGGTTCTCTATAACAAGCGGGTGAGGGGCTAGGTATCCCTGCGCGCGGCAAATCCATCTTGCACAGGAGGAAAAGTGAAACTAAGACGAATTGGGGCACCGATTGCGGTTGCTGCCGTCGCCGCATTACTGGCGACTGGTTGCACCACGACGGGCGATGAAGGTCCATCCACGGGGAGCGGCGCGACGATCACTGTCGCAGAGGTTAACGAGCTCACCTCGTTTAACCCGAACACGCCGCAAGGCAACCTCGACATGAACAGCAAGCTCACGGGTTACACCCGGTCGAGCTTCTTCTACCTGGACGACAAGCTCAACCTCATCCCTGATGAGAGCTTCGGAACTGTGGAGAAGACAAGCGATGACCCGCTCACGGTCAAGTACACGCTCGCCGACACGGCGATGTGGTCGGATGGCACCCCGGTGACTGCCGACGACATGATGCTTGCGTGGGCTGTGCAGTCTGGTTTCTTCAACGACTCGACGGTCGATGCTGACGGAAACGTGACCGAGGGAACAACGTACTTCGACTACGCGGGCGACACCTCGGGCCTCGGTCTGGCGGATCGTCCCGAAATCGGCGACAACAACATGTCGATGACGATTACGTATAGCGAGCCATACGCAGACTGGACTCTCGTCAACCCGATTGACGCGCCAGCTCACGTTGTTGCCGCTCAGGCCGGTGTCGACATCAAGGATGTCCTTGCTGCCATGACCACCATGCCGCGAGGTGACGCCGACAAGCCGGCAGATCCCAACGCTGACCTGAAGACCTTCGCGGACTTCTGGAACACCGGATTCGACGCCACGAGCCTTCCTTCGGACAAGAGCCTCTACCTCTCGTCTGCGGCTATGGTGCTCGACTCATGGACGCCGAAGCAGTCGATCACGCTTGTCAAGAACCCTGACTACAAGGGTGACCTGAAGCCTCAGGTCGACAAGATCGTCGTCCGCTTCATCGGTGACGCGCAGGCTCAAGTGACGGCTCTCCAGAACGGTGAGGTTGACATCATCAACCCGCAGTCCTCTGCCGACACGATCAAGTCGCTCGAAGCGATGGGCAACGTCAAGACGCTGACGGGTAACCAGTTCAGCTACGACCACCTGGACATCTCCTTCAACACCGACGTGTTCAAGGACGCAGATGTTCGCAAGGCGTTCCTGATGACGATTCCTCGCCAGCAGATCCTTGACGCCATCGTCACGCCGCAGAACCCGGATGCCGAACTGGACAACTCACAGTTGTTCTTCCCTGGCACTGACGCGTATGACGAGTCGATCAAGGCGAACGGCTCTGACGCGTACAACGAGGTTGACATCGAAGGCGCCAAGGCGCTCCTGAAGGGTGCTACGCCTGAAGTGAGGCTCCTCTACAACACGAAGAACCCGAACCGGGTCAACTCCTTCCAGATCATTCAGGTCTCGGCGGAGAAGGCCGGATTCAAGGTCATCGACGCTGGTGCTGAGAACTGGGGATCGCTCCTCGGTAGCGGCACGTATGACGCATCGATCTTCGGTTGGATCTCGTCGGGCGTCGGTGTTGCCGGTGTTCCGCAGATCTTCAGCACCACGGGTGGCGGTAACTACAGCGCCTACTCGAACGCTGAGGTCGACAAGCTGGCCCAGAAGCTTCAGGTAACCCTGGAGAAGAAGGCTCAGGATGACATCCAGATTCAGATCGACACCCTGCTGTGGGCTGACGGATACGGCGTTCCGCTGTTCGTTGCTCCCGGCGTCATGGCTCACAGCGACGCTGTGACCGGTGTTGTCTACTACCCCGGCCAGGCCGGTGTGGGCTGGAACTACTGGGAGTGGGCAAAGAAGTAGTTTCCTGACTTAGTCCCTCGCGGACTAACTCTGGATAACCTTCAGGGTGGAGCGTCAGGACCATGGTCCTGACGCTCCATTCCGTCCAACCTCGGTTTATTACCTTCCGCTCGAGATATCGCTTCACAAAAGCGATCCCTCGGCTAAACTTCCCGCAGGCCCGCCACAGATGTCGGTCCGCGATTGCGAAAGCGTTTTTTCATGGTGACATTCATCGCGAGACGGCTTGTCGTCTCCGTGCTGCTCCTCCTCGGTGCGGCCTACATTATGTACCAGCTCACGGCGCTGGCCGGTGATCCCCTCGAGGAGTATTACCAGAGCCGGTTGCCCAACAAGGACCAGCTCATTGCCGCCCGCACCGAAAGGCTGCAACTTAACGTGCCGGCTCCCTTCAGGTTCTTCCTGTGGCTGGGTGGTGCTGCGAAGTGTCTTATTCCGTTCGCCAATTCCTGCGATCTCGGAATGACCGCGCAAGGGCAGCAAGTAACTGACCTGCTTCCGCTGGCGCTCGGGTCAACTCTTCAACTCGTGACGGCCGCCACCATTCTCGCCATCGTTGTGGGAATTACGTTCGGTATCGTGTCTGCACTTCGCCAGTACACGACATTCGACTTCGTCATGACTTTCGTGTCGTTCCTCCTTTACTCGCTGCCGTCGTTCTGGGTCGGCATCCTCCTCAAGGAGTTCGTTGCCATCCGTTTCAACGACTTCCTGGGGGACCCACTAGTCGGACCAGTCTGGATAGTCGTGATTTCGTTGGCGATCGGCTTGCTCTGGGTGGGTCTTATCGGCGGCGAGTGGCGACGACGGCTCAGCGTTTTCGTCGTGTCGACTCTCGCGACCGCTGCCGTGCTCATTTACTTCTCCGTGACCAATTGGTTCCTGAGCCCGAGCATTGGACCGTTCTTCCTGCTCATCATGTCGGCGGGAATCGGCCTCGTCATGTCGACGCTTATGGCGGGCCTCCGCAACCGACGCGCGCTCGTCACGGCAGGAATTCAGGTCGTCATCACGATGGCGTGCTACTTCTCACTGCAGGGGCTCCTCAATGTGTCCAGCATTTACACGCTGTTGATCCTCGCGCTCGTCACGGTCGCGGTCGGTCTCATCTCCGGCTATCTTGTCGGTGGCCCGGACCGCGGCCAGAACATGCGTGTGGGGGCGTTCACGGCTGTGCTGTCTGCGGCGCTCATCCTGATTGATCGGCTCATGCAGACCTGGCCCACGTATTTGGGGCTGTCGGCGATCAACGGACGTCCGATTGCGACGGTGGGATCACAGACTCCGAATCTGGGTGGCGATATTTGGATCCACGGAATCGATGCTTTCACTCACCTGCTGCTTCCCACCCTGACGCTCATGCTCATCGGCTTTGCCGGATACACGCGATACGCGCGCGCGGGCATGCTGGACGTGCTCAACCAGGACTACATCCGCACGGCTCGCGCGAAAGGCATGCCGGAGCGCGTGGTTATCGTGCGGCACGCGTTCCGCAACTCGCTCATCCCCATTGCGACGATCGTGGCTTCGGACTTCGGAGCGCTACTGGGAGGCGCGATCATCACGGAGCAGGTCTTCGCTTTCTCCGGAATGGGAAACCTGTTTCAGGTGGGGCTTCGATTACCTGACCCGAACCCTGTCATGGGGTATTTCGTGGTGATCGCGATCATGGTCATCGTGTTTAACTTCATCGCCGATATGACATATTCGGCCCTGGATCCGAGAGTGAGGACGCGAGGATGACGATCATCAATGAAGGCGAACCACGCCCCATCGTGGATGATGCAGACGTCCGTGCGATCACTGTGGGAAAGAGCCAAGGGCGTTTGATCCTTGAGCGTTTCCTGCGCAACTGGGTCGCTATGGCTTCACTCGCAGCATTCCTTGGCGTGATTGTTCTTTCCGTCACCTCGATTGGGGCATTCGGCATTCCCGGATGGTGGAAGTACACCTACACGGATCTTCCCAAGCTTCTTGACGGCGGCGCACCGACACTCTCGCTCATCCCGCAGTGGCTAGGCGGAGACGGCATCCACCTCGGGGAGCACCCGTTCGGACAAACGCTCATCGGCATCGACTACTTCTCGATGACCATGCGTGGCGTGCAGAACTCCCTCATCGTGATGTTCATCATCGGTGCTCTCGTTGCGGTGATCGGAACGATCGTCGGCGCCGTCGCCGGTTACTACCGGGGTTGGGTCGAGTCGGTGCTCATGCGGTTCACCGACCTCGTCATCATCATCCCCGTCATCGTGCTTGGTGCCGTCGTGGGAAAGATCGCGAGCGAACACTTCAAAGGGCTGGGTGTTCTCGGCCTCTCGATCGTGCTCGGATTGTTCCTGTGGACCGGACTCGCCCGACTTTTGCGCGGAGAGTTCCTGACGCTGCGCGAGCGGGAGTATGTCGATGCAGCTCGAGTGTCCGGGGCGAGGGACTCACGCATTATGTTCCGGCACATTCTTCCCAATGCCGTTGGCGTCGTCATCGTCGCTACGACGCTCATCATGGCGGCCGCCATCCTGTTGGAGACAGGCCTGAGCTACCTCGGATTCGGTATCAGGAGCCCTGACGTGTCGCTCGGCCTCATCATTAGCCAAAATCAGACGGCGTTCAATACTCGTCCGTACCTGTTTGTCTGGCCCGGTGTGTTCATTGTCATGATCGCGCTCACCGTCAACTTCATCGGTGACGGTCTTCGCGATGCGTTCGATCCGCGCCAGCGCAAGTTTGTGGCTCGTCGGATGAAGGAATGGGGAACATCGAAATGATGCTCCTTCTGGTCTCAGCCGAACGCAAACGCGGCGATCGTTCCCACCAGCAGGATGGCGCTGATCACGATGATCGGCGTGTTTACCTGGCGGTTGACGGGAGTGGCGTCCGCTTCGCCGACGCTGACGCGGTCCTGGGCGAGCAGCGACTCCCATCGCTGGCGCACCAAATGGGCCGCGGCTCCGGAATCCGAACTGGGAATGTCGCCAACGCGCACGCTGCCGTCGCCGCCCTGCGGAGCAGAGATGCCTCGCATGTCGCGTTTGCTGACCGCCGTGGCCAATCGACCGGGAGCGGGAGCCACGGTGGCGGGAAACCGGCCGTGAGGAGTCACCAGGGTCAGGGCATATCGAGTGTCGACGTTGATCAACGCGGCCCAGGGCACCACGGTCGTCGCAAAGACGTTTCTGATCGTCACCGCTTCGTCCGTGACCTCAAGTGCTGGACGCCAAAGACCGGCCCACGCCAGCCAAGCGATGAAAACAATGAATGTCAGGAATTGCCACGACTCGTTCGACGCCGAGACGCCGACAGCCACGACAAACGCCGTACAGACCAGCCAGATTATGGAAGCCAGGACACGATTGAATCGGGAATGGAACATCCGTCTATCGTCGCAGGTACTGGACGTTGACGTGAGACAGGGAGACCACGAACATGACCACCAATGACGCTCGGGAAACTCCGATGGGGACTGAGGAAATCATCACGTCTCGAGCAAGCGATGCGGTGCCTGTCCTTGAGGTGAAAGACCTGAGCGTCGACTTCGGCGTCGACAATCAGTGGGTACCCGCGGCGATCAAGCTCAACTACACGGTCAACAAGGGTGAAGTGCTCGCAATCGTTGGCGAGTCGGGCTCGGGCAAAAGCGCGAGCTCCATGGCCGTGCTCAACCTTCTGCCGGTGAATAGCCGCATCAGGGGCTCCGTCAAGCTCAACGGAGTTGAGCTGCGCGGATTGCGCGCAAACGCCATGCGCAGGGTGCGTGGCGAGAAGATTGCGGTGATCTTTCAGGAGCCCATGACGGCGCTCAACCCCGTGTACACCGTGGGTTTTCAGATCGTCGAGACCTTGCGGCAGCACTACGGGATGAGCCCATCGAAGGCGAAAGACCGCGCGATCGAACTGCTCACGATGGTGGAAATGCCGGATCCTCCAAAAGCGTTCAACTCCTATCCCCACCAATTGTCCGGTGGTCAGCGGCAGCGCGCCATGATCGCGCAGTCGATCTCGTGCGACCCTGATTTGCTCATCGCGGATGAGCCGACCACAGCGCTTGACGTCACCGTCCAGGCCGAAATCCTCGACTTGCTGCGGAACCTGCACAAGCGACTCGATTCGGCGATCGTGCTCATCACTCACGACATGGGCGTCGTGGCGGACCTTGCCGACCGGGTTGTCGTCATGCGCAATGGGCTCATTGTCGAAACCGGCACAGTTCATCAAATCTTCGCGAAACCCGTTGAGCCCTACACGATCGAACTGCTCGCCGCCGTGCCGCACCTCGGCATCAACGAGGAACGATTGCTGGGTGGAGGTATCGCGGCAACCGAGCCAGTGCTTTCACTCAAGAACGTGAGCATTGACTACCCAAAGCGCGGTCGCGTGCCCGCGTTTCGGGCCGTAGATAATGTGTCGCTTGAGGTCCATCGTGGCGAACTGCTTGGACTTGTCGGTGAGTCCGGTTCGGGGAAAACCACGATCGGACGTGCCGCGATGGGTTTGCTTCCCATTTCGGAAGGCGAACTGCGGGTTGTCGGCAAGGACATGTCAAAAATGCCGACAAAAGAGCTGCGACTGCTGCGCCGCAAGACGGGCATCGTGTTTCAGGACCCAGCGTCGTCATTGAACCCTCGCATGCCCGTTGGGCAGAGCATTGGCGAACCGATGCTCCTTGCCGGCATCGCTAAGGGGAAGGAACTCGACCGAAAGGTGGAGGACCTCCTCGAGCAAGTGGAGCTGCCCACTTTCTTCCGCAACCGTTATCCGCACGAGTTGTCTGGCGGTCAGAAGCAGCGGATAGGTATTGCTCGTGCGCTCTCTCTTAGCCCTGAGCTTCTTGTCGCGGACGAGCCGACGTCCGCATTGGACGTTTCTGTGCAGTCCCGCTTCCTTGATCTGTTGCTCGAACTGCAGGATCAACTGCAATTTGCGTGCCTGTTCATTAGCCACGACCTCGCCGTCGTTGACCAGCTTGCCCACCGCATCGCTGTTTTGCGCGACGGCAAACTCGTGGAGCAGGGCACGAGAGACCAGATTTTGCGCGGTGCGAGAGATCCGTACACGCAACGTTTGATTGCCGCAGTGCCGCTTCCGGATCCCGACAAGCAGCGGGTGAGTCGCGAGGCACGACTTACTGCATCACCTTTGGGGTGACGTTCCGGCTATCCGGAGATATTAGGCGCGAAGCGTTTCGGCGGTAGCGCGCATGGAGCGCTACCGCCGACCGGTTCAGCGTTTAAAGCTAGCAATGACTATCTGGTTGCCCGCACTGGAAATATTCAGTGTGATTCGAATCACTTCGCCATCGGGTTGCTTGGTGTAAACCTTCCCTACGTACCAAGTGTTGCATCCTGCAGACGGTACATCTTTGTGCGGCTGTTGAGGAGGAGTAGGTCCGGACTGCCGGTAGAGTATGGGGTAAACCCACGTGGTCGTTCTCGACCCTAGGTAGCCATTGCACACTCGAAAGCTGTCCAACCGAACCGAGTTAGTGGTGTGTTGAGCAAACTTTGCGATGACCGCAACACTGTAGGTCTTTCCGTACTCGGTCCACTGCAAATTGTATGCACCAACCGAGGTAGACGATCCAATTTTCACAATCTGCATATCTGCTGCATTTGCAGGGGTCGTCCCCAGGGCTAGGGTGACGAGCGTGAGGAGAGTGGCAGAGATAGTAGAGAGCAACGCCCGCCGTTTGCGAGAAGCTTTTGGCATACCTTTTACCTCAATTTCTTTAGGTGTGCGAGGTGGAGAGTCACCCCAGCCGGCAAAGGCTAGCAGACCACTTAGTCTACCCACAAGGGTTTTGATCGTTCCGGTCGTGTTCATCGCGACTCTGCTGGGCGGCTGCACTGCGCCGACTGTGCTGGAAGGAAGCACGGTGACGGTGGCCTCGAGCGCCGCCTTCTTCTCTATGAACGACCGCACGTCCTACGGCAACTCGCCCGCGAACAGCGGAGTGCTTCTCGCCGTGAATTCGAATTTTGGCCGTTACGACGAGGAGTCAAACCTCGTGGAAGACACGTCGTTTGGGAGCTACCAGCTCCTCTCTAACGACCCCTTGACCGTGAAGTACACGATCGCGGCCGATGCCACCTGGTCTGACGGGGTTCCCGTGGATGCCGCCGACCTCATGCTCGCGTGGGCGGCAAACTCCGGTGCTCTCAACACGCAAGACATCAATGACGCTGGGTACCGTGATGCCGAGACGGGCCAGTACGCGACGCCATTTCCCGAGGATGTCGTGTATTTCGATGGAACAACGAGCGAGGGGCTCCAGTACGTCACCGCTATTCCTGTGGTCGGAGATGACGGTCGATCGCTCACGTTGACGTGGGACAGTTACATTGTCGACTGGCCGCTTTTGCTGCAAGTGGGGCTCCCCGCGCACGTAGTCGCTTCCCTCGCGTTGGGGATACCTCTCGCGCCAGACACCCAAGCTGAGGATGGGAAGGCCGACGCAGACCGGCTCAGCGACGCAGTTCAGGCGAAGGAAGCGCTTCTCACGGCGGTCCGCGATGTGGACACGGAAGAACTTTCGTCACTTGCAAACGTGTGGAACAGCGAATTCAATCTCGACACCATGCCCGACGACGAATCGCTCCTCGTGTCGACGGGACCATACACGGTGAGCGGATTCGTGCAAGGGGAAAGCTTGACGTTGACCGCGAATCGTCGCTATCGCGGCGATCACAACCCCGTTTTTGAAACCGTGGAGATTCGATTTATCGCGGACCCCGCCGACCAGGTCGCCGCGCTCGCGGAAGGCACGGTCGATGTCGTCGAACCGCGGTCGAGTTCTGACGTGGTCACGGAATTGGAGAGTGTGGCCGGTGCCACCGTTCTTCAGGTGCCGGGTGGCACATACGAGCACCTTGACCTCACGTTTTCACACGGAAAGCACGCGACGTTCCTGGATGCCAGGGTGCGTGAAGCGTTCCTCATGACCGTTCCGACCCAGCGCGTTCGCGACGAGGTGTTGGGCAGCCCATTTGCGGCCTCGTCGACGCGGTCGTCTTTTGTGTACATTCCCGATGCGCCCGATTACGCGGATGCCGCCGCCGAGAATGGCTCAGCGCGATTCGCGCGACCAGATGTGGAGATGGCGAAGTCGCTTCTCGCCGAAGCGGGCGTAGTGTCGCCGCCCGTGTGCATCATGTTCGACCCGTCAAACCCGAAACGTGTTCAGGAGTTTCAGCTCATCGCGGATGCTGCTTCACTCGCAGGGTTCGTCGTCACCAATTGCTCGGGACCGGACTGGCTAAACCTGCTGGGCACGCCAGGAACTTACGACGCCTCGATTTTTGCGTGGACATCCGCGAACCAGTCAGTTGCGGCGCTCCAATCGATCTTCGGCACGGGCGGTCAGGGTAATCTCAACGGCTATTCGAACCCAGACGTCGACCGCCTGCTCGCGAAACTTGCCGTGACGCCGGGCCTCGAAGAGCAAGCGGGTCTTCGCTTGCAATTGGACACTGCGCTGTACGCGGATGCCTACGGATTGCCCCTGTATCAGGATCGAATCGTGGTCGCCCACAACGGGACCGTCAGGGGTGTTAAGCCTGCGACTCTCTCCGCCGGCATCCTGTGGAATGTGTGGGAATGGGCGCCGGAGGCGGCCGTGACGACGATTCCCGCGCCAGTCAAGTAGTATTGACTGCCCCCCAATAAGAATCAGGACAGCACACCTATGCCCATTGCCACTCGCAATGACTTGCGCAACGTGGCGATCGTCGCGCACGTCGACCATGGAAAGACGACCCTTGTCGACGCGATGCTGCGCCAGACCAACTCCTTCGCCGAGCACGCTCACGTGGAGGAACGCTCCATGGACTCCGGTGACCTTGAGCGCGAAAAGGGCATCACGATTTTGGCCAAGAACACGGCCATCAGCTACACCGGCATTCACGCCACCGACGGCCCCGTCACCATTAACGTCATCGACACCCCAGGTCACGCCGACTTCGGTGGCGAGGTTGAGCGTGGACTCAGCATGGTCGACGGCGTCGTACTTCTCGTCGACGCAAGCGAGGGCCCGCTTCCGCAAACGCGTTTCGTGCTGCGCAAAGCGCTCGAGGCGAAGCTGCCCGTCATCCTTCTCGTGAACAAAACCGACCGTCCGGATGCCCGCATCGATGACGTCGTCGTCGAGAGTCAGGATCTTCTGCTCGGCCTTGCGAGCGACCTCGTCGACGACGTGCCGGACCTCGACATTGATGCGCTCCTCGACGTGCCCATCGTGTACGCGTCTGGCCGCAACGGCGCCGCGAGCCTCAACAAGCCGTCAAACGGCGAGCTGCCGGACAACGACAACCTCGAACCGCTGTTCGACGCGATCCTGAAGCACATCCCAGCACCGAGCTACGACCCTAAGGCGCCGCTACAGGCGCACGTGACGAACCTCGACGCGTCACCGTTCCTCGGCCGAATCGCGCTCTTGCGCATCTTCAATGGCACGCTGAAGAAGGGCGAAACCGTCGCGTGGGTGCGTAAAGACGGTGAAGTGCACAACGTACGCGTCACAGAGCTCATGCTCACGAAAGCTCTTGATCGGTACCCGGCCGAGAGCGCCGGCCCAGGCGATATCGTCGCCGTAGCAGGTTTCCCCGACATCACCATTGGTGACACGCTCGCCGACCCCCACGACATCCGTCCGCTCCCGGCCATCACCGTGGATGACCCGGCCATCTCGATGACGATCGGTACCAACACGAGCCCGCTCGTCGGCAAAGTTAAAGGCCACAAGCTCACGGCGCGCATGGTGAAGGACCGGCTTGACCGGGAACTCATCGGCAACGTGTCCTTGCGCGTCATCGATGTCGGCCGCCCGGATGCCTGGGAAGTCCAGGGCCGAGGAGAACTCGCCCTCGCCATCCTTGTTGAGCAAATGCGCCGCGAAGGCTTCGAACTGACCGTCGGAAAGCCGCAAGTGGTCACGCGCCAAGTGGATGGCAAAGTGCACGAACCGTTCGAGCACCTCACGATTGACGCGCCCGAAGAGCACCTCGGTGCGATCACACAGCTTCTTGCTGCTCGCAAGGGACGCATGGATGGCATGAGCAATCACGGCACAGGCTGGGTGCGCATGGAGTTCATTGTTCCTTCTCGCGGCCTTATTGGCTTCCGAACCGAGTTCATGACCATAACCCGCGGAACCGGCATTGCGAACGCAATTTTGCACGGTTACGCGGAGTGGGCTGGCTCCATCGTCACCCGCAACACCGGCTCCATCGTTGCGGACCGTGCAGGCGTGGCAACACCTTTCGCCATGGTTGCACTTCAGGAACGGATGACGTTCTTTGTGGAGCCCACGCAGGAGGTGTACGAGGGCATGGTCGTCGGGGAGAACTCGCGGTCTGAAGACATGGACGTCAACATCACGAAAGAGAAGCAACTGACGAACATGCGCCAGTCCACTTCTGACTCTTTCGAGAGAATGACGCCGTCCCGTCAACTCACTCTCGAGGAGTGCCTGGAGTTTGCGCGCGAAGACGAATGCGTCGAGGTCACCCCCGAATTCGTGCGCATTCGCAAGGTCGAGCTCGATCAGAATGCGCGCGCACGCGCCACGGCAAGCCTTAAGCGCGCCAACGCGTAGTTGGTGCCGCATGGTAGGTGCACTGAGCCGTTGCTTTTGAGCTGGATGCCGTAGTAACCTTGCGGGCATTCCCGCGGTCGGCTGCCCGGCCCGTACCAGTGAAGAGGAACTGAACTTATGCTCTCTGGCCGAAAAAAGTTTCTCGCCCCTGCAGCGATCGTGCTCGCGCTGACCCTCGCACCCATGCTGACGGCATGCGGTGGTAACCCGATTCAGGGTCTCGTCGACAGCGCCACGGGCGGCAAAGTCAATCTTGGCGGAACTCAAGTGCCCGCGGACTTTCCGAAAGAGGTGCCGCTAGCGTCAGGGTCAGTTCTCTTTGGTGCAAGCATCGGTGACGGTGACGGCAAGATTTGGAATGTCTCCATCAAAGTTGATGATGCTTCCGCGATGGATGGCATTAAGGCTCAACTCGAGGGTGCAGGATTCACATCTGTGAGCGACGGTACTTCTTCGCTCGAGGCCCAATCGGGACTCTTCACGAAGGATCCGTACGGCGTACTCGTTGTTCTCGCACCCAATGAAAAAGATGGCGGCTTCGTCGCCAACTACACAGTGTCGTATTCGAAAGACGGCTCCTGACGCTTCCATTTTGCTCCACGCGGTAAAGAGTGGCCGGGTTTAAGCGTAATCAAAGACTGGCGGATAGCCTCGAGGCAGGTGCCCGCGAATTTGGCGGGCCTTTTACATGAGGGGCCACCACAATGAATACCACTGCGTCGAGATCTTGGCGTTGGGCAAGCACGATAGTTGCTCTTGGGCTGACCGCTGCGCTTTCCGCTTGCGGCACCATCGACCTTGGCGACCTGATCGAATCCGGAGCCTCGCCAAGTCCCCGCGCGACGTCCGTTGACGAGAGTGCGGCCGAACCTAAGGAAAGCGCGGCGCAATCGGCCGCAAAAACGTGCGTGCCGGGCATGTGGGAGATGGACAAGAGAACATTGAGCACTCTCTTGGCATCAGCCGACATCCTCGCGTCGGATTCGATTGAGGGAACAGCGCTGTTGATTGTCAATCCCGACGGCACAGCGGATGTTGAATTCATCGGCTGGACCTACGTAATAAAGTTGCCACCGAACCCGATTCTTGGCACACAGGCCCCTGAGACGCAATCCATCACGAACGACTCGTCATCGACCGCGACCTACAGCATCGACGCGGAGGGGATGATCACCATGACGCGAGACGATGACCCACGTGCGACGACGTCGGACCAGGGTCCTTCCGTGTATTCCTGCGAGGGCAATCGACTGGTTGAGTTCGTGGAAAGCATGGACGGCCACATTCTCTACAACCGGCGAGGGTGAGCAGGGTAACGCACTTCAGCTCGCCAGTTCCGACATGATGGCGAGGTAATGTTCTCTCGCGAGTCGCGCTTGCCTTTCCACTCCGAGCGCTTCGAGCGCAGCAATGAGTCCGACATGGGCATTCGCATCGTATGAGTCGACGCTAAGGACCTTGCGAAAGAGTTCGGCAGCGAGCAGAGGGTTATTCCGCAGCGCCGCTGATTCCCCGCGGCGCCGGCACAGCGCCGCGAAGGTGTTCTGCGCTTCAGTTCTCAGGGGCACGGCCCATTCTTCGTACGGTTCGTCCGCGAACACATCACCTGTGTACAGCTCAATTGAGCGAGACATTGCGGCATCGCTTGTTGCTTCGTGCTCGCTCATTGCTTCTCGCGCTGAATCGAGGAACGTGTCGACGTCAATACTCACCGTGTCGCGATTTAACTGCAGCACGCTCCGTTGCGCGCGAAGGAAATAGTGCGGCGGGTGCGAGCGAGCGGGGTCGAGTGCTCTGCGAACGGTACTGATGGCGACGGACATCCGGTTGCTGAGCGCGCTCGGTTCCTCGCCTGGCCAAAGGGTGTCCATCATCCGCTCCCTCGACACCGTCGCACCGCGTGCTGCCACCAGAAGCTGCAGGAGCATTCTCGCTTTGCGTGATGTCCAGTGCGGCACCGATCCGTCAGAAGCAGTGACTTCGAACCTGCCCATAACGATGATTGAGGCGTGGGTCGAGCCAGTCATGGGCATCCCGTCTCGCTCGATCGTGTCGGCGGGCGCGTCGATGCCGAGACTCGCCAAAACGTTGACTGCGCGCTGCATGAAAACCGTCAACCCGAGCTCTTTCGCGGTTGCGTGCGCTTGTCGTGCAAGGCTGGTTGCCTCTGCGGGGGGTTCGCGATCGCCGACATCGCGCAACATTTCCGCCAGGTCGAGTTGCGATTCCACGAGCCAGGGCATCGCGCCCGCACGCGTGCAAACGAGAATCGCCTGCCTGAAGTGAGAGACTGCCTCCTCATGTCTGCCTAGCAACCGCGCGAGCAGACCGAGTGGCCTGGCGACGGTTCCCCACACTGCCACGCCAAGGCCAATCGGTACGAGGCGAGGAGCGTAGCGGATGAGCGCATTCTCTTCATCTCCCAGTACCGCGACCACTTCAGCGAGCGTCGTCATCGTGAGCAACCAGTGACGGTCGCGCGGGATGTCAGAAAGCGGTCCGATCTCCTTCACGGCAGCCGACGCTTCGCCGTGGCGCCCTTGCACGGCCCACAGCCAGGCCAGCACGGCAATCCACACGTGGCGCCACGGTTCTTCGTGGCGTGCCTGCAGGTAGTACGGCTCTATTTCACTCGCTCGCCCCTGCATCCATCTCACGATGGAGATTTGGGCGATCCATACACTTTGCGCGTCCGGATCCTGGTGACTCTTGGCGAGTTCGAACGAGGAATTGGCGAACTGTTCGGCAAGCTCAGAATTGCCGTCCAGTAGGGTTCGTGAGCATCGAAACCACTCGGCGTGACGCGAATCCCTTAGCTGCATGAACGCATGAACAGCGTTGTGGTGAGGATCGAGTTCCGCGTCGATCGCCCGGATGTCTCCCGCTTCAAGAAACGCGGCGAGCAGTAAAAAGTAGCCGTTTGCCGCGAGCTCTCGGTCTCCGTGTGCTCGTGCGATGGCGAGAATCCTCCTGGCTGAAGCAAGTCGATCATCGAGAGTGTCTGGGTCGAGATCGGTGACAACTTTGGCCACAAGCGCGTAACCGATCGCGAGATCATCACCGCGGTCACCCCCAACCTGTTGCGCCACGTTGAGAGCTTGAGAAGCAACGTGCTGGCCAAGGCGCTGGTCAGCGTCGACGAGTTGCGCTGCCGCAAGCGTGGCGAGAAGACGTGCTCGAAGGGGGCTTGGGTCCTTGGATAGTGCCTCAAGCGCCGTGGTGCACCGTAGGGCACGTTCCTTGGCCTGTATGCCGCTGAACTCGAATCGAAATCCGGGGCCGAGGGCAACGAGAGCCTGGCAGCGAGGATCCTCAAGTAGGGTCGCAGCTTCCCAGGCGGTAGCAAAGGACGCGTCCGCATCGGAAAAGTCACCAATGGCCCACTGGGCGATACCTAGTTCGATGACGACGAGCACTCGTCGCTGTGCACCACCAGCACCCAGCAGATCGATGACGCGCAAGGCTTGGCGATAGTGCGACACTGCATCCTCGAACGCGAGAGCAGCCATGGCTTCTTTGCCGGCGACCTCGCATGCGGTGAGCGCTTCCTCTGCGAAACTCGCACCGGACTGCAAGAGGTGGTGGGCGCGCTCCGCGCCATACCCGGGACGGTCGGCGAGAGTTTCTGCACAACGACGATGCAGATCACACAACTCATCGTTCGACGTGAGTTCGACGGCTGCGTTGGCAAGCAGCACGTGGGTGAAGGAAATCTCTTCGGCATCGCCTAGATGCTCAGAGACTTCGAGAACACCCGCGCTCAGGGCCGGAGTGAGACGTTTGCCCAACTTCTCGACCGATTCATCGATCAATCTTGCGAGGTCAGTGATGCTGACAGGCCGCCCATAGACACCGATCGCCGAAAGTGCGTGACGGGACTCTTCGGGCAAGCGCTCAATGCGGCTTCGCGTCACCGACCGAAGTGAGCTGTCCGTCGTGACTCCAACGAATCCGCGCGCTGCACTCAACTCGCCTCGTGACACCCACAGCCTGAGCACTTGCTCGGCGAAGAGCGGATTTCCGCCCGTAATGGCATGCAATTCGGTCGGTTCTGGACCGCCTTCGGGGATCAGCAATTGCAGTTCTGTCACTGAAAGACCGCGAAGATCAATGCGCACGCCTGGCTTGCTGAGCGCCCGCAATTTATCACCGATCGTGGTGTTGCTCACGTCCCGCGCGCGGAAAGTGCCAATGAACAGGATGTGCAGGGACTCGCGTTGGCGCACGAGAAACTGGAGCAACGCGAGCGACGGCTGGTCGGCGTCGTGTAAATCTTCGAGCACGATCACCAGAGGCGCAGACTCCTGAGCTGTGCGCAGCAGTTCGGCTACCGCGTGGAACAAGTCAGATCGGGTTGCCGTGGGATCGTCGAGCACGAGAGCGCCAAGGTCCGTGCCTTGACTAGTGTTAAGGAGCGAGCGCACTACCTGCGTCCATGGCCAGAATGCGGGTGCAGCTTCCGAATCTCTGCAACGCCCAAACACGACGCGATGTCCGCGACTCTCAGCGGAAGCGATAGCTTCAGCCACGAGCCTGGACTTGCCGATTCCGGCGTCCCCCGTGACGAGCTTGATGGCATGTGCACTTGGGGGCAAAGCGGCAATCAACTGCGACAACTGATGTGCGCGGCCCACGAATCGAAGTCCCGCGAGAGCACCGCTGAACTGATTGCCCAGAGACGGCTGGGTCGCCAGAGGTGGCTCAGTCATTGACGCCCATAATACGTGGTTTAAGAATGCTCACACTTTGCTTCGTAGCCTTGAGGACGGCCAGATTTACACCGATCAGGGAGGATGTCGCACAGCCATGCGCACCAGTTCACAAAAATTCACCACCGTCACGGCAGCGCTCGCGCTCGCCGTAGGAGCAACGTTCAGCCTCAGTGGTTGCTTCGGGAACCCCCTTGAAGGCTTAGCCCAGGGTGGGGCCAACGAGATCATCAAGAACGTCACAGGCTCGGACGTCGATTTGGGTGGACAATCGATTCCCAAAGACTTCCCGTCGCAAATCCCCGTGGCTGAAGGCGAAATCGAGCACGGCGGGTCGATCACCGTTGAGGGCAGCACAGTGTGGACCTTGCGCATCAAGTCGAATGACCCGTCGGTCTTCGAGAAGACGCAAAGTGCGTTCCTCGCCGCAGGCTTCGAGGAAGGCTTTGCGACAGAGGGGCCGGATGGCATGGGCGGTTATCAGGGCCACGGCTACGGAATCGTCTTCAACGTTGACACTGTCGATGGTGAAATTGGCGTGACCTATGTCGTCACAGAATCTGACGACGACTAGAAAGCGCCTATTCTTGCGACTGTGACAGTGTCGACGCCGCGAGAACACGTTCTCTTCGTTCACGCCCACCCGGATGATGAATCAATCACGACGGGTGGGACGATCGCGACGTTGCTTGACGCCGGTGCATCGGTCACACTCGTGACGTGCACTCGAGGTGAGCTTGGCGAAGTGGTGCTTCAAGAACTCCGGCACCTTTCCGGCGACGCCCTCGGCGCGTATCGCGAGACGGAGCTCGCTGCCGCTATGCGGGCACTGGGCGTCACGGATTTTCGATTCCTTGGCAGTGAGACGGCGACCGCAGAAGGCGAAGCGACGCACCGCTACCGGGATTCCGGCATGCAATGGGGCCCGAACGGCCCGGAACCGCTGCCGGATTCAGCGACAGAAACGCACGAGGCTCACGAGGCGAGCAACGAGAGTGGCTCCGTGCCGCTCACCAGTGCCGACCTTGAAGCGCTCGTTGCCGACATTTCTGCCGTGATCTCTGACATTCAACCGACCGCGGTCGTCAGCTATGACTCCACAGGCGGTTACGGCCATCCCGATCACATTCGAACGCACGAAGCTGCCAGCTTCGCGGCCCTCATGATGGATGTGCCGTTCTTCGAGATTGTTCCCGCAGACCAGGAAGACGAAGAGGACATCCGCGTTGACGTGAGCAGCGTCATGCAGCGCAAAAAGCAAGCTTTGACGGCGCATCGCACTCAACTCACGGTCGACGCCGACACCATCGTGCACTCGGGCGGGCAAGTGGAACCGATTGGGGCAGTTGAACGGTTTCGGCGTGCAATTGAACCGCACCGTCCGGAACTCAGCTGGCAGCACTTGGGCCGCTTCTCCAAAATCATGACGTGCCTTTTCGCGCTCTTCGTCGGGGGAGTTGTCGCTGCCGTTGGCACGGCCAATCATCAGGTCGCGTTCGCGACCGTGTCGCTTCTGATTGCGACGGGCTTCGTCGTGGGACTACGGCTGCTTTTTGGCGTTCGCACTGTGGCGACGTGTGCTGCCCTCGGCCTCCTGATCGTGGTTGGCGCCTTTTCGCTGAAGGGGCCAGGCGGTTCAGTGCTCATTCAAGCCAACAACGTGGGGTTCGTCTGGACGTACGCCCTTCCCGTGATTGTGCTCGTGGTGCTCGCGTGGCCACGCGCCCGAGTGCACGTGCGGGATACGATGGAGAAGGAAGTCGATCCAAAAAGGGTGGTGGGTGCATCGTGACGTATGTGATCGCGCTTCCCTGCGTCGACGTGAAGGATCGCGCGTGCGTTGACGAGTGCCCCGTCGACTGCATCTACGAGGGCGACCGGATGCTGTACATCCATCCAGACGAGTGTGTGGACTGCGGCGCGTGCGAGCCCGTGTGCCCCGTCGAAGCGATCTACTACGAAGACGACACCCCCGAACAGTGGGCGGACTACTACAAGGCAAACGTGGAGTTCTTTGACGACGTCGGTTCTCCAGGCGGAGCAGCCAAAGTGGGAATAATTCACAAGGATCACCCAATTGTGGCGGCGCTTCCCGTCAACATTAACAACACCGACCCCACTGCCTGATGGCTCTCGCCCTCCCGGACTTTCCGTGGGATGCGCTTGTCCCGTACGCGGATCGTGCGCGATCCCACCCCAACGGGATCATCGACCTTTCGGTCGGCTCACCTGTGGATGCGACTCCCGCCATCATTCGGGAAGCCCTCGCGGCCGCGGCGGATGCGCACGCTTATCCGCAGACGGCAGGCACGCCCCAATTGCGGGATGCGATTGTCGAATGGTTCGCCCGACGCCGCGGGGTCGAACTCGGTGCGGCAAATGTTCTTCCCACTGTCGGGTCGAAAGAGTTCATCGCGGGGTTGCCGCTCTTTCTCGGCCTTGGGCGCGGCGACAGCGTCGTGCATCCGGCTGTTGCGTATCCGACGTACGCGCTCGGGGCTGCACTCGTCGGCGCGAGTGCCGTGGCAGAAGATGACCCTGCGATGTGGCCGGAGACAACTCGGCTCGTGTGGCTCAATAGCCCAGGCAACCCGGATGGCCGCGTGCTTTCCGTGGATGAGTTGCGAGCGGCTGTTGCGCGCGCGCGCGAACTTGGCGCGATTATCGCGAGCGACGAGTGTTACACGGAACTGAACTGGAGTGCCGATGTCCCAACGCCATCCATCCTCGACCCGCGAGTGTTGGACGGGTCGCGGCACAACATTCTGGCCGTGTGCTCTCTGAGTAAACAGTCAAATTTGGCCGGTTACCGAGCCGGGTTTGTCGCTGGCTGCTCTCACGTGCTCAAGCAAGTGCTCGACGTGCGCAAGCACATGGGACTCATGACCCCAGCACCCGTGCAGGCGGCCATGGTCGTAGCTCTCGGCGATGAAGCGCACGTGGATGCGCAGCGCGAGGTGTACAGGCGGCGGCGGGGCATTCTTCGAACGGCACTTGAAACATCAGGGTTCCGCGTCGACCACAGCGAGGCGGGGCTTTACCTTTGGGCGACAACGGGCGCGCCAGCATGGGAAACCGTTGGAGTTCTCGCCGACGTGGGCATCCTCGCTGTTCCCGGCACGTTTTACGGCGACGAGGATCACGTTCGCGTCGCGCTCACGGCAAACGACGAGGCTATTGCGGAAGCCGCATTGCGTTTAGAGGAAGTCTCCTTGTAATTGAGGGAAACATGAGACAGTTCCACGGTCGACGCATCCGCCAATTAGGCTGTAAGAGTGACTGATTCTGATTCTGTTTCTGACGATGCCGTAGCAACGCTCCACTATCCAGGGGGTAGCGCGGAGTTCCCCATTCGGCCGAGCACCTCAGGTGCCTCATCCATCGATATCTCCACGCTTACCAGTCAAACGGGGCTGACGACACTCGACCAGGGCTTCGTCAACACTGCAGCGACGACGAGCGAAATCACGTATATCGACGGTGATGCCGGAATTCTTCGCTATCGCGGATACGCGATCGAAGACATTGCCGCAAACTCGACGTATCTTGAGACGGCGTGGCTGCTCATCCACGGTGAACTGCCAACGGCGGTGGAGCTGGATCGGTTCGAAGAAACCGTTCGAAGGCACACGCTCTTGCACGAGGATTTGCGTCGGTTTTTTGACGCGCTGCCACACAGCGCGCACCCCATGTCGGTGCTCTCAAGTGCCGTGGGTGCGCTCGGCACCTTTTACGAGGACTCCCTTGATGTGCGCGACCCCGAACAAGTGGAGATCTCGACCATCCGGCTGCTCGCCAAGCTGCCTGTCATTGCGGCGTACGCTCACAAGAAAGCACTCGGCCAGGCGTTCCTCTACCCTGACAACAGCTTGAACTTCATGGACAACTTCCTCAAGTTGAACTTCGGCAATATGGCGGAAGAGTATGTCGTGAACCCGGTGCTCTCGCGAGCGCTCGAACGACTGCTGATCCTGCACGAGGATCACGAACAGAATGCATCTACATCGACCGTGCGCCTCGTCGGCTCGACAGAAGCAAACATTTTCTCGTCGATCTCAGCGGGCATCAATGCGCTGTACGGCCCACTGCACGGTGGCGCGAACGAAGCAGTGCTCACGATGCTGGGCGAGATCAAGGAGTCGGGCGAGGGCGTCAAGCGCTTCGTCGAACGCGTGAAGAACAAGGAAGACGGCATTCGCTTGATGGGTTTTGGCCATCGCGTGTACAAGAACTTCGATCCGCGCGCCAAGCTCGTGAAGGAAAGCGCGGATGAGGTGCTCGAGGCCCTCGGCGTCAAGGATGATCTGCTTGAAATTGCCAAAGAGCTTGAACAAGTTGCGCTCGCGGACGACTACTTCATCGAACGCAAGCTTTATCCGAACGTGGATTTCTACACGGGCGTGATTTACAAGGCCATGGGGTTCCCGCCCCGCATGTTCACGGTGCTTTTCGCCATTGGCAGGCTGCCTGGCTGGATCGCGCATTGGCGTGAGTTGAATAGGGACCCCGCCACTCGCATCGGACGCCCCCAGCAGTTGTATGTCGGCCCGACGGAACGACCCTGGCCGCGCCGCTAGGAGTGGCCTCCTAGGGAGTGCTTAAGCGTGGAGCGCAGTGTTCAGCTGAATGCCATCGCCCGCACGCTCATGAACCTCGACAGCGCCAGTGAGGGAGTGTCGGCGAAACAACAGTCCGTTGCGCCCGGAAAGCGTCGAGGCGGCGACACTGGGCAGCTCACCGGATGGCGTGGGGGCGGCATCCGCCACGAACACTTTCGTGCCGGCGGTCACGTAGAGACCGGCCTCCACAATGCAATCGTTGCCGAGGGATATTCCGATACCGGCATTCGCGCCCAGTAAAGTGCGCTCGCCGATGGAGATCCGCTCGGTGCCTCCGCCGCTGAGCGTGCCCATAATTGAGGCTCCGCCACCGATGTCGGTGCCATCACCAATCACCACTCCCTGTGAAATGCGCCCCTCGACCATGCATGCGCCAAGCGTCCCGGCATTGAAATTCACGAAGCCTTCGTGCATCACGGTGGTGCCCGGTGCAAGGTGGGCGCCGAGGCGCACGCGGTTCCCATCGGCGATTCGCACGCCGCTCGGCGTGACGTAGTCGATGAGCCGAGGGAACTTGTCGATGCTGTGCGCGACGATTCCCGCTCTCTGAAGCTGCGCTCGCAATCGCGACGCATCGTCAGGATGGATCGGCCCGGCATTCGTCCACACGACGGTGGGCAGGAGCGCGAAAATGCCATCGAGGTTGATGGTGTTGGGTTTGGCCAGCCGATGGCTGAGCAAGTGCAGGCGAAGGTAGGCGTCCACCGTGGAGGCGGGCGGACTCGAGAGTGTGGACTCGACCGTGACGAAGTCGTGGCGCACGGCGCGTCGCTCGTCTTGACCAAGAAACTCTGCAAACTCGGCGGGCACGGCGCGCGGGTCCAGGTCGGCGGGCAGTGGGCCAAGGTGTGGTGCGGGAAACCAGGCGTCCAAGACCGTCGCGTTGTTGGCGACTGTTGCGATGCCCTGCCCCCAGGCAATTGTGTCCGTCATGCCTCAAGGCTAGCCGGGTGATGGGCAGTCGCTAAACTGTGCGGGTGCCAACTCTTGACGTGACAGCCTCCTCGATCGATATCACTCGAGCGGTGTGCGATATCGAATCCGTCTCGGGCAACGAACGAAAGCTTGCGGATGCTGTCGAAAAGGCCATGCGCGCCTTCGCGCACCTCGAGGTGACGCGAAACGGCGACGCAGTTGTTGCGCGCACAAACCTTGGGCGGGATCGCCGCGTCCTCATCGCCGGTCACCTCGACACGGTTCCCGTGAACAATAATCTCCCCACCCGAGTGGAGGGTCAGTTTCTTGCGGGTCGCGGCACCGTGGATATGAAGTCCGGGCTTGCCGTGCAATTGAAGCTCGCGGCGGAACTCACCGAACCGCTTGTCGACATCACGTGGATTTGGTACGACCACGAAGAAGTCGAAGCTGACCTTAACGGGCTCGGTCGACTTGCGCGTGAACGGCCGGAACTCCTCGTCGGCGACTTCGCGATCCTCGGGGAGCCGACGAACGCGAAAATCGAAGGCGGCTGCAACGGGACCCTTCGCGTCGAACTGACGACGAGAGGCAAGCGGGCGCATTCCGCGCGCGCGTGGGTTGGCATCAACGCTCTTCATCGCGCAGCCCCCATCCTGTCGATCCTCGCCGATTACGAACCGCAACAGGTGGAGGTTGAGGGTCTCGTGTATCGGGAGTCTCTTAACGCCGTGGGAATTCGTGGCGGTGTCGCAGGCAACGTCATTCCTGACGAGTGCACAGTGACCGTCAACTACCGATTCGCCCCAAGCACATCGGGTGATGAAGCTATCGCCCACGTGCGAGAACTTTTCGGCAGCATCCCTGGTGTTGATGTCGAATTCGAGGTGACAGATCGCGCGGAGGGCGCCCGCCCCGGGCTTGACGCACCGCTCGCGCAGGAATTTTTGAACGCCGTCGGCGGCATCGCCTACCCCAAATACGGCTGGACGGACGTCGCTCGTTTCTCTTCTCTCGGCATTCCGGCCGTCAACTACGGCCCAGGCGATCCGCTCCTTGCCCACGCCGATGATGAGCGCGTCGACACCGCTCAGATCACAGAATGCGAGCGCGGCCTTCGCGCTTGGCTTACCGGGGCGTGAACCAGCCAAGCCTCGCGCGGCAACCGCTGGGCAAAGCGGTGCGCATCCGCTACCGCGTGACTCCGTGGTGGCTTCGAGTGGTTGTCGTGTGGGCGATTTCGCGCATCATCACGACGGGCATCCTGCTGTGGTTTGCTGGGCAACAGGAGATGAATTCGTGGACAGGAGCGCAACCCGACTATTTTTCGTTTGCGCAACTGTGGGACAGCACGTGGTACCACTTCGTTGCCGTGAACGGGTATCCGTCAGTGCTGCCGCTGACGGAAAGCGGCCAAGTGGCAGAGAACGCGTGGGCGTTCATGCCCGCCTACCCGATGCTCGTGCGAGGGATCATGCTCGTCACGGGCCTGCCGTGGGCACCGCTGTCGGTGTTCGTCTCTGTCGCGTTCTCGCTTGCCGCTGCGCTCATGGTGTACCGGATGCTGCGCCTCGTGCTCCCTGGCGACGTGACCCTGTTTGCGGTCGTGTTGTTTTGCGTAGGGCCGCTTTCGCCGATTTTGCAAGTCTCGTACGCCGAATCCATGCACGTATTTCTTCTTGCCACTGCTCTGTTCCTCCTCATGAAGCGTCGCTACGTTGTTCTCATCCCGGTAATCGCCGTGCTCGCCTTCACGCGGCCAAGCGGCCTCGCGTTTGCTCTCGCGCTCGGGTTGCACATCATCCACCGCTTCGTCACGCGACGCACGGACCCCTTCCCCGTGTGGGAGAGAGTCCTCACGGTGGGAGTCGCAGCGTTTAGCGGCCTCATGGGTCTCGCGTGGCCGCTCCTCGCCTGGATGGTGACGGGCTCGATGACTGCGTACACCGACACGGAGCTTGCCTGGCGGGCACCATATCTAGGCTACGTGGAGCTCATTCCGTTTACGCCATGGGTTCAGGGTGCGGGGTTCTGGCTGCCAGGACCACTCGGCATTCTCGTGCTTCTTCTCGTCGTTGTGGGGTTCTTCGCTGCGCTGTTCACGCCGTGGGTTCGACGGCTCGGACCCGTATTGCGATTCTGGCTCGCCAGTTACGGGCTCTACCTGCTCGCGGTATTTTTTCCCCAATCGAGCACGTTCCGACTTCTTCTGCCGATGTTCCCGCTCGTTGGTGCACTCGCACTGCCTCGTTCCCGCATTTACCGGTCGTTGATTGTGGCGGTTTTCATCGTGGGCCAGTGGGTGTGGTGCTACTTCTGCTGGTGGGTGGATGGCTACGACTGGACGCCTCCCTAGGACGGTCGGTTCCCGGTCATCCAAAAAATGCGGGATAATAGGAAGACAATTTACGAAAGGGGACCATTCATGGCAGCCATGAAGCCGAGGACCGGAGACGGACCAATGGAGGCTGTGAAGGAGGGTCGCCTCATCATCGTGCGTGTTCCGCTCGAAGGCGGCGGTCGTCTCGTCGTTTCCGTGAACGACGCAGAGGCGAAAGAACTTCACGACGCGCTTGCGGGAGTAGTCGCAGCGATCAAGTAGCGCCGATTCGCAGCGAGCTTTTCTCAAACCCGAACAAGACAACGGGTGGAAGGTTCGCTGCGAGCAGGCCTTTCAGGACGAATTCTTCGTGGGGAACAACCGGATGCGGTAGAGCATTCAGTGAAAACCACCCAAGGTCGGTTGCTTTCTCGGCTTCCACCAGGCGAGCTTCACCGACCCAATTCCAGCATTCGAAAAAGAAGTCGACGCGTTCATCGACGGGCTTATGGTTTCCGTGAGTGCGGTGCATGGCGGTGAGTGGCGTCAATTCGCTCGGTTCGATGACGATTCCGAGTTCTTCTCGCGCTTCCCTGCACGCCGCATCGAACGCTGACTCGCCGTCTTCGACGTGGCCGGCGGCAGCGGCGGCCCAATGGCCGTCCATGTAACCGGTGCCTTCTCGCAGCTGCAGGAGAACATCGTCGTTTCGTCGCAAGAACACATACGAGGCGGGCACTACGCGAAAATCGTGGGTCACTGGTCGTCAAGCCTCGTCAGTTGCAGGAGGCCATCACCTACGGGCGAGAGCGCGCTGATGACAGCGTCGGAGGCAGAGATCTCGCGCAGCAGGCTTCGATATCCGGCCACGACGTCGTCACGGTATGCGGGGTCGGCAACGCGACCGTGCCACAAAGCGTGGGCGACGACGACGGTTCCCCCCGAACGCACGAGCCGCAAGCCGTGTTCAACGTATTCGATGACGGATTGCGGATCTGCATCGATGAAGACGATGTCGTAGGAGTCTTCGTTCATGCGGGGAAGCACGTCGCGCGCTCTGCCCGTAATGAGCCGCACGCGGTTGCTGGGGTAGCCGGCGTTTTGAAAAGAGGCGCGAGCGTGTTGCTGGTGCTCCGCCTCAATATCGATCGACGTGAGGGTTGCTTGCGGTGCTCCCGCGAGCATCCATAAACCGCTCACTCCCGCCCCTGTACCGATCTCGATGATCGACGTCGCAACAGTGGCGGCAGCAAGAATCGCCAGTTGCGCGCCCATCGCAGGGCTGATGGCGTCGATACCGTGCTCGAGTGAGCGCGCACGCGCCCCGGCGATGCCATCGTCTTCGACGATGAAATCTTCCGCAAACTTCCAGTCTGTTTCTTTTCCCGCCACAATGCGCTCCTTGTCCCCACAACTCTAGAGCCGATGCGCCCAAGAAACCGTTAGGCTGAATCGGTGTTCGGGTTGACGTTTGAGAAGCTCCTGCTGATTGGGGTCCTTGCTGTCTTCTTGCTTGGCCCCGAACGGCTGCCATATTACGCGTCCCAATTGGCTCGCCTTGTGAAGAACTTGAAAAAAATGGCGGATGGCGCGAAAGACCGCATGCGCGAGGAGATGGGCCCAGACTTCGACGAAGTCGACTGGAAGAAGCTTGACCCGCGGCAGTACGACCCTCGCCGCATCATCCGCGAGGCTCTCGTCGAAGATGAACCGGCACCGGTTGTTCGGCCGGCAGCTGAATCGGCGTACGCCAAACGCAAACGACGGCTCGAAGAAGAAGGCAAGAAAGCCCCGTTCGACGCTGAGGCGACCTAAGTACAACGCTTGCGGTTGCGTGATCGTTCGACCGTCAGAACCTGTTTCGGCTCTTTCAGCGGTGCGCCAGGTCGATGATCGCGTTCACTGTGCGGAGGTTGCGGGCCGTACCAACCACGCCGAGTCGTTTTAACAGTGCGTCAGAATTGAGCGTGGCCTTTCCCATCCCCGCCGGGTACCGAAGGTGAACGTGTGACCCGAGAAGTGCCCATTCGTCTGCTCCTGCAGCGATTTCGGCAGCGCCCGACACGCGGTCGCGCTCGGGAACTGCGTTCAGGAACATGACATACGAGAACTGCGGGTTTGACGTGTCAAACGGATGCGCGGCCACGGTGGTCTCCAGCTCGGCCACGCTCCGCGACATGACGTCTCGTCGAAACCCGAACCTGGATTCCAGCCCGCGCTCAACGTTCGCGTCGAATGCTGCCCACTCGGCTGAGCCCCACTCTGTTGGAACGTCGACAACTGCGTTTCCGGAGGCGATGTAGGTGCGAGCTCGACTGGCGCCGAGCTCCTCAAGCATCGTGCGGAACTCGGCCATGGGAAGTCGAGCGTGACCGCCCACGTTCACTGCGCGGACAAAAAGAACCCTCAGCGACATCGCTACCTCGTCGTTGCCGTGTGGCCAGGAGTCATCGGCGGCGAATAGTCTTCAGCACAACCAGCAGCAGCAGCATGAGTCCGCTGAGTTTCGCGACTTCGGCTCCCGTGCGGGGGAGTGCCATAAGTCCGGTCACCTCGGAAATCGTGTGGGAATCCATAAACCGCAGGATGCCTTCAGGGCCGTTCCTTCGGCCGAGTCCGGATTGTTTGATTCCGCCCATGGGCGCGTCGATGGAGGAGAACGTGGCGCGATAGCCCTCGTTGATGTTGATGCTCCCCGCATCCAGCGCTCGAGCAATCTCACGCGCTCGCCGCTTCGATCCGGTGAAGATGGAAGCGTTGAGTCCGAACGGCGTGGCGTTGGAAGCGAGGATGGCCTCCTCCACGCTGTCGAACGGTGTGATGGCGACGACGGGGCCGAACGTTTCATCCTCGAAGCACTTCATGGACTCGGTGACTCCGGCAAGCACCGTCGGTTCGTAGAACAACGGTCCGAGGTCTGGTCGTGCCTTTCCTCCCGCGAGCACTGTCGCGCCTTTTGCGACGGCATCGTTCACGTGCTCTTCGACGCGCTCAAGTTGGCTGGACAGGGTGAGCGACCCCATGTCGGTCGAGAAGTCGAATGCTGCGCCCTGGTTGAGAGCGGCGGTGCGGGCGGCGAGCTCCTTCGTAAATTCCTTCGCGATCTTACGATCCACGTAAATGCGTTCGATCGAGACGCACGTCTGGCCCATCGATGTGAAGCACGCGTAGACGGCGTCTTGCGCGGCTTTTGCCGGGTCGACGTCGCCAAGGACGATCATCGGGTTCTTGCCGCCGAGCTCAAGCGATGCGCCGCGAAGTGCCTTTGCCGCGCGCACGCCAACTTGGGTTCCCGTGGCCGTCGAGCCCGTGAAGCACACGTAATCTGACGCGTCGTTGACGGCGTTGCCGACAATCTTTCCTGGACCGGTGACGACAGCCCACACTTCGGCAGGAACGCCGGCGTCGATGAAGGCGCGGCGCAAGGCAAGAATGCTCAGCGCGCCCTGGTCGTCGGCTTTCTGGATGACCGCATTGCCAGCAGCGAGCGCCGGGATAACATCCATGGCGGCAAGGCTGAGGGGGAAATTCCACGGGGTGATGATGCCGATGAGCCCCTTTGGGCGGTACTCGACGCGCGTGCGGATGACGAAGGGGATGCCGCCGCGACGAGGGCGCGGCGCGAGAGTCCTGCGCGCAGACACCGCGTAGTACCGCGTGGCATTTGCGGACTGGAACAGCTCCTCGAATGCTTGCCCGCGAGCCTTGCCGGTTTCGGTTTGAACAATATCCAGAATGAGTTCGCGACGCTCGAGGAGGAGGTCGTGCGCTTTCAGCAGCACTGCCCTCCGGTGCGCAAACCCCGCCTCATGCCACGCGAGTTGAGCGGAGCGTGCCCGATTGGCGGCCTGCGCGACATCCTTCGCTGAGCTGTGCGGAAGTTCGTGAATTTTCTGTCCCGTGAACGGGGCACTCACTTCCGCGTGCGAGGTTCCGGAAGAAGAAATGTCGCCGTCGAGGTCATTGATGGCCTGAGGCGTCAGGAGTGTGCTTGACATAGTCTCAACGCTACACTTTGGGGCATGACCGCACCTGAGCGCTCGTTGGCTGCTACCCGCCTTCCTCGACGCACGATTGCCACTTATGCAATTGGTTCGATCGGCACAGGAGGTTTCGCCACGTTGCCGGGCCTCGTGCTCGTCTACTACCTCACAGACACTCTCGGGGTCACCGCGCTGTTGGCGGGGTTCGTGGTGACTCTCGCGAAGGTGTGGGACGTCATCATTGACCCGGTGATTGGTGGCCGAAGCGACGTGAGCCTCGCCCGCACCGGTTCCAGGCGACGCTTCATGGTGCTCGGGGCCGTGCTGCTTCCCCTGTTCTTCATTCTCATGTTCGCCGTGCCTGTTGGCACCCCCCCGCTCGTGGCTGGGTTGTGGGTGTTCATCGCATTCCTGCTCTCGGCAACGGCATTTAGTTTGTTTCAGGTTCCCTATATCGCTCTGCCCGCAGAGCTCTCCGAGAACTACGACGAACGCACTCGACTGCTGACGTGGCGCGTCGTCGTGCTCACTCTCGCGATACTTCTGTTCGGAGCGGGTGGCCCAGAGCTGCGCAGCCTTGGTGGGGGAAGCACGTTCTCCGGGTACTTCCTCATGGCCGTGGTCGCTGGACTTATGATCGGCGCGGGGCTGTATGTGGCGAGTTTTGTCGCGGAAAAGGCGCTCGTTCCCGTTGATGTTGTGAAACCTGTCTCCATTCGGGAGAACTACAAGGCAGGGTTCCGCGCGCTGCGGCGCAGCCAACCCTTCCGAGCGCTTCTTGCGACGTTCCTGCTCCAGGGTCTCGCGACCGGGCTCATGCTCGCGGGCGCACAATACGTGGCCACGTGGGTGCTCAAGAGCGAGGGCGCCGTGACGTTCCTGTTCGTCGCGCTTATTGCCCCGGCCCTCTTCGCGGCACCGGTGTGGGGAGCTATCGCGAACCGGATCGGCAAGGAACGAGGGTTCATGTTGGCGAGCATCCTGTACGGGCTTGCCGCCTTCAGCATGATTGGTCTCCTCTGGGCGCCGGGGGAGTGGGTTTACATTCCGGTTGCCCTTGCCGGGGCCGCTTACGCGGGAATGCAGTCGCTGCCCATGGCAATGCTCCCGGATGTCATCTCACATGACGCTGCGTCGCACGGTGACGGGCAGGCGGGAACCTTCGGTGGCATGTGGACGGCCGGGGAGACGACGGGTATGGCTCTCGGCGCGACAGTGCTCACGATCGTGCTGGCGATTGCCGGATACGCGGAATCCGTGGCGGGAGTGCAGGTCGTGCAGTCAGCGTCTGCAGTGTCGGGCATTGTCGTGAGCTTCAGTGTTGTACCGGCGGCCATCATCGGGCTCAGCCTTGTCACTCTTGCGCGGTACCGCCTCAGGAAGGAATCCATCGGGCAATGAAGTTCCAGGAGAAACCAGAAGACATTCTCGCCCGATTGCAGCAGTTGAGGGATGCCGATGCGCCAACGCACGGCGGTCAAGTGCTTTCGTACGTCTACGACAGCGGACTGGCGGCGCTCGATGAACTGGCCGCTGACGCGATCCGCATGGTGCAGCCCGTCAATGGGCTCGACCCGACAACGTTCACGTCTGTCGCCGTCATGGAGCGCGAGGTTCTCGGTTTCGCCCGCAGAATTCTGCACGGTGACGACGACGTTGTCGGAACGGTGACGAGCGGCGGCACGGAGAGCTGCCTGCTCGCGGTCAAGACGGCGCGCGACAACTGGCGGGCTGCGCATCCGGATGGCGGGGAGCCCAGGCTGCTTGCCCCGGCCACCGTCCACGCGGCGTTCCAGAAGGCCGCACACTACTTTGGGCTCGAACTCGACCTCGTGCCTGTCGACGAGAGCGGCACGTGCGCGGCGTCTGCACTCATCGATCGGATGGGCGACGATGTGGCGATTGTCGTGGTCTCCGCCCCGAGTTATCCCTTCGCTGCGCTCGACCCCATCGTGGAGGTGGCGACGGCCGCAGCAGAGCGCGGCATCGCGTGCCACGTCGATGCGTGCATTGGCGGTTGGGTTCTTCCGTGGCTGGATACGCCTCCGTGGGACTTCCACGTGCCGGGAGTGACGAGCGTGAGCGCGGACCTTCACAAGTTTGGTTACGCACCAAAGGGTGCCTCTGTGCTCCTGCAGCGCGGTCGCGACTCTCAGCGTGCACAGTACTTTGCGACGACTCGGTGGTCCGGGTACCCGGTAGTGAACCCCACAATGCTGGGGTCGAAGTCTGCGGGGGCGCTCGCAGCAAGCTGGGCAATCATCCACGCTCTCGGCGAAAGCGGGTACGCAGAGCTTGCGGCCGCGTGCGACAGAGCCACGAGGGCGCTGCAATCGGTGATCAATGGCATCGATGGGTTGCGCGTCATGGGCGATCCGGTGGGTCCGCTTTTCGCTGTCGCCACGGATGACACCGTGCCGGAGGATCGTCGAGTTGACCCGCACCACTGGGCGGATCAGGTGCGCACGCGTGGCTTCCTGCTGCAGTTGCAGCCCGCCTTCACGCAATCTGACGGCACTCGCTTGCCCTCGACAACGCACCTCACGATAACGCCAGTGACCGAAGCAGTGCTTGCCGAGCTCAGTTCGGCAATGCAGGATGCCGCCGACGATGTGCGCGGCGTGCCGCCGGTGTCGGTTACGGATGTACTTGGCGCGCTTCCTGCCGGCATCGCCGAGTCGCTGCAGGCGATAGATGCGGCACCGGAAGGCACTACCCTTCTTGACTCCGAGACCGCTGCTGCGCTTTTGGCGGGGTTTGGATTGGGTTCCGACGGAGAGGGCTCTGCGGCTCTCCCCGAACGAATGGCGCCCATCCTGGCACTCGTGGAGGCGCTGCCCGCCCCGCTCACGGAGCGACTCCTCACCGAATTGCTCGCGCGGCTCATCGAACCGTAGGCGACTGTCGTTCCCTGAGGGGGGCGCAGCTTAAAGCGGGCCGCTCCCTTCGAGAGCCTCAGGGAGCGGCGGCGAGCAGGTCCGCCACGGCGAGAATTGCCGCGGCTGCGGGGTCGTCCGGATGCGACAGCACGACCGGGGTACCGTCGTCGCCGCCCTCACGCAGCGCAATGCTGATGGGTATCGAGGCGAGCAGCGGCACGGCTTGTTCTGGCGTGGAGAGGCGGGCCGCGACATCCGCGCCGCCTCCAGAGCCGAACAAGTCGAGGGAGGTGCCGTCTGGCAGCGTGAACCCCGACATGTTCTCGATGACGCCGAACACGTGCTGGCCGGTCTTGCGGGCCACAATGGCGCTGCGCTCGGCGACGTCCGCAGCGGCCACTTGAGGTGTCGTCACAACGATGACTTCCGACTGGGGGAGAAGCTGCCCGACGGAAATAGCGATATCCCCGGTGCCCGGCGGTAAATCAAGCAACAGGATGTCGAGCTCGTCAAAGTGGACCTCGCTCAGAAACTGTTTGATCGTGCGGTGCAACATGGGCCCGCGCCACGACACCGCTGTCGCCTTTCCGGGCAGGAACATCCCAATCGAAATGACTTTCACGTCGAAACCGATGGGGGGAAGCATGAGCTCTCCGACGCGTGTCGGCTTTTCATCCGCAACGCCGAGCAGGGCTGGGATGGAGAACCCGAAGACATCCGCGTCGACGATGCCGACCTTCAAGCCTTTCGCGCCGAGAGCAACACCGAGGTTCGCGGTGATCGTGGATTTGCCGACGCCACCCTTGCCGCTCGTGATCGCAAAGATCCTGGTTGGGGAATCCGGCCCGAACTGCACTTCGCGCCGCCTGGCACCCTGCAACCGCTCCGTGAGCGCTGTTCGCTGCTCGACACTCATGACGCCGACGTTCACCGTGACCTCATCGATTCCGTCGACCGATGCTGCGGCTTCGCGCACTTCGCGCTCGATGCGGTCGGCGGCCGGGCAACCGACAATCGTCAGGTTGATGGCGATCGTTGCGTGAGCGCCGTCGATCGCAACGGACTCGATCATGCCGAGCTCCGCGATAGGCCTGCGGATCTCAGGGTCGATGACCAAGCCGAGCGCCGTATCGAGCGCGGCGTGGAGAGGAGTTTCGTCAGTCAACGGGCGTGCTCTTGTCCCGATCCAGTTCCTCAAGAAGCGATCGAAGCTCTGCGCGGATGAAATCTTTGCTCGCGAGGTCGCGCACGACGAGGCGAAGCGACACGATCTCCCGCGCAAGATACTCGGTGTCGGCAAGGTTGCGTTCTGCGCGCTGGCGATCCTGCTCGATTTGCACGCGGTCGCGGTCATCCTGACGGTTTTGGGCGAGCAGAATCAGCGGCGCAGCATACGACGCCTGAAGGGAGAGGATCAGAGTAAGCGCGGTAAAGCCGAGAGCGGCAGAGTCAAAGCGCCACTCCACGGGAGCCACGACGTTGTAGCTCAACCACGCGATACAGAAGACGCTGAGAAAGAACAGAAACCACGGCGTTCCCATTCTTCGCGCGATCGTCTCCGTGAATCGGCCAAAACGATCACTCGGTGCGCCCATGCGGGGCACGAAAGAAGTACGCAGTCCTTTCGGGGAATCGAGTCGAGGTTCAGTGCGACGTGGGCGAGAGGTGGGTGCCATTGGTCTTCCTCCGTCCTGATGTTGATTCGGTCTTGATGATTTCGAGAGGGCTGGTGTCCGCGCGAAGCAGCTTCGCGGGTTCATCCTCGTCGTGACTTCGCCAGTCATCCGGCAGCAAATAGTCGAGAACATCGTCAATGGTCACCACCCCGACAAGTCGATGGTTCTCGTCAACGACCGGCACAGAAACGAGGTCGTAGCTGGCCAAAATTCGACTCACTTCCGCGGCAGAAGTGTCGGCATCCACGGGGTCAAGCTTGTGGTCAATGAGCGTGCCAAGGCGTTCCATGGGGGGAAATCGCAGCATTTGTTGAAAGTGCACCATGCCGAGCAGTCGGCCCGTCGGCGGTTCGTAGGGCGGCAGGGTCACGCACACTGCTGCGCCAAGCGCGGGGGCAAGATCGACGCGTCGGATGAGCGCGAGCGCCTCAGCCACCGTGGTGTCGGCGGAAACAATCACGGGTTCGGTGGTCATGAGCCCGCCAGCGGTGTCTGGGGCGTACGCGAGCAGCATGCGCACATCCTCCGCTTCCTCCGGTTGCATGAGGTCGAGGAGTGCTTCACCGCGCTCATCGCTCAATTGGGCGATGAGGTCGGCCGCGTCGTCCGGCTGCATTTGGTCGAGCACGTCGGCGGCACGATCGTCTTTGAGGTGGCTGAGGATGTCCACTTGCTCGCTCTCGGGCATCTCCTCGAGCACGTCGGCGAGGCGTTCATCGCTCAACTCTTCGGCAACTTCCAACATGCGCTCTTCAGGGAGGTCGAGCAGGGCGTTGGCGAGGTCGGCAGGCAGAAGGTCTTCATACGCCGCCAAGAGGTGACTCGCCGATTGCGCTTCACCGGTTTTGTGCTGCTCCGTCACATCCGCCCACGCCGCAAACACCGTGTGGCCTTTCGCGAACGGCGAAGCGCTCGTCTTGGGGCGGCGAACAAAAAGTTCCTGCACCTCCCACTCACCTCGCGGGTTTTGCTCGATCGCAACATCCTCGATCGTCGCCTTGCCGGAGCCGTCAACGAAGTTCACGACCCGACCGAGCATTTCCGCGATGACGCGCACTTCTCCACCGCGCTGCTCAAACCTGCGCAGATTAATGAGGCCCGTTGTGATGATCTGGCCGCTGCCGATGCTCGTGACGCGCCCGATGGACACGAAAACGCGGCGTCGCCCGGGAACCTCGACGACAAAGCCGACAACGCGCGGCGAATTTTTGCGTCTGTAGACGACCAAAACATCGCGAACGCGGCCGACGCGGTCACCGCGGGGGTCGAAAATAGCGCACCCGACGAGTCGGGCGACGAATACTCTCGTGGCGCTCACGCTACAACCCTAGTCTTCTGATGCAAGAATGGGCTCGTGACCAATCAGAGCAGATTTTCAAGTCGGCCCATGACTTTTCCCACGCTCCCCAAAGGGGATGTGTTGGGAACCTACGACACCTACGATGAGGCGCAATCAGTCGTCGACCGACTCGCGAGAGCCGAATTTCCGGTCAAGCAGGTCTCGATCGTCGGCAGTGACTTGCGCACGGTGGAGCGCGTCACGGGCAAGATGACGTACGGTCGAGCCGCGCTCGCCGGAGCGGCAAGCGGCGCATGGTTCGGTTTGTTTCTCGGGCTCCTCATGTTCATCTTTTCGCCCTCGGAAAACGCCATCTTGTACGTTGGCGCCGCCGTGCTGATCGGTGTCGGGTTCGGCATGCTGTTCGGCATTGTGAGTTACGCCCTCAACCGTCGACGTCGCGACTTCACCTCCATCCACCAGGTGATTGCCGGCAAATATGAGGTCATGATCGACCCGTCACTCACGTTGAAAGCGCAAGAAGTGCTTTCGCAGCCGCTCGAGGACTGACGCGGCCGTCACGCGTTGCGGCGTCGTTTTTGGGTGAGCCAGACCAAGCCAACTCCCGTGAGCATGAGAAGTGCGCCGGCGGAAATCAGCCCGTCGGAATCCGCACCGGTGACGGCAAGTCCACCAGATAGCACGGCAACGTTAACGGTGAAAGTACCTTCGCCTTGCTGGCCGCTCGTGTCAGTAATGCGGTAGGTGACGGGCGGCGTTGAACCGACGAATCCGTTGGCAGGTGTAAACGTGACGATCCCGGTGGCCGTGTCCACGACAAAGTCGCCTTCGGGCGTCGTGAGGTTCGTCACTTCGGCGCCACCACCGTCGAGCAGACGCAGGGAGCCAGGAACGATCGTCGCCCCGGCGCCGGGAGTGTCGTTTGCGGCCGGATCGATCGTGACGGGCGATCCCGGTTCCGTTGTTGGGGAGTCAGGAGCGGCGGCCGGGCTAGGGGCATCCAGGATGAGCGAAACGTTGTCGACGTACGCGCCTTGCTGAGTGCCCACCCGCTCGAACGTCATGGTGATGAGCACACTGCGCGTGTCGGAGGGGAGTAGGAGCGAGTCTGAGAACGGAACCAGACCCGTCGTATTCCCGCGGTCAGCAGCTGACACCGGGCCGAACGTCGTCGTGCTCACCACCGCGCCGAGCGAGTCCTGGAACTCGAATGTCACCGAGGCGTTTGCCTCTTGGTCTGCCGTCCCGCCCACGAAGGACGAGAAAAGTGCCGTGACACTACCGTTGGAGATCGCTGCGGCTGAAGGGGACAAATCAATGGTTTGGGTCAGGGTTTTCGTGTCGCCACTGCCGCCAGTAGGCCACGTGAACACCATATTCCCACCGGCGTAGGTTTCGCCTGTCGCGCCACTGGAGTTGACAATCGCTCGCCCGGGTCCGCCGAAAAGATGGTTCACTTTCCTTTGGCCGTGGCCGATCCAGGCGACGCCGAGAGCTATGGTGGACTCCGCGCCACCGTCCACCACTAGCTCTCCCGGCTGAAGCACCACCGGATCTGCCTGTGCTGCACTCGGATGCGTCACGACCAAGCCAAGAGACAGCAGCGCAGTCGCGGCGATGAGAGCGGCGACGCGACCTGCCGGTCGGCGCGCGCGGAACGTGATGAGCATGAAAGTCGACCCCCAGAATAGAGCAAAGCCCGGCATGCAACTCGGACCTAAATTCCTTCGACGCTACGCGAGCAATCGGAAATAAGCAAAAATCACTAATCGCGTGCGTTCCGGATTCGATTCACTTCCGCCACCGAGTTTTCGTCACCGTCCGGGTGCTAGCTCAACCAGGCCTCCACGTCGTCCGCGGTGCGGGGGATGCCGATCGAGAGGTTTTCTGCCCCATCCGCTGTAACAAGGATGTTGTCTTCGATCCGAACGCCGAGGCCGCGGAACTCTTCAGGCACCGTGAGGTCGTCCGGCTGAAAGTACAGCCCAGGCTCGATCGTGAACACCATGCCGGCCTCGAGTACGCCGTCCAGGTACATGTCGCGGCGAGCAGCGGCACAGTCGTGAACGTCGATGCCGAGGTGGTGGCTTGTTCCGTGCACCATGTAGCGGCGGTGGAACTGCGCCTCCGGGTCCATCGATTCTTCTGCACTGACGGGAAGCAAACCCCACTCGGCCGTCTTGCGGGCAATGACCGCCATCGCGGTGGCGTGGATTTCGCGGAACACGATGCCGGGCTTGACGATCGCGAACGCGGCATCCGCGGCCTCCAGCACGGCCTCGTAAATCTTGCGTTGCGTGTCGGTGAACTTTCCGTTGATCGGCAGCGTACGGGTGATGTCGGCCGTGTAGTAGCTGTCGAGTTCGATGCCGGCGTCGATCAAAATCATGTCGCCGTCGTTCACGGGACCATCGTTGCGGGTCCAGTGCAGGATGCAGGCGTTAGCTCCGGATGCCGCGATCGTGTCGTAGCCGACCGTGTTGCCTTCAGCGCGGGCCCGCCGGTTGAACGTCCCCTCGACGAGGCGCTCGCCCTTCGCGTGAGCTGTGATGTCGGCGCGGTCAGCGATCACGTCATCGAATCCCTGCTTCGTGGCTGCGACAGCCTTTCGCATTTGGTCGATCTCGTAGTCATCTTTCACGAGGCGCAGTTCGGCGAGATCCCTGGCCAACGTCTCGTCGCCACTCAGTTCGATGGCGTCGACGTCGGCGAAAAGCAAGCGACGGCCGTCGACCTGATCTGTCATGTCCCGATCGGCATCCCGAACAATGAGCGTGCTCGCGTCTATCCCGTCGAGCACGGCACCCAATTCAGCGAGGTCTTTCGTCGCGATGCCAAGGTCGCCGGCGACTTGCGCGAGGGACGGGCGAGGCCCGATCCAGAACTCGCCAATGTCGGAGTTTGCATAAAACTCGTCAGAGTCGCGGCCGGCCCGCTCGCGGAAATACACCGTGGAGTCGTGCCCGCTCGCCGTCGGTTCCATCACAAGAACGGCGTCGGGCTCTGAATCCGATCCCCAACCGGTGAGGTGCGCAAACGTCGAATGTGCGCGGTACGGGTAGTCGGTGTCGTTCGAACGCACTTTAGCGGCGCCCGCGGGAATGATGAGTCGCTTCCCGGTGTACATCGCAGAAATGACGTCGCGGCGCCGCGCGGCATATGGCGCCTGCTCGCGAGCGGGCGGCACAACATCCGCGCGTTCTGCCCAGTGTGAAGCGATGTACTCTTTGAAACGCTCTGAGCCTGGCGTCGTTGAACGATTGCTGGTGGCGCGCGGCGCCTTCGAAGTTGAATCTCCCATGCGCCTATTCTCCCACGTCCCTCTCCTTACCTGCGCGGCGACAACTGCACCACGATGGGCCGGTGATCGCTGCCTGCGCCGTCCCGATTTGTGACGACTCGCATACCGGTGATGGCCCAACCGGGTGTCGCCATCACGTGATCGATGGGTGCGCCGAGCAACGCTGGCACGGTTGTTGGCCAGGTTCCCACCGCTGCGTTGCCGGTCGCTGCTGCCGCGTCTACGCAATTTCCGATCGCGGCGCCGTCGCTCGCAGCGAGACCGGCAAAGTGGTCGAGAGTGGAATTGAAGTCGCCTGCCATGATGACGTTCGACCCTGCGCACGCTTCGGCAAGCCACGTGAGGTCGAGTTTCCAGTGGTTTAGTTCGCTCGGGATGGGTGCCACGGCGTGCACCGCGACAATTGTCGGGCCAGCACCGCTCACGGGCGTCGCCACGATGCTGGGAAGAACGTTCGTGGTGCGGTGGTCGGTATCTACGCTGTAGTTTCCCAACTCGACGCTCGTGAGCAACGACGTGCTTCGCGCTTTCGAAATGAGGTCGTAGTGGAATGTGTGCGCCCACATCGGCTTTCCGCCCGCGCGCATGAGTTCGGCCACTTTGGTCGCTGTTTCACTCGTGGTTTCGGGCAGTGACACGATATCCGCGTCGGATTCCAGCGCCAGTCGGGCAATCGCGTTCGCCCCTGGTGCGTCCCCAAGAGTGTTCCACGACATGACGGTCACGTCGTGAGGACCCTTCTTCTGGAACGAGGAATCACCAAACCCTCTAAAGGCGAGAATTGCCACCGAAATAACGCAAAAAACTGCAACGATAATCCCGAGCGCGCCGAAGAAGCGTCGAGCGCGGCGACCGACCAAGGCCAGCAGGGTCAGGACGATCAGTAAAAACAGTGCGGCGACAATTGCCGGACCGCGCAGAGAGACCGCTTGCGCTGCGAACGGCAGGCGCTGCACGCCGAATAGTTGCGGCCAAAGGGTGAGGGCAGCGAAGCCGGCTGCGCCCACGAGGATGACGATGGCGACAACGCGACGGAACATGATCAGTGAGCCTAACCGCTCCGCGCCGGATTAGAGTTGCAGCATGGCTGGCCCTATCGACCTCCACACCCACAGCACGGTTTCCGACGGCACCGAGACGCCCACGGAACTGGTGAAGGCCGCCATTGCGGCAGGGCTCGGCACGGTCGCCATTACCGATCACGACTCCACAGCCGGGTGGCAGGAGGCGTTCGATGCCGCGAAAGGCACGGGCCTCACGGTGATCCCCGGAATGGAGCTCAGCACTCGGTACGGGGCGAAGAGCGTCCACCTTCTCGCTTATCTCATCGACCCGGACAACGCAGCGCTTCGAGAGGAAACCCTGCGCATTAGGGAAGCCAGGTTGACGCGGGCCGAAGCGATTGTGTCTCGGCTGGCCGCCGACTTCGACATCTCGTGGGCGGATGTCGTCGCCCAGACCGCGCACGGTGCGACGGTGGGCCGCCCTCACATCGCGGATGCGTTGGTTGCCCGCGGGGCATCCTCCGACCGCAGCGCCGCTTTCCGAGACATCCTGCATCCGAAGTTCGGGTATTTCGAGCCGCACTACGCCCCCGATCCGCTCACCGCCATTCGGCTTGTGCGCGATGCCGGGGGCGTACCGGTGCTCGCCCACCCCGGTACTCGCGGAGTCGCCAGAGTCGTCGCCGAGAAGAATCTTGCGGCACTCGTGGACGCAGGCCTATTCGGGCTGGAAATTTACCACCCCGAGAACGTCCCGGAAGCCATGGAGCGGCTTTTCGAGCTTGCCGATCAGTTCGATCTGGCCGTCACGGGTTCAAGCGACTACCACGGAGCGGGAAAACCGAACCGGCTTGGCGAGCACACGACTTCTCCCGAAGTGCTCGAGCGCATCCTTGCGGAAGGTTCCGGTTCCGCCCCGTTCGTCGGTTGACCGGCAGCGTTATCTCACGGTCGCGGAGCGCAGCAACAGCCACGTGCCGATCGACGAGAGTGTGATTACGACGGCAGCCAACACTGCGAGCCACCAGAGTTCGAATACGGCGATGATCGCAGGAGCGGACGGCAGGATGATGATGAGCGCCACGATGATCACGATCGCGACACTCGCTCCGATCAGTTGAGGTCCACGAGCCCCCATCCGTACCCACGATGCTCCAAAGACGCCACCGACTGTGAGCATGGACAGCGTGCCGAGGAAAACGATGGGGATGAGACGGGTGAGATCCCCGGATCCCAATACGGCGATGTCAAAGATGTAGAAGTGGGAGAACCAATGATTGGTCGCGAGCTCAATCAGGGTGAGAACCGCGAACACCAGTGTCAGGTAGGCGGAGGTTGCCATCGCCCACAGGAGCGTGCCTCCGACAAAGGAACGACGCGTCGATCCGAGTGTTAGGGCGAACGGGAAGGTTGTGGCAACGGACTGAACCCCGAGATATACGAGGAATCCGGGAAGCGCGTAGGCCAGGCCAGGGTTCATTTGAGAACCTGCGATCCAGTCGGGGCTGCCTGGCACGCTGCCGGCCCGAAGGAACAGCAGCGACAGCAGCACCGAAATAATCGCGACGGTGCCTGTGATGTACAGGGGAACGAGGAGCGAAATCTCCCGCTTGTTGAAGTGAAGCCGAGTGGTCGGCAAGAGGGCAGTCATGTTGCTACAGCTACTTTCTGTTGCTCGGTGGATTCTGGGGTGTTCTCGCCGTACGCGGACACGAGGTTTTGAAGGGATGCACGGCTTACCTGAATGCCGTGTTTCGCAGCGGCACGGTGCAGCGTCTCATCGGGCGATCCCTCTGCCGTGACGGTGACGAGCGCGCCCATCGCTTGGGACTGCAGAACTCGACGTCCCTCGAGGGCGCGATCGACGGCATCCGCATTGCCGCTCAGCACGACAACCGAATCGCGTGCGGCTTCCGTTTCGTCATCAATGACGACGTGTCCTTTGTCCAGGATCACGACCCGATCGAGCAGCGCAGCGGACTCTTCGATGAGGTGGGTGGAGAGCACGACAGTTCTGGGGTGCTGTTCGTAGTCGCGAAGGAGCATCGTGTGGAACAGTTTCCTGTTGGTCACATCGAGCCCGAGATACGGTTCGTCGAGGAGCGTAACGGGGGCACGCGAGGCCAGGCTCAGCACGATGGCCACCGCGGAAAGCTGCCCGCGGGACATTTTCTTGATGGTGGTGCGGCTGGGGATCTGGAATCCATCCACGAGCTCCTCTGCGACGGCACTGCTCCAGTTCGGCGCGAACGCGGGGGCGATGCGCAGCACGTGATGCAGTTTGTAGTCATCCGGGTAGCGCTGGTTGTCGCGCACATACATGATCTGGCGAAGGGTGGGCGCGTGTTCGAACGGTGCATGGCCGAGCACGTCGACGCGTCCGGAGGATGCGCGATCCTGCCCCGCGATGATGGACATGAGCGTAGTCTTACCCGCGCCGTTGCGGCCGAGCAGCCCTACGATCGAGTTCTCGGGGACAGAGCAGCTGACGTTGTCGAGCGCTTTGGCCCGTCCAAACCTGCGGCTGACGCCACGGATGTCGATGGCGGTAGTCATGATTGCTCGATCTCCTTGATCATCTCGGTGAGTTCGTCTCTCGTGATGCCGAGGAGTAGTGCCTCGTGCATCAGCTTTGCGACGTGTTGTTCTTTGAAGGCGGCCTTACGCTCGGCGATAAGCTGTTGTCGAGCGCCGGGCGAAACGAATGTTCCGATGCCGCGCTTTTGGTAGAGCACACCCTGGTCGACGAGCATGGTGATGCCCTTTGCCGACGTAATGGGGCTCATTTGGTAGAAGGCGGAGAACTCGTTTGTGGAGGGGATTGCGGCATCCTCGGCGTACGTGCCGTTGATGACGTCGTCCGCCACTCGCTGTGCGAGTTGCAGAAAGATTGGTCCTTCTCCGGAAAGCATTTCACCACCTAGGTTCTATAGTGCACTAGTTAACCTAGGTACTTCGAATCACAAAGTCAAGTTGCCTATCCCGAATCCCTATGCTCGGGGCATGGTGGACAACCGAAATCCAGGGTCGATCGAGTTTGATGCTGAGATTCTGCGCAACACCGAGGTGGCCAACTCCAGCGCGTGGGTGGAGTTCCCGTTCAGCGTCTGGGACCTGTTCGGAGTGAAGGGCCGAGTTCCCGTGGCCGCCACCGTGGACGACGAGCCGTACCGTGGTTCGCTCATGAAGATGGGCGGGGCCGCACACATGCTCGTCATGGTGAAAGCGTTGCGAGAAAAAATGGGAAAGCAGCCTGGCGATACGGTGCATGTGCGACTGGAACTCGACACCTCGCCGCGCACCGTCGAGCTTGCTGGAGACGTGCAGGATGCCCTCGAGCGCACCAACCACGCCGCGAAGTTCCGCGCCCTCAGTTACAGCCACCAGCGGGAGTACCAGCAGTGGATCGACGAGGCAAAACGGTCAGACACGAGGTCCGCGCGCATCGCAAAAATGACCGAAATGCTGGACTCCGGTGGCCGGCTGAAAAGCTAGCCCGCTTCGTTAGCTCGCGGGCGGCGTTGTCCCAGTGCTTGGGCGCCTCGTGCGAGTGCGTCGGCGGGAGGGGCCAGCACCATCGTGCGTGCCTCCGCCGGTTGTTTTTTGGCCCTCTGCGGCGTCCACGGGGCGACCTCCGCGCGTGCGCGTACGTTCGCGGTCTGACGTGCGTGAGTGCTCACGGTTGGGTGCGGTGGCGCCGTCGCGTCGCGGCTGTCTGGAGGAAGCGTGCCCTGCAGTGGCGGAACGCGGTTCGCGTTCGCGAGCTGGGCCGGCCGACTTCAATCGGCCTTTCGCTTCCGTCGGGATGTCGAGATCTTCGTAGAGGTGAGGAGAAGACGAATACGTTTCGACCGGCTCCGGAATGCCCATCTCGAGAGCGCGGTTAATGAGCCCCCACTTGTGCATGTCATCCCAGTCCACGAACGTGACCGCGATTCCGGTCTTGCCCGCGCGGCCCGTGCGTCCGACGCGGTGCAAGTACGAGTCGTGGTCTTCCGGAATCGTGTGGTTGATCACGTGCGTCACATCGAGCACGTCAATTCCGCGGGCCGCGACATCCGTAGCAATGAGGATGTCCTTCTTGCCAGCCTTGAACGCCGCCATGGCACGCTCGCGCTGCTCCTGGTTGAGATCGCCGTGTACGGCGGCGGCGTTGAAGCCGCGGTCGTTCAGTTCCTCAACAAGCTTGGCTGCCGCGCGCTTGGTGCGCGTGAAGACGACGGTTTTGCCGCGTCCTTCGGCCTGCAGGATGCGCGCGACAACTTCGTCTTTGTCCATCGCGTGAGCGCGGTACACGACGTGCTTGATGTTGGCTTGCGTCAGGCCCTCATCCGGATCGGTTGCGCGGATGTGGATGGGCCGGTTCATGAATCGACGAGCGAGGGCGACGATCGGCCCAGGCATCGTGGCGGAGAACAGCATGGTGTGGCGCGCTGGCGGCGTTTGCGAGAACAGCTTTTCGATGTCGCTCAAGAACCCGAGGTCGAGCATCTTGTCGGCTTCGTCGAGAACCATGACCTTGACGTTCGCGAGGGAAAGCATGCGCTGGCTCGCGAGGTCAAGCAGTCGCCCCGGGGTGCCGACGACGACTTGTGCCCCGGCTTTAAGTTCTTCGATCTGGCCCTCGTACGCTTTGCCGCCGTAAATCGCGACAACTTTTGTTGAGCGATTCGATGCAGCGGTCACGAGGTCTTCGGCGACTTGTACGCACAGCTCGCGCGTAGGCACGACGACGAGCGCTTGCACGCCGGGCTCTGGGTCAAGACCGAGCTCCTGAAGCAGGGGGAGTCCGAAACCGAACGTCTTTCCCGTGCCCGTCTTTGCTTGCCCGATGATGTCCTGGCCGCTCAATCCGAGCGGAATCGTCTGGGTTTGGATGGGGAATGGTTCGATGATTCCCTTGGCGGCGAGGGCGTCAACCATGTCCTGTTCGACGCCGAGTGCTGAAAATGTCAAGTTATTAGGCCCTGTCTTGGGTGTTGTGAGTACGCCCATCTTTTCCCAGGGCGCAGGGCCCCGCCAGAGTGGGGGCCGAGTCCAGTTTAGAGGAGGGATGCCGCAACGTCTGCCATTTGGCTTCCGCAGGTTCGAACACGGTCACGGTTGCCGCCGCAACGAAGTTGCGTCCGCGAACGATGGGAGTCCTCGACGATAGGCTATATCCGTGGTTACCCTGTTCCCTCGCCGAAAGAAACGTCCGTCGCCTACGAGGCACCGGTCGCGTCGACCGAACCCCAATCAGGTCGTCAACCGAGTGGGATTGAGTGAACTCACCCCGAAACTTTCTGACTTTCTTGGGCAGGGCGCTTACCTTCAACTCTCGTTCTTCGAGAGCCTCTCGCGCGCGGTGACGGCGTCCCCTACCACCGCAGCGAAGGAAGTTGTGGGTAAGGCTGCTGGCATTGCGCTTGCGAGGCACCACGCACTGACGGCCGAGATTGAGAAGTTGGGGCTCAAACCGGCTGAGGTCATGGAGCCGTTTGTCGCGTCGATCGACGGATTCCAGTCCCGCACGCAAGGCAGCGATTGGGCGGAAACCCTGCTGGCCTATTACGTCGAAGCCGGAATTCTGGATGACGGCTTCATCAGCATTGCCGAAGGCTTCGACCGAGTGCACTCCGAACGAATCGCGGAGATCCTCGGAGACAATGTCGCTATTGATCTGATCAGCGGTTTGTTGATGGCAGCAATTGGTGAGACACCCAGGCTGTCGTCACGACTTGCACTGTACGGTCGACGCCTAGTCGGCGACGTGCTCGTGCTCGCGCGTTCTGCGCTCAATCTTCCCGAAAACACGGCACCGGATGATGAGAGGCTTGAGCCTGTGCTCTCCGAGCTGATTGCCGACCACACGCGCAGGATGGACGACCTCGGCCTTACAGCCTGACGCTACTGAATGTTGCTGTTAGGGGCGCATGAGCTGGTCGAACAGTTCGCGGTCATGGCGAAGGCGCCGCGACGAAATCAGGAGCGGAACCGCGACGGCGGCCAATCCTCCCGCACCAAGGCTTGCCCACCAAATCCAGCCTCCGTCGAATGGCCAGCCGAGCCACGTCAATCCGGCCCACACAATGGACGCAACAATGACGCTCACCGAGGCCAGCAATGCTGTGCCGTACGTGTCGCGGTGCGGGAGTAGGTAACGGGGTATCGCCCCGATTCCCGCGGCACCCAAGACGACGAAGAGCAACTCCATTAGGCCACGAATCCGATGCGGCGCGAACTGTCTGAACCTATTTCGAGGTAGGCGAAGGTGGTGAGAGCGACAAGATACACGCGGCTCTTGTCGTCCACGAGCTTCATGTATTTAGCGTCGCTTTCCAGCGCTGTTGCGACAATCTTCTCGATGTCGGCCGCTGACAGATCGGTTTCAAAGCTCAGCTCTCTTGGGCTGTTGGTGATGCCAATGCGAATGTCCACATGCCCAGATTACGACAGAACGCGCTTCAGGTTTTGCTGGTTCGTTGTGAGCGCAACGTACCGCTGTCTGCGGTCTGGGCTAGTTTTGCTCTCGTGAGAGTCACGGGGTTTTCTTCTGAGGAGGCGGGGAGCGTGAAAGAAGAGGCCATTCACCTCGACGATTCCCAGTCCGCTGTGGTTCGGCTGCCGGATGACGCGTCCGCTGTCGTCGTGGGTGCGCCGGGCTCGGGGAAGACGTCCACGCTTGTTGAGCTTGTCGCCGACCGCGTTCTCAACCGTGGTTGGCACCCGAATGATCTCGTTGTCATTGCGCCGAGCCGGGCATCCGCGTCGAGACTGAGAGACCGGCTCGCATTGCGCGTTGCCGTATCAACGGAAGGGCCTCTCGCTCGATCGAGCAACTCCCTTGCCTTCGAGGCCGTGTCGTTCGCGCGGCAATCCGCGGGGCAACCGCTACCGCGGCTCCTGACCGGTGGCGACCAGGACAGCGATATTGCGCAGCTTCTCGACGGCCACATCGACGAAGGCACGGGGCCCGTGTGGCCCGATCCGCTCGATCCGGACGTTCGCAAGCTCCGTGGGTTTCGCACCGAACTGCGCGACACGATGATGCGCGCGACTGAATATGGCGTCAGCCCGCAGCGGCTGCGGGAGTTGGCGCGCGAGCACGACCAGCCGGTGTGGTCTGCCGTGGCGGACTTTCACGCGGAATACCTGCAAGTGATGGGCGAATTGCGGCCAGACCAGCTTGATGCGGCAGAACTGGTTTCCGCAGCCGTGCGGGCAATCGACGCTGGAGTGATTCCGGAATCGTTGGCGCGACTGCGCCTCATCGTCATCGATGACCTTCAGGAGGCGACGCGAGCGACGCTGTCTCTTGTGAGCGCGCTCTGCCGCCGGGGCGCGAGTGTTATTGCGTTCGGGGATCCGGATGTTGCATCGAACACGTTCCGCGGTGGTGAAGCAGATGTCGTTGGTCGATTCGGGCAGAAGATTGGGCGCGACGATGTCGTGACCATGCGCTTGGCCACCTCGCACAGGCAGGGAAGCAATCTGCTCGCGTTCACGAACGCGGTGACCGCCCGCATTGGCACCGCGCAAACGGTGGGTCACCGCAATCCTGCTCTCGACACGGGGGAGTACGCGCAAGTGCCAGGTGACGTGCTCACGCTCATGGGCCAAACGCCCGCACGATTGTGGTCGACGATCGCCCTGCGGTTGCGGCAGCACCACATTAACGATGGTTCGGCGTGGAACGATATGGCGATTGTCGTTCGAAGCCGCGCTCAAGTGCCCGCGATTGCGCGTGCACTCGCGCTCGCGGATGTGCCAACGCGCACGCTCGCGGGGGGCACACCACTTCGGGAGGATGTCGCCGCACGTGCGCTTCTTGCTGTCGTCGAAACCGGAGTAGGCAGAGTGCCGCTGACCGCTGAGCTTGCCACTCAGCTGCTCGTGAACGCGTTTGGTGGGCTTGACAGGCTCGCGTTGCGCAGGCTTCGTCTTGCCCTCCGCACGGAGGAAATTGCGGGAGGCGGTGATCGGCCAAGCGATGAGTTGCTGGTGGAGGCGCTTGGGGCACCCGGGCGTTTCGCGACGATTGACCACTCTGCGTCGCGTGTTGCGGCGAAGCTCGCAGAAACCCTGCACATGGTGGGTTCCGCGGCCCGCGATGGTGCGTCGATCGAGGAGCTTCTGTGGCTCGTGTGGGATCGCAGCGGGCGTGCTGCCGAATGGCGTGCGCAGGCATTGGGTTCTGGAATTCTGGCCGCAGAGGCGAATCGCAATATCGACGGGGTTCTCGCATTGTTCACGGCCGCGAAACGGTTTGTGGAGCGTGAACCTTCAGCGCCGGCATCCGCGTTTCTCGCGGCCGTGCTGGATGCCGAGGTCCCTGAAGACACTCTTGCCCCTGCCGCGCGAGCCGACGCTGTGCTCGTCACGACTCCCGCCGGCGTGCTCGGTCTCGAGTTCGACACCGTGGTGGTTGCGGGGCTTCAGGATGGTGCGTGGCCAAACCTGCGACCGCGCGGGTCGCTACTGTATCCGTCCGAGTTGGTGAGCGCGGAATTGGAAGGTTCGGCCCCCGAATCCGGAACGCAAACGATTGACGCGCGCAAGGTCGTGCTCTTTGATGAATTGCGGATGTTCGCGCTCGCGATTTCTCGAGCCCGCAAGGAAGTTGTGCTCGCGGCGGTGGCCAATGACGACGAAGCGGTGAGCGTATTTTTCGACCTCGCCCCCGATGGGTCGAGAGTTCTTTCTGCCGACATCGAACCACCCTTGACGCTGCGCGGTCTCGTGGGAAAGTTGCGCAGGCGGCTCACCGATGCGAAAGGCGCTGACCTCCGGTCCGCGGCGAATCTGGCGCTTCTTGCCGAGAAGGGCCTTCCTGGGGCAGACCCTAACGAATGGCACGGTGTGCTCGAGCTTTCCGACGACAGACCGCTCTTTCTCGACGATGAAGTCGTTCCCGTGTCGCCGTCGAAGCTCGGCGCGTTCGAGGAGTCACCGCTTGATTGGTTCATCGATTCGGTGTCCGGGACGCAATCCAGCACGGCGATGGGGCTGGGAACGATCATTCACTGGGCCATGGAAACGACCACAGATCCGGAAGCTGACGCGGTGTGGGCGGCAATCGAAAGTCGCTGGAGCGAACTCATTTTTGAGGCGCCGTGGCTCGCTGAGCAGCAAAAGCGTGCTGCGCGGCAGCTGGCATCCGCGGTGGCGGAGTACCTCGGCGATTTCGAGCGAGAACAAAAACAGCTCGTGGCGGCGGAGGAGCGGTTCAGTCTCGAGATCGGCCGCGCTCGCGTGAATGGGTCGATTGACCGCGTGGAGCGTTCCCCGGATGGCAGCGTCGTGATTGTTGACTTGAAGACGGGCAAAGCAGAAACCAGCCAGGCGGTGATTGACGAGTTCCCGCAGCTCGGTGCGTACCAGCTTGCCTACGCCTCCGGTGTGCTCGATGAGGTTCTCGACCCGTTGGGGGAGCATCGCCCAGGAGGCGCGAAGCTTTTGTTTGTGCGCGAAGGGAAGAGCGGCAAGTCTTACCGGGAGGGAGTGCAGGCACCCTTGAGTGATGAGGAGCTCGAGGAATTCAGAGAGCGCATTCGGAAGGCAGCACTCGGTATGGCTCTCGGCGTATATCCGGGGTCGCGCGTGCTTGACCCGTACAGCTTTGGTGACTCGATTCAGCGCTCGGTGCACAGGGTGAGGGCGGTGTCGAGTGACTGAACACACACCTCATCAACACGCCAGGCGCGTCGTTGGTGCGAGGGAGTTGGCCGACGCCTTGGAGTTGCCCCAGCCCACCGATCAGCAGACCGCAATCATCGAGAGCGATCGCGTACCGGCGCTGGTGATCGCGGGTGCGGGCAGCGGTAAAACCGAGACGATGGCGAGCCGCGTGGTCTGGTTGCTCGCGAACGGCCACGTAGAGCCAGGCGAGATCCTCGGGTTGACGTTCACGCGCAAAGCGGCTGGAGAGCTCGCTGAGCGCATCCGCAAGCGCATTACGCAGCTTGCTGCGACGGGTCTGATATCGCAACCGGCGGATGTGCTTGACCCTCCAAGCGTGTCGACGTACAACTCGTTCGCCAACACGATCTTCCGCGACAACGCGATTTTTCTGGGCCGCGAGAGCGACGGATCCATTCTCGGTGAGGCCTCAGCCTGGCAATTGGCGAGATCGATTGCCGTGGCAAGCCGCGATCCACGCCTTGCCGCGTCGGAAAGAAAACTTGACCAGGTAACGCAAGCCGTGCTCGACTTGAGCCACGAACTCAGCGAAAACGTCGTCGATCCCGCCGAGGTCGCTGCGATGGCGCAGCGATTTGCGGCGCTGTCAGAGCTACCTAATGGCGGCAGGGGGGAGTACGCGGGAGCTCTCAAAATCATGTCGACGGTGTCGGAACTTCCGATGCTTCTCGATTTGGCCAGCGAGTTTTCTGAGGCTAAAGCGCGCCGAGGGTTCGTCGAGTACGCCGACCAGGTGACGCTGGCACTTCACGTGATCCGCCGGGTGGATCGGGTGCGGCTGGACCTTCGCGACCGCTACAAGATCGTTCTCCTCGACGAATATCAAGACACGAGCGTCGTGCAGACATGGCTGCTTTCCGAGCTGTTTGCCGGGCATCCGGTCATGGCAGTTGGCGACCCTAATCAGTCGATCTACGGTTGGCGCGGTGCGAGTGCGGCAAACCTCGAGCAGTTCGCTGCGGGATTTGGCGGCGGCGAGCCGGTGCTGAATTTTGCTCTGTCGACAAGTTGGCGCAACGGGCACGGAATCCTCGACGCGGCGAACACCATCGTGGAGCCTTTGATTGCGGCGACTACCGTGCGGGTCGAAAAGCTTCTTGCTTCACCCACGGCCAGCAGAGGGCGCGTCGAGGTGAGTTTCGAAGAAGCAATTGCCGAAGAGGCAGCGAGCGCTGCCGCATGGTTGAAACAGAAGTTGCAGGTCTCTGACGGCGAAAAACTCCCCACCGCGGCGATGCTGTTTCGGGCGAGGCGCACGCAGGGAATCTTCATTGAGGCGCTGCGGGAGGCCGGCGTTCCGTACCACGTGCTCGGTATCGGTGGGCTCCTGGATGAACCGGAAGTTGCAGACCTCGTGAGTGCGTTGACCGTCATTTCCGACCCCACTGCTGGGTCACACCTCGTGAGGTTGCTCGCGGGATCCCGCTGGCGCCTTGGCGTGCGCGACATCCGGGCGCTCAGCAGAGTGGCGTCGGTTTTGAGGGATCAGGATTACGCGCAGCGTCCGCTGGATGACGCGACGAGGGAGAAATTACGGGCCTCAGTTGCTGACGGCGAGGGCGGCTCGATTGTGGATGCCCTTGACTTCGTGGCCCACGCCAAGTCGGGGCATCGGTTGCTGCAGGGTTTCACCGATGTGGGTTGTTCCCGGCTGAAAGAGGCGGGGGCCGTGTTCGCGAGGCTACGCGCGCGAGCGTCGCTAGAGCTCGCCGATTTCGTTGGTCTCGTGGAGCAGGAGTTCCGCCTCGACATCGAGGTGAGCGCAAATGAGAGCCGCAAGAACGGCTCAGCTGGCCGCGAGGCGTTCTTTGATGCGATTGACTCTTTCCGCGCCGTGAATGAGGCGGGCGGGCTTTCCGCGTTTCTCGGCTGGCTTTCCGAGGCGGTACACAGGGATGATCTCGCCCCCCGAACGGAAAAACCTGAAAAGGGCGCAGTGCAGTTGCTCACGATTCACGGGTCGAAAGGTCTGGAGTGGGATGTTGTCGTCGTCCCGCGAATGGTGACGGATGAACTGCCGGCCAAGCCGCGGGATTCGAGCGGATGGACGGCGTTTGGAAAGCTCCCGTATGAGTTTCGCGGGGATGCTGAAAGTCTGGCCGTGTTCGAATGGGAGGCGGCCGAGTCGCGCAAAGACCTCCTGGATCGCCACAAAGAGTTCAGTGAGGGTGTCAAGCGGCGACACGCGTTGGAGGAACGCCGACTTGCGTACGTCGCCGTCACACGAGCGCGGCATTCGCTGCTTGTGACCGGATCGTTCTGGTCGAGCCAAATGGGTTCGCGAGCTCCGAGCCCGTATTTGGTCGAGCTTGCAGATGCGGGGGTTATTGACGGGCTTCCGGAGACTCCGCTGAATGATGAACGGCCCGACATGAAGGATGAGACGCCATTCTTGTGGCCAGAGGACCCGCTTGGCGGCCGCAGGGGCAATGTCGTGCGGGCGGCTGAGCTTGTGCGCTCCTCAGCGCCGTCATCCGAGGGGCCGCTGCAGAGCGAGATTGAATTGCTGCTCGCGGAACGCGACAATTTGCGTGCCTCGGCCGAAAGTATCCGCGTTCCGCCGCGAATTCCGGCGAGCCGGTTTAAGGACTTCGTCACTTCTCCCGCGGAGGTTGCGGCGGAGTTGCGGCGCCCCATGCCGGAGAAACCATACCGCGCGACCCGGCTCGGCACGCTCTTTCACAGTTGGGTGGAGGAACGGTCGGGAATCGTTGGCTCGCGAGAAACCATCGACGCTCTGGCCGCGGAACTCGACGGAGAAGGATTAGAGCCACACGGTGCCGAACGTGATCGCGCTGAGCTGGCTCGACTCCAGGAAACATTTGAGAGATCCGAGTGGGCGACCCGCAAGCCCGTTGAGGTGGAACGCGAACTGCATGTTCCTTTCGATGGCCACATTGTCATTTGCAAGATCGATGCGGTTTATGAGCGTGACGGCCGTTTTGAAATTGTCGATTGGAAGACGGGGAAAGCCCCAAAGTCTGCGGAAGAGCTCGCCGAGCGCCAGCTGCAACTGGCGTTGTACCGCCTCGCTTTTGCAACGTGGAAGAACATCGAGCCGGAGACCATTGACGCGGTCTTTTATTACGTGTCAGAGGATCGCGTCGTGAGGCCCGAACGCATCCTCGGCGAAGAGGAATTGCTCGCACTGTGGCGAAATGCAACCCGACCACAGAGCTAGCCGCATAGCGGAACCGTCTGGTTCGACTTATTGTTGACCGCGTGACACCGGAACAATTAGGGGACGGCGCGGCAACCCAGCCGATCCCCGTTATGCTGCAGCGACCACGCTGGCGAGACACATTTGCGAGCCTTCGCGTGTACAACTATCGGCTCTACGTGATCTCCCAAATTGTGGCGCACACGTCCGCGTGGGCTATGCGAATTGCCATTGACTGGCTCGTTTTTGAACTCACGGGAAGTGTCGCGCTTGTCGGTGTCACCGTGGCGCTGCAGTTCGGGCCCATGCTTTTTCTTGGCCCCATCGGCGGTGTTATCGCGGATAGGTACCCTAAGCGCCGATTGCTCGTCATCACCCAATCGGCCAACGCGATTGCGAGTGCGACGCTCGCGGTTCTCACAATCCTCGGAGTTGTCGCCGTGTGGCAGGTGTTTGCGACGGCGCTTTTCATGGGAGTCGTCGCGGTCATCGATGCGCCGGCGCGGTCCGTTTTCGTTAACGAGATGGTCGGTCAGGGCAGACTCGGAAACGCCATCAGCATTAACGCGTCGATTTTTCACCTGGGCGGGCTCGTCGGCCCCGCCATTAGCGGCATCCTCATCGCACTCGTCGGCGCGGGATGGGCGATCGCGGCGAACGCTCTCGCGGCCTGCGTTGTCATCGTGATTCTCATGAGCATGCGCATAGGTGAGTTGTTACCACCTCTCGTGGCCAGACGCAGCAAAGGGCAAATTCGGGAGGGGTTGCGCTACGTTCTCTCGAAGCCAACCATTTTCTGGCCACTCGTCATGCTCTCGTTCGTGGCAACGTTCGGGATGAACCTTCCCGTCATGCTTGTAGCCTTCGCGGATCACGTGTTCAAATCCGGTGCTGCAGGTTACGGGCTCTACAGTTCTGCAGCCGCGCTTGGTGCCCTCGTTGGTGCGATCGCTTCCACTCGGCGCATGGCGTATCGACTGCGCTCCATCGTGCTTGCTGCGGGATTCTTCGGGCTCGCCATTATTGCTTCTGGTCTTGCGCCCGTCGTGTGGGTGTTTTTGCTGTGCCTCGTCGCCATCGGCTTCACTCGACTGCTGTTTGCGACAGCAGCAGAGTCGATCGTGCAAATGTCGTCAAACCGCGTGATTCGTGGCCGCGTCATGGCAATCTACGCGATGGTGGTGCTGGGCGGCCAAGCGATCGGGGGCCCGCTCATGGGGTGGCTCACCGAACTGTGGGGTGTGCGCACAGCGATGATCGCCTCTGGAGCGGTCACCGCCATTGCCGCCATCGTCATCGCGATCCTGCTTGCGCGCTCCGGCAGGCTCTTCATCAAATTCCGATTGCGCAAGCACATCATCCCGCTAACGATCGAAGTGCGCGGCCAACTCGGCTGAATGCGTTTGAGGCGAAACAGTTTAAGCGTGTCGCCGATCGAGCATCGCCGTGACTTCGTCGACGGCCATCGTCGGTTGGATGTTGGCGCTGAGCGTCGTAGAGAGGTCGTTCTGCACGCGGTCAGCGAGACTGTGAAGCATCGCCACGGCGTCGTCCACGACGTCGGTGGAGCGCTCTTGCGTTCCGTGCAAAAGCCACTTGGCTATTTCAAGTTCTGAATACAGTCGGGCTCGCGTGGCCAGCTGCCGGTCGCTCGATCCTCGCGCGAACTGGTACGCGTCGATGGCGCTGTCTGCGACACCGTCGTTGGGGGAACCTAGCAGCCAGAACAGGTCGCGTGCCGGGTCGCCAACGCTCAATCCTTGCCACCCAAGGATTCCCGAAACGTTGTGTCCGTCGACGAGAAGGGATTCGGCAGAAAGCGAACCGTTCACAACGGTTGGAGCAAACTGCCACAAGGCAGAATCTTCGGTCGCGCCCTCCCAACGGCCAAGCAGGGCGCCGGGAATGAGCCCGGTGGCTGACGCCCTGTCCATGATGACGAGGGTTGCGCGCAGCAGTTCGGCGGGGCTCAGTATCGGGAGCCCGGCATCCGTGACAAAACTTGTGGGCAGGGAGTGAATGGCGGCGATCGCGCGGCCAATGGAACTCGCAATGCCCTCACCTGGGGCAATGTCGCTCAACGAGATGCGGGTTCCGTGAACGAACCCGTAGACGACGGCTCGAGTGCCGCCCACCGGGACCTGCCCAGCGAAGGACGACACGCCAAACGGAAGCCTGCCGCGAATCCCCGTGCTCAGGGCCCGAAGCGCTACGAGGTCTGCGGACTGTTCTGCTTCCGCGCGGTCCGAGTTGGGAACCCGGATAATCCAGTTCGCGCCGTCTGTTCCCGTCACGAGAGCTGCATCGAAGTCGCCGTGTGTTCCGCTCCCAATTGCCATCGCGCTGGCCGCATTGAGCTCGGGAACTGCCGCCGTTGCGAGGGCGGCAAGAGTCAGGTGGGATCTAGCCATACCGTCAGGGTAGGTCGTTGCGGCACGGTCACGGGCTAACGCCACGCACTTCACGGCCAGCTCTACTGCAATGATGAAGGAGTGATGAAGACCGGTTCAGAGCCCCGCGGCTGGTCAACGCCCTTGCGCACAACACTTTCGCGCAGTGCTGTTGACCGCGACTACCTCACGCGAGCGCGCCCGGAACTTTTTCGTGAGCTTCGCGGGGAGCCGGGAACCAAATTTCTTCCGATTTGGGATGGTCGAGCCCTGTGCGTGCCCGATGTCGCGTTGACGCTCCGACTTTTTGACGCCTCCGACGTACCAGACGGCGACCCGCAGCTCGTGCGTGCGGAGTTTTATCTCGGCAGATCCATTTCCTTGACAAGCCGCGAGCCTGTCGGAACCCCGATTATCGCCGTGGAATTGGGGGATGAGGCAGCGCACGCGCTCGCCCCCGACGAGGAATGGCTCGGAATTCGTGACCTTGCGGCCGTGCTCGATGATCGGGATGCCGGGCTCCTAGTTGAGGCCGTTGCCCTCGCAAACTGGCGGGCATCGCATCGGTTTTCCCCGCGCACGGGTGAGCCGCTCACGCCTGAACAGGGCGGCTGGGTGCTGCGGGCTCCCGGAGACACTGCAGAAGTTTTTCCGCGCACGGACCCGGCCATCATTGTTGCCGTCGTCGACGACGACGACCGATTGCTATTGGGTTCGAACGCCATGTGGCAGCACAATCGCTACTCTCTTCTTGCTGGTTTCGTGGAGCCTGGGGAGTCGCTCGAGGCTGCAGTGTTGCGTGAAATCTTTGAAGAGTCTGGCATCCGAGTCGTCGACCCCGTGTATTTGGGGTCACAGCCCTGGCCATTTCCCTCCTCTCTCATGCTCGGATTTAGGGCGCTCGCCGACCCAAACCAGGAGTGGGAACTGACCCCGGATGGCAGCGAAATTCTTGACTTGCGTTGGTTCACGCGCGATGAGCTGCGGGGCAACAGCGACCTCGTGCTGCCGGGGTCTGCGTCGATCGCGCGCACGATCATCGACCAGTGGTTGGATGCTTCGTGAGCGCCGAGAGTCTTCTTGATGGCCTCGATCCTGAGCAGCGGCTCGTTGCCGAGTCGCTGCTCGGCCCTGTGCGCGTGCTTGCGGGTGCGGGAACCGGCAAAACGAGGGCGATCACCCACCGTATTGCGTATGGAATAGCGACAGGAGCGTTCTCGGAATCGAAAGTGATGGCTCTCACGTTCACGACGAGGGCGGCATCCGAATTGCGCGGACGCTTGAGGCGGCTCGGCGCTCCAGGCGTCGCAAGCAAGACGTTTCACGCCGCCGCGCTGTCACAGCTCGCCTATTTTTGGCCGCAAATCGTTGGAGGAACGTTTCCGCGCATTCTGGAAGGCAAAGCACGCGTTCTCGGTCAGGCCGCCGAGTCTTTGCGCATCAAAGTAGACACCGCGATTCTTCGTGATCTTGCGGCAGAAATCGAGTGGCGAAAAGTTTCAAGCCTGTCGCTCGATGAGTATGCCGAGTCCGGTCGTCAGATTCCCACAACGCTCGATATGACCAAAGTTGTTGCGCTGCAACAAGCGTACGAGGACATCAAGGACGAGCGACGACAACTCGATTTCGAGGATGTCCTTCTCGCGTGCGCTGGGATGATCGATGCAGAGCCTCGAGTCGCGCAGCAAGTGCGCGAGCAGTATCGGTACTTTGTCGTGGACGAATATCAGGATGTTTCGCCACTGCAGCAACGATTGCTTGAGCTGTGGCTGGGGGAGCGGCAGGACTTGTGCGTTGTGGGGGATGCGAGCCAAACCATTTACTCCTTTGCTGGCGCGAGCCCTGAGTTCCTTCTCGGCTTTTCACGGAGGTACCCTGCGGCAACTCTCGTGCAGCTTGAACGAAATTATCGGTCGACGCCCGCGATCATCGATTCCGCTAATCGGCTCATGCGCGATCGACCTGGAGCACTGAATCTTGTCGCTTCGCACACCGAGTCAGGTGTGACGCCCACCATCGAAGGTCAACGAAGCGACTCCGCGGAGGCGCGTGAGGTTGCCGCCCGCATCGCCGAACTCGTCGAGGCCGGTACGAAACCGCAAAACATTGCCGTGCTGTATCGAGTGAACGCTCAGTCTGCCTCCATCGGCACCGCACTGGATGACGCCGGCATCAGCTTTCAGGTGCGCGGCGGCGCCCGATTTTTCGACCTCGCAGAGGTCAAGCAGGCGATCATGATGTTGAAGGGCGCGACCATCGTCAAGACCGAGGAGGCGCTGTTCAAGACCGTGAGCGATGTGCTTCGGTCGCTCGGCTGGTCGCAGCAGCCACCCGAAGCCGGTGGAGCGGTGCGCACCCGCTGGGAGTCCCTCAATGCGCTCATGCTTCTGGCAGAAGAGCAGCCTCCAGGCACTGGTCTTTCGGAGTTTGTCGCCGAACTCGTCGAGCGATCGTCGAGTCAGCACGAACCGACGATGTCGGCGGTAACTCTCGCGACACTGCACTCCGCGAAGGGGCTCGAATGGGATGTCGTCTTTCTCATCGGTCTTCAGGAGGGTCTTGTGCCGATCGGTTACGCGACAACGGCTGCCGCAATCGAGGAGGAACGACGGCTGCTTTATGTGGGCGTCACGCGGGCACGTCAACGACTTCACCTATCGTGGTCTGCGTCGCACGGTCAACGCCCTGGAAAGAATTCGCCGTCGCGGTTTCTCGCCGATCTTGCGCGCCCACAGGCTTAAGCCCTGAACACGCGCACTCGGGATGGGCGGGCCACGACCGTTGGCGAAGATTGCCCGTCTCGACATCCAGAGTGAGCGAGGTCGCGTATCCTGCTGCACCGTCAGCGATTCGTCGCAGAATCATGCGCGTCGCGATCGTGGCGGCTTCACTTGCGACGAACCGCGATTGCGCCGCGCTCACTTTTCCGAGCAGCTGTGATGCCAGCGCGGGCCAAGCTGGGTCGGCATCCCTGCGATGCAAATCGAGACAGTACAGGCACGGTCCGCTCCCCGGTTCGATGAACGGACCGATCGTGACGCTCGAGTCGCCAAACACGATAGGCGCGTGCGGAATGTCGCGACGCAGCCATCGTCCGCGGCGCAACGGGTCGAAAACATAGTCGCCGATGACAATCGCGAAGTCCGGCGGATCTGTCGGTGGAGTGCTGTTCTCGTCGGCGACCGGGAGTGCCTGACGCGGCTCAAGACCGGCTTCGCGCAAGCGCCACATAAGTCGCTCAGCTGTCGCTCCGAATCCGTCGACGTCGACGAGAGCGCTCTTGGTCATCTTCGGGGTTGCCAACGCGGGACGGATGGCGCGCTCAAACTCGGCGATCTGGTCTGGTCGGAGACCTGCCTCGGTGCCAATGAGAGCGAGACCTTCAGGGGTGAGCCCGACGGCGAGCGCGGCAAGCATCTTCTCGTGAGCAACCGTGACCGAGGTCAACACGACGCTCGGGCTGTCCACTCCGCACTGCAGGCTGTCAGGGGTGCGCCACACGACGGGAAAACGCGGGTCGAGCACGAGAGTCATGAGCACATGATGCCCGCATGCTGCGCACGATTGCCGAAATCATCCACAGGGCAAACCCACGCGAGAGTGCGGATTTATTCCTCTGTTGGACGATCTTCCCCGTCGTTCTTGAGAAGGTCTTCGATCGCCCGGTCGACGTCATCGAGTTCCGGCTCGGGATTCGACAAGCGCGCAATGAGCGCTGCCGGGTCGTCGATGTCCTCACCAGATGGGATGAGGTCGGGGTGAGACCACAGTGAGTCGCGGAGTTCGGCGCCCACGGCATCCGTGAGCTGCTGCCACATCGTCGCCGCTTCGCGCAGCCGCCGCGGACGCAATTCGAGCCCGATGAGCGTGGAGAACGCGGACTCGGCAGGCCCGCCGGATGCTCGCCGCCTGCGCACTGTTTCCGCAATCGCTTGCGACTTTGGAAGACGCTTTGTAGCTTCTGCCGTCACAACGTCGACCCATCCTTCGATGAGGGCAAGAGTCGTTTCGAGTCTCGCGAGCGCTGCCTTCTGCTGATCATTCTTGGGGGCAAGTAGTTCGCCAGCAGAGACCGCGCGCTGGAGGGTTTCCGGGCTGCTCGGGTCGAAAGTTTCGGCGAGTTCTTCCAGGCGACCAGTGTCGATCGTGATGCCTTGAGAGATTTCGGTAATCGACGTGAGCATTTGGAGTCGAAGCCACCGCGCGTGGCGAAACAGTCGCGCGTGGGCGAGCTCGCGCACCGCGAGGTAGAGCTGCACTTGTTCCGGTTCAACATCCAGGCCTTGACCGAAAGCGATCACGTTTTGCGGGATGATGGCGGCTTGAAGCGCGTTCTCTGACCCGCCGTCGCTCGCGTCCCCGCCCAACAGTGGAATTCCTACGTCGCCGCCGGAGACAACTTCGGTGGAAAGCTGGCCGACAATTTGACCAAGTTGCATCGCAAAAAGCGTGCCGCCAACATTGCGCATGAGTTTGCTCGCGCCGGCGATCATGTCGCTCATCTCTTCAGGCGACTGGTCATGAAGCACTTGAGTGAGTGCATCAGCAATACTCGTGGCGACGGGTCCGGCCAACTGCGTCCAGATGGGCATAGTTGCGCTCACCCACTCCGTGCGGCTGATGAGTTTGGGCGTACTGCTCAACTCCGACACGAACGTTGCTTCGTCGAGCCACAACGCCGCAACATGGAACGCCTGCTCGAGCGCGAGCCGCTCCCCGGGGAGCGAGGGCACGCGATCTTTGCCGGCGACCGACTTCGCCTGTTCGAGCGAGAGGCCCCAGTTGATGCCGTCACCGCTGGACTGAAGGGCGTTCTGGAGTTGGCTCATCAATTGAGCGACCAGGGCGGGGTCATTGCCGAGACCAGCGGCTCCCGCGAGCTTTGCCGGATCGATGTCGGCGTTGCCGGCGAGAAAATCGCGCAGCATGTCGCGCATCTCTTCCTCAGGGTCACGGTCGCCAAAGTCGTCCGCGTCTTTATCCGAATTTCCAGACATGAATTCAACGGTAGCCGGTGAACACAGGAAGCCGCTGGGATTTCACTTAGGCTTAGCTTTTGGCAATGCGCCTGTGGCGAACAACACGACTCGAGGGTGTGAACGTGGTCCTTTTTGATGGTGCTGATTTTGAGCCACCACGGCGCTCAGGTCGCGGAGCACGGATTGGCGGATGGCTTGTCGCCATCACCGTCTTTGCGCTTGCCATGTTTGCGCTTGTTCCCTCGCCATACGTGATTGAGAAGCCCGGACCCGTTTTCGACACTCTCGGGACCGTGAACATTGGCGGCGACGAAGTGCCGCTTATCGACATCCCTGACGAGAAGACGTACCCAACGGCGGGTGCTCTCGACTTGCTCACGGTGAGCACGGTCGGTAAACCGGATTCCCTGCCCAATTGGTTCGACGTGGTGAGCGCGTGGTTGGATCCCAGCAA
>RCMY010000163.1_pt1 | contig 59916 bp, 58 predicted proteins | sample 2041341 | NCBI WGS metagenome assembly RCMY01 (sample SAMN09708234, study PRJNA481090) | Marine sediment metagenome, whole genome shotgun sequencing project.
GGGTCGGTGGCTCCGGTGAGCACCGGGATCGTCACTGCAGTCGATGCCGGGGTCGACACGGCCTGGTCGACGGCGACCGGCGGGCGGTTGAGCCCGATCGTGATGCTGGCGTTGTTGTTGTTGGGCAGCAGATCGAGGTTGCTGCCGTCGACCGCTGCTCGGTTGGTGACCGTCCCGAACCCCGAAGAGACGACCGTCTCGATGTCGACGACGGCGGAATCGCCGACAGCGAGGGAACCGAGGCTGCACGTCACCGCGCCGGCGATGGAGCAGGAACCCTGACTCGGAACGGCGCTCACGGCGGTGAAACCGGCGGGAAGTGTGTCGGTCACCACGGCCGCCGGCTCGGTGGCCGGGCCCCGGTTGACCACGATCAATCGAAAGCTCGCCGACCCTGGCACGGTGACCCGGTCGTTCGGGCCGTACTTGAGAACTGAGAGATCCGAGCGAGGACGGGGCGACAACACGACGGCGTTCGAGATGCCCTCGATCGGCAGCCCGGATGTGGCGCCGGTGTACGTGACCGTGGCCGTGTTGGTGAGCACCTCGTCAACAGGCACCGTGCCAACGGTGACCCGAAACGACACGGTTCGAGTCGCTCCGATCGGCAGGAACCCGCCGCGGGTTGCGTCGGCACCGGCACCGAGTCTGGCGACGATGCGAGACGGCCCGGCCGCCAGCTCGCCAGTGTCATCTCCGCTTCCGTCGGTGACGCTTCGTCCGTCGACGACCAGGCTTCCGCTGACGTAGGTCGCATGTTCAGGGATGCGGTCGCTGAGGACCACGTTGGTGGCACCATCGTCACCGTTGTTGGTGACCCGCATCGTGTAGAGCACCTCGTCGCCGACGTCGAGCGGCCCGCCATCGACATCGACACCTGATTTCGTGATGTCGAGACGGGGGGAGAACAGCTCGGTCGAGAACGAGACCACCCCTGGGAAATAGGTGTCATTGGTGGTGTTGAGGTTGATCGTTGCGGAGGTTGCGCTGTTGGCGAGAACACCGTTGGCATTGATCGTGTCGATGTCGAATCCCAGCATGTTCGTCTGGAACGGATCGCCGGTCGTGTTGGTCGAGTTGAACCCCGTCAGACTGCTGTTGAAGAAGTTCGTTGCCGGGTTGAGGCTGTTGGTGAGCGAGGTCGCGTTGAGTCGGAGACTGTCACCGACGAGACCCAGATCACCCTCGTAGGCGACCACGCCGACCCGGGAGCGCACGGCACCCGATGGCGGTGTGACGAAACCGGACACCGGCACGGCAACGTTCTGGTCGGCCGTCGGGTTCTGCTGCACCACGGCGTAGCCGTCGAACACGGTGAGGTTGCGCAGCGGCTCGTTCACGTCCTGGACGGCGACGACGAGCGCCCACCCGCCATAGCGGTCGTTTCCGCGGCCGGCCTGCAGGTTGGCGACGGTGTACTCACCCGAGCGGTCGGCGACGACCAGACCGGTCACGTCGGCGAAGCCCTGGTAGCGGACGCCACCCGACACCGGGGAGGTGTCGACCTGACTGGCGGTGATCGGAAGGTAGCCGGCGCTGTCGGGGGTGCGGAAGAGGACCTGCCCGCGGGCCGACGGGGTCGGGGCGGCCGAACCGTTGGTTCCGGCAGTCGTGTCTGCACCCCAGTAGAGACCGGCGAACAGCACCGTCGAGGTCGACGGAATGCTCAGAGTGTTGCGACTCGAGTTGAACGTGGCCGGATCACCATCGATGTCGACGAACGACATCACGAAGTTGTTGTTGTTGTTCGCGTTCAGGGTCGCGCCCGTCCCCATTCGGGCTGCCGTGCACCCGGTGGCCGATGCCGGGCACGTCAGCAGGGTGTTCCCCGTCATCGTGATCGCACCGGTGGTGTTCCGCGTGAAACGAACGGCGAACGGCCGGATGACGCCTGCCTCCGCTGGAGGAACGAACGTCATGAAGCTCACCAACATGGCGGCAAGTAGAAGAAGGGCGAAGACCCGAGAACCTGGACGGCGCATTCGGCCTCCACCTCACATTCATGACGGTCCTCAACCATCGGCGGTTCGGATCGCGCAAGGGAGGACATCGGTCTGTCCGGAACCGGACATTTTCCCACAATCATCTGTCGCCGCTCGTGGGTCTGGCCGGGAACCGGAGCTCCTCCGCCGACGTCCAAGTGAGGGATTGATCCGCTCGGATCACACGACTTCAGAGGTCATCACATGCCTGCTTCCCACCCCCATCGCAGACTGGCGGCCGTTCCCTTTGCGCTCGCCATGGTCATCGCCGGATGCGGCAATGACACGATCGTGACGGCCGCTCCGAGCGAGGCGCCGTCGAACGAAGGAGGCTTCGGCGCACCTGCCGCCTCTCTCGGCGAGTTCGGCCGACTGTCCGGCATCGACATGGTCGGCAGCGCCCGACTCGAGTCGAACGGTTGCTGGTACCTGGCGGGGAACGGCGATGCCGCTCTCCTCGTGGCTCCGGCCGGCACCCAGATCGGCGACGACGGGCGAAGCCTGATCACCGGGGCTGGAACCGTGATCGAAGATGGTGCTGCAGTGGACTCCACCGGCGGCTTCGTCGCACTGGACCAGATACCGGGTGGGCCCGATGGCAAGTGGGGCAACTACGCGTCGTTCTGCAATCCAACCTACGGTTTCGTGGCCGTCACCGAGACGCTCGACCTCGCCTTCGACCCGACCGGCGTCGACCCGGCAGCGCTGATCGGACAACTCGACGCTTCCGTGTTCGACACCGATTTCGGGTGCGGTTACGGGTTCATGACCGGCGCAGCGGACGAGCGCTGGTCGTTGATCATCAACGTCACGAGCGGGACACCGCCAGAGGCCGGAGTGGTCGTGCTTCCCGACGATCGCTTCGACGTGACGGTCACGGCAGGTGCCCATCTCTTCGCCAACAATTGCGACGACGTCATGGAATGGTTCGAGCCGGTCTACACGCCGGCAGTCGACTGGAATGTCACCGGCGGAACCTTCACGTATCCCGGCGGGTCCGAGGCGACCTGCGGCAGTGGACTCCCCGTGACCATCACGCTCGTCGATGCGACCGTCGACACCGGCGGCGACCCGATCGTGCTCGCCCCGATCGACATCACGAACGATCACTTCGGCTGCTTCGCCGGTTGACCAGCGTTGCTTCTTGACCAGCCAACCTGCTGTTCGCTCGACATGCGGCGGGTCGGACCCCCATGGTGGAAGCACCTAGGTTGGAGGGGGTATCGGAGGTTGGCCGTGACCGTCACGACGAGGACGATTGACAGGATCCTGGCGATGACCGGCGCACCACCCAACGCTCGCTGGGCACCGTCTGGTGCCGCATGACCAGGGCCGTCGTCGTCGGGAGCGGGCCAAACGGTCTCGCCGCAGCGCTCACCCTGGCCAAGGCCGGGGTCGAGGTCACCGTGCTCGAAGCCGATTCGCGGATCGGCGGCGGAACACGCAGCAGCGAGCTCACGGTCGCCGGTCTGATCCACGACGAGTGTTCGGGATTCCACCCGCTGAGCTTCGAGACACCGTTCGCCCGCAGTGCAGATCTCCACGAGCACGGATTGCAGTGGGCGTGGCCAGAGGTCCAGTACTCACACCCACTCGGTGGTGAGACCGGCGGGGCTGCCCTGCGATCTGTCGATGCCACTGCTGACGGTCTCGAGGGTGACGAGCGGTCGTGGCGACAGGTCTTCGGCCCGCTGGTTCCCCGCTTCGGCGACATCGCCGAGGACTTCCTCGGGCCCCTCCTCGGCGTGCCGAGCCACCCTGTGAAGCTCGGCCGGTTCGGTCTGCGCGCAGCGCTACCTGCAGCTGTACTCGCCAAGCGCTTCTCGACCAACGAGGCGCGGGCCCTGTTCGGCGGTGTGGCTGCACACGCAATGTGGCCGTTCGGCTCAGTCCTGTCGTCGGCGATCGGAGTTGCACTCGGCACGGCAGCGCACACCTACGGATGGCCCGTGGCTATCGGTGGGTCGGCCGCCATCACCAATGCAATGGCCGATGCGATCGAACGACACGGCGGGACGATCGAGACTGACAACCGAGTGTCGTCTGTTCGTGAGCTCGGCTCGCCTGACATCGTCATGCTCGACGTTGCCCCGGGAGCGGCAGTCGAACTGGTGGGCAAAGCGATGCCGTCCCGGTATCGATCGGCGCTTCGGAGGTTCCAACACGGCCCCGGCACCTTCAAGGTGGACTTCGCCGTCGAGGGGGGCATCCCGTGGAGCCATGAGCCGTCGCGTCGCTCCGGCACGGTGCACCTCGGCGGCGATTTCGCCGAGATGGTCACGACCGAGTCGATGGTGCACCGCGGCCAGATGCCCGAGCGGCCGTTCGTACTGGTCGGCCAGCAATATCTCGCCGACCCTGGGCGATCGAGTGGTGACGTGCACCCCGTGTACAGCTACGCACACGTCCCAGCTCGATTCGGTGGAGACGCGACCGACGCCATCGAGCAGCAGATCGAACGGTTCGCGCCCGGCTTCCGGGACCGGATCGTGGCCCGCCACGTGCAGTCAACGAGCGACTTGTCTCGGCGCAATCCCAACGTCGTTGCCGGTGACATCCTGACCGGTGCGAACTCGCCACGACAGTTGGTGTTCAGACCTCGCATCGCACTCGACCCGTATTGGCTCGGTGTGCCGGGCCATTTCCTGTGTTCGGCGGCAACGCCACCCGGTGCAGGTGCCCACGGGATGTGCGGGTACAACGCCGCGATGTCGGCCCTTCGTAGACTCGACGACAGCCCCAGGAGCTCCTCATGACGACCACAGACAGCACGCCTGAAACGGGTACCACGACCACGTCGTTCCGCTCCGGACTTCGATACGGGCCACAGGTGGCCCCACGGGTACCCGCCGGGTGGATCGATGAGCCGTACACCCGTTTCGAGGTCCATCCGAAGAGTCCGACGATCGGGGCCGAGATCGTCGGCATCGAGCTCGCATCTCTCGACGACCAGACCTTCGCTGATCTCCATCGGGCGCTCCTCGAGTTCAAGGTTCTCTTCATCCGTGACTCGGGTCTCGATCCCGAATCGCATGCGGCACTCGGAGCCCGGTGGGGTGAACTCGAATACCACCCGTTCCTGACCAACCGCGATGACCAACCGATCGTCGTCCGGTTCGAGAAAGGTGGCGATGTGAATGGCTACGAGAACGTCTGGCACAGCGACGTCAGTTGGCGGGCGATTCCGTCCTTGGGGTCGTTGCTTCGAGCTGTGGAAGTCCCGGCCGCCGGCGGCGACACGCTCTGGGCCGATATGGGCGCCGCATACGACTGCCTGCCGGACGATGTGAAGGAGCGCATCGACGGCCTCGACGCCGTTCACGACTGGATCGACACGTTCGGCGCTCTCATGTCAGACGAGGAACGTGAGGCGACCCGGCCCGATTTCCCCCCCTCGGTTCACCCCGTCGTGCGCACTCACCCCGAGACCGGGCGCAAGACGCTCTACGTCAATGCGATCTTCACCACGGAACTGGTCGGGCTCGACCCGGTCGAAGGAGATCGGCTGCTCGAGTATCTGTGCCGCCAAGCCGATTTCCCCGAGTACCAATGCCGCTGGAGCTGGACACCAGGTGACCTCGCGATCTGGGACAATCGAGCGACCCAGCACTACGCAACGTCCGACTACTCCCCGCAGCGGCGGGTCATGGAGCGCATCACGGTCATCGGCGACCGACCCTTCTGATCGATCGCAGGTAGCCGCTCGGGATGACCTCCGCTTCGAGCTCGGCGATCGTGTGAAGGCCAACGTCGGTGTGCTCGTCGCTGTGGTCGAATTCCGGCGGTCGATCTGCCTCGCATTCATAGGTGAGGATCAGGACCCGTCTGCCTTCGACCTCGTAGATCCACGAGTCGATCATCGGCCCGACCACTGCATCGAGCCCGAGCTCCTCGTTGATCTCCCTGCGCAACGTCTCCTCCGGCCCGGCATCGGTCGCATCGAGGCGTCCACCCGGGAGCTCCCACTCGTCGCGCCGATTCCGCAGCACGACGAAGCGGTCGTCCCACCCGAGCACGGCCTTGACCGAAATGGGCCAACGGTCATCGATCCACGCGTCGCTGCTCACCATAAGCGAGTCGCCGGTGAGCGCAGCGCGGCACGCGCCGATGACGTCAGCGATCGGACGGTTCGACTCGACGACGTGGCTCTCGAACTCGCCGAGCGCAGCAAATTGGCCGTACATGATCTCGGCCCCCGATGTCTCCGTGACCCCGTCCCGCTTCCGCACCCGATCGAGGGCGACCTCGCGATCGGGACGAACCACGAGGTACCGCAGGGGTAGCCGCCGGGCGGCAAGGCGGCGGGCAACGCGATCGAGGAACCATGGGCCGACCACGCCATCCCAAACCACCGCGTAACCGGCCTCGGCGTAGGCCGCCGCAGCGTCGGTGACGACATCCATGACGGCCGTGTTCTGGTGGTGCGCATCGGGAAGGTGGGGGGCGACGAAACCAGACCGAATCGAGCGATAGAACACGTCGGACTCGAGGTGAACGCCGAGCTCGCAGCCGGACACGATTGCGTCGGCCACCGTCGTCTTGCCCGAACCCGGCGGACCCGAGATGATCACGACCTGTCCGCCTTCGAGCATCGGGCAACGGTAGGGCACAACCTGGATCACTACGCCGCCCGCACGCCGGTGAGGCGAACGCCGCGAATGACACGTCGGGCTTCCAGCCCTACGCTCCGGTCGAAGGGGGCCGGTGGTGGACTTGCGAATCGTGCTGTGCGGATCGACCCAGATCGTCGTCGACGGTGTCGCTCGTCCGATGATGTTGGCCGGGATGTGGGTGGTGTGAACAGTCATGGCGTGATTCCCTTGTTGCTGCCGGATGCCTTGTTGCTCCGGCTGTTGGGAATCACTGTCGACGGCGGCGGTTTGCGGTCGGCGAGCAACCGGTTTGCTTGCGGTTCGCGGCGCTTGGCCGTCGATCGTTTTTCGGTAGACGACCGGCCCGTACACGCGATAGTTTCGCTCCATGTTGGCCGTCGCCCGTCACAACATTCATGTCCTCGGTCCACCGGACGGACAACCAATGGTGTTCGCCCACGGATTCGGCTGTGACCAACAGATGTGGCGCCACGTCGCCCCTGCCTTCGCAGAAGACTTTCGCGTCATCATGTTCGACCACGTCGGGTGCGGCGGGTCCGACGTGTCGGCGTACGACCCCGACGAGTACAGCGACCTCAACCGGTACGCGGCCGACGTCGTCGAGATCATCACGGAGCTCGATCTGACCGACGTCGTGTTCGTCGGCCACTCGGTCAGCGCCATGATCGGTGTCCTCGCCAGCCTGATTGCACCCGATCGATTCGCAGCACTGGTGATGGTCGGTCCATCGCCTCGCTACATCGACGACGATCAGTACATTGGCGGCTTCGCCGAAGGCGACATCGCCGAGCTCCTCGAATCGTTGGACAGCAACTACCTCGGCTGGTCGGGAGCAATCACCCCGATGATCATGGGCAACCCGGAGCGACCCGAGCTCGCCGAGGAGCTCAACGAGAGTTTCTGTCGCCTGGATCCGGCAATCGCCCGGCAGTTTGCGCGCGTGACGTTCCTCTCGGACAACCGTGACGATCTGGCGCGAGTCGACGTCCCCACGCTCATCGTGCAGTGCGCGTACGACGCCATCGCCCCACCCGTGGTCGGGGCGTATGTCAACGAGCGGATCAGCGGCAGCCAACTCCAGGTGCTCGACGTTGCCGGGCATTGTCCGAATCTGTCTGCACCGGCGGAGACAGCAGCGGCGATCCAAGCGTTCGTATCCGAACTTGCCACGCGGTGACGGTCGATCGACCGGACCACCACGAACACACGCTGCCAAACACCGACCCGATCCGTTTCGACCTGACGCGTGTCGTCGACCGAGGCCCGGTCGGGTTCGTCGTCACGAACAAGTCCGGCGTCATCGAATGGATCAACACGACGCTGCTGGAGTGGCTCGGCTACGAGAGTTCGCAGCTCATCGGACACCGCACGCTCCAGCAGCTGCTCTCACCGGGCGGACGCATTTACTACGACACTCACGTCCGGCCATTGGTGCACATGCAGCATGTCGCGAACGAAATCGCGCTCGAGTTGATCTGCTCCGATCAGCGCCGGCTCCCGGTTCTGATCAATGCGTCTCTCCAGATGGACGAGGAAACCGTCGAGGAGACGATCGAGACCTTCGTCTTCGATGCGACTCGACGCCGGGAATATGAAACCGAGCTTCTGCGCGAGCGGCAGCTGGCCGAACGTTCCGAAGCCCGGCTGCAGGTCATGTACGACATCGTGTCCGGATTGGCCGATGCAGAAACGGTCGACGACATCGTCAGTCTCGTCACGGACCGAGCCAGCCGTTCGATGCATTCGGCGAAGTGCGCCATCTGGCTTCTCGAACCCGGCGATCACGCAGCTGCTCGCCTCGGCCCGATCCCGGAGAAGGAAACGCAACACCCTGTCGAACTCGAGTTCCCGGAAGGAGGTCCAGCGCTCGATCAGCTCGCATCCGGACAGGTCGTGATCGTGTCCGATCGTCATGCCTCCGAGACCACATACCCCTTGATCTGCCATTGGATGGCAAACAGCGGGCTGTGTTCGGCCGCCATCGCCCCCCTGTTCGTCGACGGTCGATTACACGGAGCAGTCAGCTATGGCTACGAGAAGGCCCACACCTTCGACGATCACGAGCTTCGAGCGGCACTCGCTCTGGCTTCGCAAACCGAACAAGGCCTGGGACGGGCGCGGATTCTGGAGGCCGAGCGCCGTAACAAACGGCACCTCGAGAGCCTGCTCGAGTTCACCACTGTGCTGTCAGCGGCTCTCACGCTCACCGAGGTCGTCGATGCCATAATCGACCGCGGACAAGAGTTGCTCGGCGCCGTCGGAACTCGAGTCGCCCTGCTCGATGATTCAGGCACCTTCGTGCGGTTCGTCCGAAGCGGAGGGTCCGGCGGCCAACTCGCATTCGATCTGGCGCTCGACAGCCATTCGATCGGCTGCGAAGCCATCAGAACGAACCGGCCGGTGGTCGTCGAATCGCGCGAGGAGTTGGCCGAGTCGTTCCCGGAGAGCCCAATGCTCGACCATCCGAGTTTCGGACGTGTCCTGTCGATTCCGTTGCGACGCGGCGATGAGGTGCTCGGAGCGTGGATTCTCGCCGACAGCGAGACCGATTCGTCCGAAGCCCTCGACGTCACGATGTTCGAGCTGTTCGCAGAGCAAGCAGGTCAGGCGACACAACGGGCGGCGATGCATGAGGCCGACGCACTCGCCCACACCCAGGCCCACATCCGCAACCTCGTCTCGGCGGCACTGAACGGCGCCGCCACCTCGTCGGATGTCGGGCGGGCCATCACCGTCCAAGGCAGGGCAGCCTTCGATGCAGTCGCGCTCGCCGTCTTCCTGGTCGATCCAGACCATCCCACTTCGCTGCGTCTCGAGACCCAAAGCGGCATCGACGAAGTCGTCGCCGCTGGTGCACACACGATGCCCATCGATCAAGGCCTTGCGGTCCTCTTGGGCGGGCCAACCTCGCCGATCTTCGTGGCCGGCACATCTGAGTTCGACGAGCTGATCGACACTGCCGTCGGCGCTGCTCGACGGGGAGCCGCCGCCCTGCTTCCGCTCGGTGTCACCGGACATCCGCTCGGGCTCATCGTGATGAGTTTCGATCGGCCGGATGCACTCTCGTCGAGCACACGGGTTGCCCTTTCCGGCATGGCGGCCGAGGCCAACGTCGCACTCGTGCGGGCCAGACGGTACGACGTCGACCATGGCGTCGCCACGACCCTTCAACGCAGTCTGCTGCCGAGCGTGGGCCCAGTCGGCGACCACTGGGCGGTCACGACCTCGCATGAACCTTGGAGCGAACTGCTCGAGGTCGGTGGAGACCTGTTCGACGTCACCCCTTTCGAGGACGGTCGCCTCGTACTCATCGTCGGTGATGTTGTCGGCCACGGCCTCGAAGCCGCAGCCGCGATGGGCTTGCTGCGAAGCGCGGCCAAGATGCTCGCCTTGGTCACGGGCAGCCCCGCGGAGGTGGTCCAAGGACTCCACAAGTTCGCGAAGGTCACGCCCGGGGTCCTGTACGCATCGGTCTGTTGCGTCGAGGTGCAGCCTGACGGCACGGGCCGCTACGCCAGCGCCGGACATCCGTTCCCTGTGCTGCGTCACCGAGGCGGGCGGACCGAAGTGCTCGACGGCGGACGCTCACCACTGCTCGGGGTGGGTGCTGCGACGCCACCGAATGCCGTCTTCGACATGGACGTTGGTTCATCGGTCCTGGTGTACACCGACGGCCTGATCGAGCGAAGGGACGAGCGGCTGGACGCGGGAATCGATCGGCTGCGTCGCTACCTCAGCAGCTTGGGAGATGCGTCTGGTGCGGTGAGCGCCGACGACATCGTCCGAGCCATGTTCGACAACCAGCGACCAGAAGACGACGTCGTGGCAGTCTGCGTCACGAGGATCGCGCCCGATCTCCCCGGTTGACCCCTGTCGTTCGGTCGGGACCTCCGGCGGACCGAGCAGTTCGGGCCGCGATGCGCTGCCCGACTGGGTCCGCAGCCCGTGCGAGGAGTGGGCCGCACACGGCAAGAATGAGGACGTACGCGGCGGACAGCGGGCCGAGGTCGGCCTCGATGCCTTCCGCGACGGCGATGCCGGCAATCACGATCGAGAACTCGCCGCGAGCGATCAGCGTCGCTCCCGCTCGAATCCGTCCCGGAGTGCTGATGCCGGCCTCCTTCGCACTCCACCATCCAGTCGCCATCTTGGTGACCGCTGTGACCACAGCAAGGGCCAACGCGAGTCCCAAGGCGGGAGGCAGTTGGGCGGGGTCGATCTGGAGGCCGAAGAAGGCAAAGAACATTGCCGCAAAGAGGTCTTTCAGAGGTAGCAGAACGGTCCGGGCCGCGTGTTCGGCCGGGCCGTTGAGCGCGATGCCGACAAGGAAGGCGCCGACGGCGGCAGATGCCTGAAGGTGCTCGGCGATTCCGGCAACGAGGAGCGCAATGCCGAGCAAGCTGAGAAGGAGGTTCTCATCAGAGCGATGGAATACGACGGCACTGATCCGATCGCCGAATCTGATGGCGAGGAAGAGAGCCGTCACGACAGCGGCGATGGCGATGGAGATCTCGATGCCGATCTCGAGCGCATTGCCTCCGATCAGGAGGCCGGCCATGAGCGGCAGGTAGAGCGCCATGACGAGGTCTTCAGTCACGAGGATCGCCAAGACGATCGGCGTTTCCCGGTTACCCGTGTTCCCGAGGTCGGAGAGCACATTGGCGATGATGCCGGAGGACGAAATGTAGGTGATGCCTCCGAGAAGCAGCGCGGCCCGGTAGTCCCAGCCGAGGACGAGACCGAGGATCAGGCCGGGGCTGAAGTTGAGCACGAGATCAACAGCGCCTGCCGGGGCGTGGTGGCGAAGAGCGGATGTGAGCTCGCCGCCGGTGTACTCGAGGCCGAGCAGGAGGAGCAGGAGTATGACGCCGATCTGGGCGCCACTCTCGATGAACTCTCTCGCCGTGACGAGCTCGACGATCCCACCTTCCCCGACCGCGAGACCGGCGACCAGATAGAGAGGAATCGAGGGAATCCCGACGCGAGCCGCAAGCCTGCCGAGCAGAGCGAGCGCGACGAGAATCGCCCCGAGCTCGACGAGCAGCGTTGCCGCCCCCGGAGATGCGGCGAGGATCATGGTGTTGGTCTGGTCAGTAGTTCTGCTGCTGCATCGATGCCGTCGACGGTTCCGACCACGACCGCGGTGTCGTCGACGAGAAGCAATTGTTCCGGGCCGGGCGCCGGGAGCGGGACTTCGCCACGGACGAGCGCGACGATGGAGACCCCGGTACGAGTTCGAAGTTCCGTGTCGCCGATCGTCTTGCCGACGAAGCGGCTGTGAGGCGAAATGGGCAGCCAGTCGATGGCCAGACCATCGATCTCCTGGCGCAGGTCATCGAGCCGCTGCGTGACGGTCGTGCCACCGAGCAGATCGGCGAGCGCTCTCGCCTCGTCGGCGTTCATCGTTGCCGACCGGCTGACCCGGTCCGGATCATTCGGGTCGTAGATGACAACTTCCCGCCGGTCGCCGTGATGAGAGATGACTCCCACTCGATCACCGCTCTGGCATTGGAAGTCATGGAGCGTTCCAAGGCCAGGAAGCTTCGTCTCATTGATGTGGGTCATGCCGTCAGGCTGCCACGAAATCGATCACACAGCCCACCAGTCTTGGTTCGGCCGGCCGAGTTGTGTGCTCCGCGCCAACACGGTCGATCGTTCAGTTTGCCGCTCGATCCCAGCGCGATGTTTCCGGCACGATCACGACTGGGACGATTGCCCGGTGGAGGACCTTGTAGGACACCGACCCGAGAAGGGCAGCCCCGATGCCGCCTCGACCTCGCGCTCCGACGACGAGCAAGTCCGCAGCCGAGGCTCGAGCGCCGAGGACGACTGCCGGTTTTCCGTGGCCGAACACTCGTTGCACTCGGGAATCACTCCGTTCCGTGGCTTCGACGGCGTCAATCGATTGGTCGAAGGACTCTCGGGCTCGCGACGAGAACTCCTCGAGGTGCTCGGCATCAGCCTCGGCTGGGAAGGGTGAGGGTTCCCAGACTCCGATGGCCTCGACCGTCGTCGTGGGTGCGGCGAAGCCCAGCGCCCATCTCAGTGCTGCTGTTGCGTTGGGCGACCCATCGACGCCAACAACGATGCGTCCGAGCTCGTTGGTGATCGACGACTCCCTCGGGACCACGACCACGGGTACGGTCGAGTGCGCCGCGCACTGGTGACTCGTCGACCCGAGGAGCAATCGTCGGAATCCCCCGAGCCCTCTGGTTCCCACGATCAGGAGGTCAGCGTCGTCCGCCAGCTCGAGGAGCCTCCCAGCGGGGCTCCCGTACTCGGTGACGAACTCGGCGCCGGGGTGACCTGATTGGATGACGTCGCGCGTTCTCGCGAGGATCGCTTCAGCGTTTCCTTTGATTTGATCCAGCGGTGCATGGGAAGGATCGCCGATGAGCGCCTGCCAGACATTCACGACCCGGACCGTGGCACGGCGCCGGCTTCCGTGTGCGACTGCCCACTGAAGAGCCAGCTCGGCGATCTCGGAGCCATCGACGCCGACAATCCATCGGTGTCGGCCGCTGACCACCGGCTCGTTGGTCACGGCGTCACGACCGCGTCGATGGGGCTCGTGAAGCCAGGAGGTTTGACAGCGATCAGCGAGCAGCCAACGGCGTCGATGATGCGTTCTGCGGTGTTCCCGATGATCATGCCTGCCGCCCCGGTTCTGCCTGCAGTGCCGATGACCACGAGGTTGATCCGCTTCCTCGCCGCGAGCTCGGGAACGGTGTCCTCGGCGGCTCCTTTCAGCAGATGCAGTTCGACGGACTTCGGGTCGTTCAGAACTGCGGTGACGAGGTCGGTGAGTGCTTCATCGCTTCTCAGTCGCTCGGCGGCGACCAAGGCATCGACCTCGGCGGCCGGAGTGTGGAGAAACGCCGAGTTGCGCATCGTTCCTTCTCCGAACAGCTCCCAGGCGTGCACGACGTGGAGTTCACCGCCGTTCAGCTGGATCATCGACGACGCCAACTCGAGAATTGTCTTGTTGAGCTCGAATTCCGACGGGTCAGGGTTCACGCATGCGAGCACCCGCTGGGTTCGGGCCCGTGTAGGCCGGATGACCCACACCGGGCACGGGCACTTGCGCAGCAACCGACGGATCGTCGTCTGATCGTGCCGGTCCTCATCGCTCGTCACAACGACGAGATCGTGGCTGTTGGCAAGCACCCGCTCTACGATCTTCGTTGTCGCGTCGCCGACCTCGACTTCGAGAGCGTCAGGATCTCGCTTGGCGAGCCGAAGAAGGACACGCTCCAACCGAGCTCGTTCCGCGGCCACGACGTCGTCGACGACTCCCGTGCGCTGGAACAGCCGTTGCAGGCGCGTCGGCTCGGGAACTGCACCGATGAACGTCAAGCGGGCCCCATTGCCTTCGACGAGTTCGGTGACGCGCCGCACGGCTGCAGCGTTGTTGCGATCTGCCAACGGGCTGAAGAGGATGTTCTTGAAGCGATGCACGGAGGTCTACTTTCGGCTGGTCTGCCCACCCATCAGCTGGCTCCAGTCACCAAGCTGATGACTGAGTACGGCTAGTCGGCGGCAGTGGGAATCACGGCGAGCGGGCATGGGGTCTTGTCGAGGAGGTCAGTCGAGACCGACCCGAGAAGGGCTGCGGCGATCTTCGATCTTCCTCTGGCGCCAACGACGAGGAGATCGGCGTGACGGGCTGTGCTCAACAACGCGTCCACGGGCTCCATGTCGCCGGCCCAGTGCTGCTCAATTGTCACCGAGCCGAGGCCGTCATCGTACTCGTCGATCGCAGCACGAAATTGTTCTTCGTCGTCGGGCGCGTGAAGTCGACTTCGAATCGAGTGTTCAGCTGCCCCGACGACGGTCACTTCGGCGTCCGGCGACGAGAACCCGATTGCCCACCCCAGCGCTGCCTTCGCATTCGCCGACCCGTCCATTCCGACCACGATCCGTCTGATCCCATGCATGACACGGGACTCGAAGGGAACGACGACGAGTGGGCACTGGGCATGGGAGGCGCAATAGCGGCTCACCGATCCCACCTTCACCCTCTGCAGGCCGGCGAGCCCGCGACTGCCGACCACGACGAGGTCAGCGTCGGAGGACTGGTGTACCAGAACAGAGCCGGGCTCGCCGGCTACGACGGAGAACGCATCGATGACCTCGGCATCTCGATACTCCCGCTTCAGGCGCGCGATGTCGGCCTCGGCATTTCTGCGTTCCGCCTCGTAGAGGGCTGGGAAACTCTGGGGGGTAGGGCTGTTGGCGTTGAAATCCCAGGTACGGGTGACCTCGATGGTCGCCGACCGGTGTGCGGCATGGACCACGGCCCAGTCCAGAGCCAACTGTGATGGGCCGGAGCCGTCGACGCCGACGATCCATCGCGATCTCGGACGAAGGTCGGTCACCTGAAACTCTTCTGGGCTCGAACAGCTGCGGGCATGCCACGAAGATAGGAAAGCGAGCGAGCATCACACAGAGAACAAGGTCCTGGACGGCTCGAGCAGCGCCGTCCGCAGTGCAGCGACGAGGAGCCGGCCCAGCCGCTTCGCCAGGACCTTCTCCTCTTCCTCAGCGACCGTATTCGGTCGATCATCGGCCATGAATATCCAAGTTGATCGACACCATCGGGCGTCACGAGAGGAAGCGAAAACTCTGATGAAACTCACCCGTCGACCAGGTGCTGACTCTGCAGCACCGAACGACTCGAGCGCGGTGCCAGGCAAGGTTCTAGGTGCCGGTTTCTCGGCCTCTCTCGTCGTCGGTGTCATCTTGACCATCGCGGTCATCGTGCTCGCGGTGCAGAACACCGAAGACGTACACCTCGAGTTCCTCGCCTGGGATGCCAACGCTCCTCTTGTCGCGATCCTGCTCGCTGCCGTGCTCATCGGTGTTGTCTTCGACGAGATCGTCGGGCTGCTCTGGCGGCATCGCCGCCGGGACCAGATCACCATGAAGGAGGAACTTGCCCAGCACCGAGCCGTGTTGCGCGAGGACAGCACACCGGCCGAGATCGACAAATCCGCGGCGAAGAAGTCAACGACATGAGACGTCTCGTCGTTGGTGCTGACGGGTCCGCGGGAGCAGCCAATGCGATGCGCTGGGCCGCAGACATCGCGGCCCGTCATGGTGCCGAGATCGTGGTCATGACCGGCTTCAAACCAACCGAAGCGGAACTCCCTCCTGAGCGGGTCGAGGTCCTGCTCGAGGAACGACGAGGCCTCATCGAGTCGTGGAGCGAGGCTGCCCGGTTGGGCGACGTACCGGTCACGGCCGTCGTGGAAGAGGGCGACCCTCGCCTGGGGATTCTCAGCGTTGCCCGGCGGGAGGCAGCTGACCTCGTCGTCGTCGGCCGCATCGGAGGGTCTGCGGGACCTGGCCTACTCCACGTCGGGAGCATGGCCGAGTGGTTGGCTCATCACACCGACCGTCCGATCGCCGTTGTCGGCGGCGCAGTGAATCTCGAGACCCGCAGCCTTCTTGTCGGCGTCGACGGTTCGCCGGGCTCCCGAGCTGCGCTGCGGTGGGCAAGCGGACTCTCTGCGGTGTCAGACGTTCGGATCGTCGTGGCTGCCGTGGAGCAGCCGTACCGCGAGTGGACACCGTCGGACAGCCCGAAGAACTGGCGGCGCGAGCTGGAGCATCGGATCCGGACCAAGTTCGCAGCTGATCTGACCTCAGCCGGAATCGAGTTCCAGGCGCTTGCCTTGCGAGGCTCCAACGCCGCTGATGCGCTCCTTCAGGCTGCCAAGGACGAACGCACCGATGTCGTTGTGGTCGGTGCTCGTGGCCTCGGCGGCTTTTCCGATCTCCGAATCGGTGGTGTTGCGCTCAAGACGCTGCACCGAGCCGACCGACCGGTTGTGATCGTTCCCGATCGGTGACCGGAGACCAGACCCCCAACCCGCCGAGAGACGGCGTTGCGAAGCCCCAATCGCACCCCTCGGGATCCCTCACCGGACTGACGAGCGAACGCGCAGCATCGCTTCTCGCCGAACACGGCCCCAATGCGCTGCCCGAGGCGGCGCCGAGACGTTGGTGGTCGCGCGCGTTGCGACAACTGCGCAGCTCGATCATCTACATTTTGTTGTTCGCTCTGGTCTTCGATCTTGCTGTGTGGGTGTTGGAGGACGGTCACGTCTGGCCATTCGAGTCGCTTGCCATCGCCACGATCCTCGTGTTCAACACCGCCATGGGGGTGTGGCAGGAGTATCGGGCCGAAGACGCACTCAAGCGGCTCAAGGAGTTGGCCGCGCCGCGCGTCTGGGTGATGCGCGATCGTCACCTCATCGAAGTCGATGCCGGTGACATCGTGCCCGGCGACCTGATCCGGGTCGAGGCCGGCGATCGGATTCCGGCCGATGGCGTCCTGGCGAGCGAGCAGGCTCTCCAAATCGACGAGTCGGTCCTGACCGGCGAATCAGTGCCGGTCGAGCGAGCCGTCGGCGACGAGACCCTGTCGGGGACGCTGGCGGTACGCGGGCTGGCCTGGGTCGAGGTGACACGCACCGGAGCGGGTTCTGCGATGGGGCGAATCGCGACCATGCTCGCAGGGGTCGAGACCGAGCCGACCCCGCTCGAGCGGCGCATGGAACACTTCGGTCATCGGATTGCCCGCTGGATCGCAGCACTCGCCGTCGTCCTGACCATCGCTGGTGTCGGAATAGAAGGCATCGATCACTTCGACGAGGCGCTGCTGTTCGCCGTCGCTGTCGCCGTCGCCGCCGTGCCCGAAGGTCTCCCGGCGGTGCTCACGCTGACACTGGCCCTGGGAACCGAACGAATGAGCGTCCGCAAAGCCGTGGTGCGCAAGCTGTCCGCGGTCGAGGCGCTCGGGTCCGTGACGGTGATCGCGACCGACAAGACCGGGACGTTGACCGAGAACACTATGACGGTCCATCATCTCGATTCTCCCGATCCGGCCAGAGCGTTGAAGGCCATGGTTCTCGCTGCGGATGCAGAACCGGACGGTGGAGTCGGTGACCCGCTCGAGCTCGGCCTCTACGCCTTCGCCGAGGAGCAGGGCGTCGACCCGGTCGCTCTCCGAATGGACCACGGACGCGAATCGGTTCGCCCCTTCGATTCGTCATGGCGCTTCATGCGAGTCAGCGTGATCGAGGACGGACACGCCGTGTCATATCTCAAGGGGGCCGCAGAGGTGCTCCTGGAACGAAGCACCCTCGACCAACCGCAGCGCCGACACTGGGTCGACCGAATCGAAGCAGCAGCAGCTGACGGGTACAGGATTCTCGGCTTCGCGTGGTCCCCTGACAATGCCGAGGACAATCTCACGTGGCTCGGCGCAGCCTGGTTGTGGGATCCACCACGACCCGAAGTCCCCGGGGCGGTTGCTTCCGCCCAGGAAGCCGGCATCCGAGTGTTGATGATCACCGGTGACCACCCATCCACGGCGAGGGCGATCGCCGCAAAACTCGCCATCCCCGCCGAACGGGTCCTGACCGGCGACGACCTCGACCGCCTCACCATCGACGAACTCAGCGAGGCCGTCGTCGACGTGAGCGTGTTCGCGCGAGTCAGTCCGGAGCACAAGCTCGCCCTGGTGGAAGCCCTCAAGGCCCGAGGCGAAATCGTGGCGATGACGGGAGATGGCGTCAACGACGCCCCTGCGCTCAAACGCTCCGATGTCGGCGTCGCCATGGGCCAACGAGGAAGCGACGTCAGCCGAGAAGTCGCCGACCTCGTCCTGTTGGATGACAACTTCGCCACCATCGGCGCCGCGATCGAAGAGGGCCGCGGAATCTACGACAACATCCAGAAGTTCCTGCGCTTCCTGTTCTCCACCAATGTCGCGCTCGTGATCCTGGTCACGATCGGCGTCGTGGGTGCCGCGGTCGGCGACCTGCGCGACAGCGCCGGCGCATTGCTGGTTCCCCTCACTGCTGCGCAACTCCTGTGGATCAACGTCATCGCTGACGGCCCGCCGGCGCTCGCTCTCGGTCTCGACCGGAACCCGGGTGTCATGAAACGACGTCCCCGACTACCGTCTGCGCCTCTGCTCACCAGAGCCGGCATCCGATTCATCGTGATCAGTGGTGTTCTCAAAGCCAGTCTCGGTCTCGCCATCTTCTTCCTGCTCCCCGCATTGGACTACAGCGGCGAAGAGAGTCGTACCGCGGTGTTCCTCTACGAATCCCTCGCACAACTCGCCTTCGTCTATCCGGCACGTCTCATCACCGTTCGACCCCACCCGAATCGGCTGCTCAACGTCATCGTGGTGGCAAGTGTCCTCCTCCAGATCGCCACCATCACCGTGCCAGCGCTCCGGACCGTGCTCGGGCTGGAGACACTCGACTTCGAAGCGCTCGTGATCGTCAGTTCAGCCCTGTCACTGTCAGTCTTCGGTGCATTCGTCCTGGCACGAGCCACGAACGAATCATCCTGAGCGAGTCGGGCGGGCGGTGGACACGCGAACTCGACCGCAAGGCGATCCGGATGTTGGGAATCCGGACGCCTCACGGTCGAGAGGATGGAGCCCGGCCTGGAAACGGCCGCTGCCCGAGAGTCAACTGGTCAGCGTTGTTGCAGCTTCGAGTTGTCGACGAGGCAGGTTGGCGGCGCAGCCTCGGGGAAGCTGCAGCTGAAGTTCAGCCGGAACACGTTCCGATAGCTCCAGCTGTTGCCGTCCTGATCGGTGAGAGCCGCATTCGTCCGGTCGCCGAAAGTGTTCGAGCGGCTGTCCGAGTCGAACAGGTTGTTCGTCTTCGCCTTCCAACGAGCAACTCCCGACGCCCACGGACCCGATCCGTCGTCGAGCTGTTCTTGAATGTCCTCGCACGGGCCGATCAATGGGGCACCCTCGTCGAACTCCCACAGCTCGATGTACAGGTCGGTGTCGATCGATGCGACGGCGGCGCCCGAGCCAGTGACGTTGAGCCTTCCGACGACGGACTCGAGAACCGGTGGCGGGCTCATCTGATCCCAGCCGCAGAAGGCTTCTGCAGTCATGTTGATGAAGACGGACCGGTTGATGTTCGTGTCAGGGAACAGAACGAAATAGTCGTGGATGTCGATGTCCTCGGGCGGCCCAGCAGAAGCCGGCGACGCCAACGCGGCAGCTCCGAGCATGAAGACGCAGGTCAGCAGCGCGACGAGCTTCCTCCCGATGCCTCCGGTCGTGGTGGTCGTGTACATGTCAGGTCCCTCTCGTTGTGCCCGCAGGTTGCAGGGCTCAGCCTGACTGTGGTGCGGCCGCCTTTCAGCTGCGCGTCACCAGCGTCACGCCTCGAGCGGAACCGACCTTCAGGCTGCTCTGGTGTGGGCCGAAACCGTGAGGACGGTTCGGCGACCGAGGTCGTGGGTCTCAACCGCAGCATCGATGAACCCGAACGGCGCCAGCATTGCTGCAAACGACTCGGCTTGCTGAGGCGTCCAGCCGTGGGAAGCCAGACCGGAGGCACCCTCCGGAGTCTTCTTCTCCAGGGCGATGAAGCGGCCGCCGGGTTCAAGGACCCTCGCAACCTCGATGAGCCCCGGCTCGAGCTCTGGCCAGTGATGGACCGATGCCAGCGACCAGCAGACCGAGACTGACCCATCGGGAAGCGGGATGTCCTCGCAGCCGGCGTTCACCCAGTCGATCGTCCCCGCGGGCGGGCGCACCTTCGTGACCAACTTGGCCAGGTTCAGCATCGGCTGACCGGGATCGATGGCGGTGACTCGGGCCCCGGTACGAGCGGCGTGCCGAGCAGCCGTCCCCGGGCCGCATCCGATGTCGAGCACGTGGTCGCTCGTCGAGACACCCGCCATCTTCGTGACCACTCTGGCGTCGCCGCCCCGGCCGGCAACCATCGTGAGCCCGGCGAGATAGCCGAGCGCGCCGGAGAACTTGCCGTTGTCGTCAGCGTGATGGTTCGGGGGAAGATCGCTCATGTTGGGCCAGGCCTCCCGAAGACACACCGTTGAAACCGATCTGACACAGCATGGTCGCAAAGTGACGATACGACCATCAGGAGGATCAGCATGCAACCTACATCGCGGCCGAGACGACCATCACTTCACCGCTCACGATCACTCCTGGCAGTGCTCGGTTTGATCGCCGGCGTGCTCGCGGTGGCCACGACACCCGCTGCGGCGGGGGGCCACGTCGTCGTACCGGAAGGAGCCTCGATCCAAGAGGCAATCGACGCTGCAGCACCTGGCACGAGGATCACCGTCCAGGGCGATCACGTCGAGAATCTGTGGATCTCCACCGATGGCATCTCGCTGATCGGCCGAAACGCCACGCTGACCATGCCAGAGAACCCGACTCCGGCTCCCGAGCCTTGCCAACCGGAGCCCGGAGTGGCTGCGCTGATCTGTGTGCTTCCGGTCGGGACGACATTCGCAGAGGTTCCTACGACCCGAATCAATGGCGTCACCATCTCAGGCTTCACGCTCGACAACCCGAGCTATGACGCCATCAACATGGGATTCGTCGACGATGTGGACGTCAACGGCAACACGATTCGGTCACCCGGATGCGATGGCGTGTTCGTGATCTTTGCTTCGGATGTGATCATCAACCGCAACACCGTCACCGATGCTGGATGCGCTGGAATCAACCTGAGCGCGGCACGTGATGCCAGAGTGCAGCGCAACACGACCGACGGCTCAGTGTTCAACGGCATCGCCATCAACGACGTCACGCATGTCGTGGTCCATCAGAACTCAGCCAGTGGGAACTGCATCGGGATCGGAGTCGTCGACGGCGCTGACGGTGGCTACGGAGTGCAGGCGGAGGACTTCCCTGGCGACGTCGCTCGAATCTCCGGCAACACCACCAACGGCAACAACAGAACCTGCCCATTCGGCCCGGGGCTCTTGATCGGCGGGACGGGCATCATCGTCGGCGGCGTCGACTTCGCCACGGTGAAGGGCAACACGGCGAACGGCAATGTCGTGGTCGAGGAGTCCCTGACTGCAGGCGGCATCGTCGTGACGGACTTCCCGAACCAGGACGGCAGCTTCAACGTAGGCGACCACGTGCGGGTGGAGAACAACAACGCAGCGGGCAACAGTTCACCCGCCGGCCCGCAAGATCTGGTCATCACCTCGGGCGGGACGCAGATCCGGATCTTCGGGAACTCCTGTGGTGTGGGCGTGCCCGATCCTTCGATCTGTCGCTGAGGCACCTGTCGAGCCCGAGTCGCTCAGCGTCGAAACCACTGAGCGACTCGGACGACTACGCCTCGGAGCGTGACTTCAACGTGGCCAGGCCTTTGTCGAAGTCCTTGCCGAGCATCTTGTCCATGAGGCCGAAGATGTTCATCACGCGGGTCATGAGGTTGTGTGTGGCGTTCATCGTCCACGTGACCTCCGTGCCGCCGCCGACCTCGGCCAGTTCGAACACGAGCGTGTTCTCCGACTTGAACGGCTTCAGGAAGACGAGATCGGCTCCGACGCTCGACGGTGCTTCGATCGCCGTCATCTTCATCGAGCCGGCGCCGGCTTTTCGGTTGCCGCTCCAGCTGTAGCCACTGCCAACCTGTCCGGCTGTGCCGGTGTATGTCACCTCCATGTCAGGATCGAGCTCTTCCCACGGCGACCACTCCGGCCAGCGCTCGAAGTTGGCAATGCGATCGAAGATGATCTGCCGCGGTGCGTTGATGGTCGCCTTGCGTTCGACGACGTAGGTGCTCGCCATGGTTCCCCCTTTTCGAGTCGCGTCGTTGCGCGACATCTGGTGCGCAGACTAGCCGTCGCCATCGATGCAGGCCGCCGAAACGGACGCTGATGGGAGAGTGATGTCACACCCCCTGAGTAATGTTTTCCCCATGGCAATCCTGGCGAATTTCGAGGTGCAGATGGCGGGTTTCGACCCCGCCGTTGCCGCGCCCGAAGAGGTCAGCACGCTGGTCCGCACCCTGCACGCGAGCCGTCGCACGCTCGTCGCCTTCGAAGATCTCCTGACCGAGGCGGCCGAGCGTCACGCAGTGGCGGGCACCGCCCCACCGGTCGAAGAAACACTCACCGGCGATGGCGACACGTCGACGACCAAAGCCCGGAATGCCCAGCGTCGCCGAAACGCCGCCGGCCAGCTCGGCAATCTCGGCCGGTCAATCCGCAGCGGCGACGCCAAGTCGGAGAACGTCGACGCCATCGCACGGGCGCTGGCCAAAATGACCGATCCCGCTCATCGGGATGCGTTCATCGGTTTCGACGCGAAGCTGACCGCACTCGCCGAAACTCTCTCGCCATCGGCGTTCACCCAGCGGTTGGAGGGGTTCGTCCGCCGGGCGATGGCCGACGATGGTCTGTCGCTGTTCGAACGCCAGCGCAAACGATCGCGACTCTCGACCTGGCAGGACAAGGATGGAATGGTCCGGTTGAACGGCACCCTCGACCCCGAGTGGGGTGGTGCGATCGCCGCATCGTTGGACGCAGAGATGCGCTCACTCGTACGGGCCCGCAAGCAGGCCGACAGTGGAGGCACGGCAGGTGCCGAACCGATCCGGTTCGACGATCGACTCCGTGCCGAAGCGCTGGCCGAACTCCTGGCCCGATCGAGCCGGTCTGGCGCAGCTCTCGTATTGCCTCAGGTCAGCATCATCATCAACCACGATCAGACCGTGTCCGAGTTCGCAGACGGCACCCACGTCTGCCGCGAGACCGCAGCCCGCCTGTGCTGCGATGCCGTGATCCGCGACATCGTGCTGGACCGAACCGGTCTACCACTTGCTGTCGGCAGACGGCATCGAACCGCAACCGACGCCCAACGCCTCGCTCTGCGTGCCGTCTATCGCACCTGTGCGTGGCCGTCGTGTGATCGACAGTTCGACCACTGTCAGGTCCACCATGTGGTCCCGTGGGAACACGGCGGGCCGACAGACCTCGACAATCTCCTGCCGCTGTGTTCCCACCATCACCATCTCGTCCATGAAGGCAAGTGGCGCCTGAAGTTGGAAGTCGACCGCACTCTCTGGATCTGGCGGCCGGACGGCCACCACCACGCGACCGCTCCCCCACCTCGACTTCGCGCTCCGACAGTTGATGAACGCGGGTCGTCTCCGCCCCGAAGACCCTCTGACAACTGAACATCCGGTCGGCCCCCACGGGGCCGATCGGCGCGCCCGCATCCGTGGAGTTCGAGATCCGCCACTTCGACGTCGGCGCTCACGTCAGCTACGAAGTGCTGGTGAGCGATCCGGAGCACGACCACGACCACTCGCATGGGTCCGACGAAGTCAACACGCCGACGAAACCTGAGCGCGAGGAGCGACGGCCACCTCGGGACGGCGCCGATGAGGTCGCCCCGGGCGTCCTACGCATCCAGCTGCCGATCTCGCTGCCTGGCCTCGGCCACGTCAACTGCTACGCCATCGAGGACCGGCGGGGCATCACGCTGGTCGACCCCGGCCTTCCCGGGCTCCCCACGTGGCGAGCGTTGAAGAAGCGCATGGCGGCCGCCGGCCTGCCCATCGATCGAGTCCACACGGTAGTCATCACCCACTCTCACCCCGACCACTTCGGCCAAGCGGCGACGCTGCGCCGAAAGTTCGGCGCCGACGTGATCACTCACCGCAGCTTCCGAACCTTCCTCGATCCCCAGGCCGAGGCAGACGACGTGGAGGTCGAGGTAACGACCTCACCTGAGCAGGCGAAGGCAAGTGTGCACGACGATCGAATGGTCGGCCGCACACCGTTGGACAGCGAGACACCCTGGGGCGGGCAACGCCACCAGCTCCCGCTGGCCAGACGCCTCCGATACCGAGCCATGCGGGTGGCGGCCGGGCGTTTCATGTCGACCCCGCAGCCGACCAGGCGGGTCGACGAGGCCGATGTCGTAGAGATCGGTGACCGGGAGTGGGTGGCGGTCCACACACCGGGCCACACACCCGATCACCTCTGCCTCCTCGACCCCGACAACGGCCTGCTCATCAGCGGCGACCACATCCTGCCGACCATCACGCCGCACATCTCGGGTATGGGAGCGACCGTGGATCCGCTGGCCGATTTCTTCGCCAGCCTGGACCGCATGCAGTCGTTCGATTCGGTCCGCACTGTGCTTCCGGCGCATGGCCTCGAGTTCGACGATCTCGGCGGCCGATCCCAGGCGATCCGTCGCCACCACGAAGAACGCCTGACCGTCTTGCAGGAAGCCTCGGCCGAGATCGGCAATGGCACGGTCAACGACTACATGAAGGCCTTGTTCAAGGAACGGTCGTGGGGTTCGATGGCCGAGAGCGAGACCTACGCCCACTTGGAACATCTGCGACTGACCGGTTCCGCCACCGTGTCGATCGACGACCGCCAGCTGCGCTACGAACTGCACTGAATCCCTCGGCGCTGAGCCCCGCCACCGAACAGACAGCCTCGCCACCGGACAACCAGCCTCCCCACCGGACGGCCAGACAGCCAGACAGCCCCACCTCCCCACCAGACAGCCAGGCCTCCATGCAGCTCCCGTTCAACCAGGTCGATGTGTTCGCCTCCGACGAGTTCTCCGGCAATCCGCTGGCCGTGGTCCACGACGCCGACGGGCTCACCACGGACGAGATGCTTCAGATCACCGACTGGCTCAACCTGTCGGAGACGACCTTCCTGGTGCAGCCGACCGACAAGCGGGCCGACTACCACGTGCGGATCTTCTGTCCGGGTCGGGAGCTCCCCTTCGCCGGGCATCCAACGCTCGGCACCTGTCGGGCGTGGCTGGCCGCCGGCAGCACACCGAAGGACTCCGATCGGATCATCCAGCAATGCGGAGCCGGCTTGGTGCCGATTCGCCCCGATGGTGATCGCCTTGCCTTCGCCGCTCCGCAGCAGATTCGATCCGGTCCGGTCGACGCTGCCGACCTCGACGAGCGGCTCGGCCAGCTCGGCTTGGTCACCTCCGACATTGTCGACGCGGCGTGGATCGACAACGGGCCGGGGTGGATGGGGTTGTTGTTCGATTCGGCCGAAGCCGTGCTCGGCGTAACGCTCCCCTCAGGATCGATACCCGGCTTCGACGTCGGGCTCATCGGTCCTCATCCTCCCGGGTCGGATCGAGCACTCGAGGTGCGGGGCCTGTTCGCCGGCAGCTCGGGTGCCGTGCGTGAGGATCCCGTGACGGGGAGCCTCAACGCCTCGGCGGCCCAATGGCTGATCGACACCGGTCGCATCGATGCCCCCTACACGGCGCGACAGGGCACCGCGATCGGGCGTCGCGGCGACGTCTTCGTCGATCAATCGGATGGGGAGATCTGGATCGGGGGCCGGGCCACGATCGTGATCAGCGGCACGATCGAGGCCTGACGGCAGCACCCGAAACGGGCCTCGCCGCACCGAGGGCCGGGCAACTCAGCTGGGAGCAGGGATCACGACGATCTTGGCTCGAGCGTGTCCGGTGCCGATCTCGGCCAGACCATGCGCCACGCCCTCGAGCCCGATGACTCGATCGACCTCGGGCACCAGTCGGCCATCGGCCAGGAGTTCGCCGAGGAATGTGAGATCTTTGTGGTTCGGTGACGCAGTGAACTGACGGAACGATTGGTCAGCTCGAAGGAACCGCAACGCGACGGCGGCGATGTGCGGAATCGGGTCGAGCCAGGGATTGCCCTTGGGTCCCCCGATCGACACGAAACGGCCTTCCGGATTCAGCACGCTCAGGCACTCCTTCGCTGAACGATTGCCGGCACCATCGAGCATCACATCGAAGCGGGCGCCTCCGGGCACGAAGTCCTCACTGACGTAGTCGATCACGTGGTCAGCTCCGAGCGAGCGGACCATGTCGACATTGCGGGTGCTGCACACCGCAGTGACCTCCGCTCCGAGCGCCTTTGCGATCTGGACGGCGAAGGTGCCGACACCTCCGGCAGCTCCATTGATCAACACGTGGTCGCCCGGCTGCACGTCGCCGTGGGTCCGCAGTCCCTGGAGCGCCGTGAGCCCGGCCACCCCGGTTGCCCCGGCGGCTTCGAAGCTGACGCCTTCGGGTTTGCGCACCAGACCATGCGGTTTGGTGACGAGGTACTCGCCGAAACCGCCGCCGTTGCTCACGCCGAAGACCTCGTCTCCGACGACGAGATCCGTGACGTCGGATCCGACAGCCACAACCGTGCCGGCCACGTCGGCCCCGTCGATCAACCGCCGGGGACGACGGATACCTTCGATCACTCGGAGGAAGTACGGCGTGCCGGTGCGCATGTGCCAGTCGAGCGCGTTCAGTGATGACGCCTCGACCTTGACCAACACATGATCAGCGTCTGGTGTCGGCGTGGCGACCTGCTCGATCGCAAGGCTCTCGGGCCCTCCATAACGTCGACCGACGACGGCGCGCATCGCCGGCGGTGCCGGCGTCGTGGTGCCGAGTGAAGAAGTGGCGGATGTGTTCGACATGGGGCATGCTCCTCTGGTGCGTACGCTGTACGTTGTAGAACGTACAGCGTACGTGGTCAAGTCTTTTCACGAACATACGCCGATCACGACGAGGAGTGCATGGCATGACCAACACGCGACCACCGTTGACCCGAGACTCGATCGTCGCCGAAGCCATGGCCATCGCCGACGCAGAGGGCGTCGCCAAGCTCAGCATGCGGAACCTCGCGAAAAACCTCGGCTTCGAGGTGATGTCCCTCTACAACCACGTCGCCAACAAGGACGAGCTGCTCGGTCTCATGGTCGACGCCGTCGCCGGCGAAATCGATCCTGCGCCACCGGATGTCGAGCCGACGGCGGCCATTCGCGCGATCGCAGAGTCAACGCACGACGCGCTCCTTCGCCACCCATGGGCCGCTGACCTCTGGCTCCGACACATGCCCAGTGTGAACAGGGTTCGGAGCATGGAGGACCTGCTCCGCCTCCTTGCCGAGAGCGACCTGACTCCCGACCTCGCCCATGTCGGATTCCATGCGGTGAACAACCACGTGCTCGGTCACGCGATGCAACAGATAGGGATGCAACTCACGGCCGGGCAGGAGTCCGTCGTCGACACGTTCCTGGCCGGTTTGTCGGACGACACTCATCACCACACGATCGTGCACGTTCAGCAGCACCTCGACGGCCACGAGGGCAGCAGCTTCGACGTCGTGCTCGACCTGATCCTCGACGGCCTGGTGCGACTCAACGAAGGCTGACGCCGGACGGCCCCGCTACTTCAGCGGCAGCGTCGTTTCGTGGGCCGATCGCTTCAGGGGCCGATCGCTTCAGGGACCCGTCGCTTCAGGGACCCGTCGCCTCAGGGACCCGTCGCCTCAGGGACCCGTCGCCTCAGGGACCCGTCGCCTCAGGGACGTTGTGCGATGAGCTCGATCTCGATGGCCGACCCGAGCGGCAGCGACGCAACACCGATCGTGGTTCGAGAAGGAAACGGCTCGGAGAAGCGTGCGGCATACGTGGTGTTCATCGCCTCGAAGTCGTCCATGTCGGTCAGATAGACGTTCACTTTCACGACATCGTCCGGGGTCAGCCCGCCGGCTTCGAGGACCGCGAAAAGATTGTCGAAGCACTGGTCGGTCTGCGAGCCGATTCCTCCGGTTGCGAGTTTTCCAGTGGCGGGGTCGATGGGGGTCTGTCCGGAGCAGAACACGAGGGCCCCGGTGTCGATCCCGTGACTGTAGGGGCCGACCGCCGAGGCGGTTTGGCTGGTCACTGGCCGTCTCACGAAGCATCACTCCTGTGGTTCGTCATCCCCGCCACGATGCCGGCGACGATCGCCTCTGCGACAGAGCGGCCCGGACACTCGTGAGGTCCGGCGCCGAACTCGTTGGCCAGCGCCTCGAGGCTGAGCACTGCGGTGCTGCCGACATCGATTGCCGTACCGCCGATCCTGGTCGACTCGGTTGCCACCCGAACCGTCTTCACCAACGCCGATCCCCGGTCATCGCCGCGTTCCGCTGCCTCGCTGACTGCGGCGAGCAGCGCGGCCGTTGCATCGTGGTTCTGATAGAGCAAGGAGATGGCGGCGACGGGCCCGTCTGGATGATGAGCGAAGCGCAGCATGAGCCGCTCGGTCGCCTGATCGATCGCATCGGATGCGGCCTCCTGGCGGCCGATCGCCGCCACGACCACGGCGACATCGGTGCGGACGATCTCCCACTCCGCATCGGGAACGCCCAAGGCAGCGGCCATGCAGTGGGTGGGCACCACGAACCCGAGACCGCGTCCCGCGTCGGTTGCCGCTCCGCCGAGGAATCGTTCGGTGAGCACACGGGCCGCCGTCTCCATCTCTGCAGAATCGAGTCGGTCGACGGCAGCGACGACCTGGTCTCGCCTCGGCCCGTGATCGTCGCCGTGACTGAATCGGGCCATGTCACGACGGAGCTGCGCCGTTGGGCCATGGCCGAGAGTGGCCGGGGCCGGCGGCGGCACGAGTGCATCGCTGCGAAGCGCGACACCGACCTCGTCCGGAGCGGTGATGTGGACGACTGACATCGAACGAGTCTCTCAGGCGACGTGGCGTCTGACCACGTGGTCCATCACGAACTGGGCGACGTCGCAGGCGCAACCGTGACCGTGACCGCAGGTTGCCGCCACCGCGTCGGTTCCGCTTCCATCAATCGACTGGCGGGCGATTCGCACGGACCCGGCCTTGCTGCCAGCATCTCGACCACACCAGTACGAGGAGAACCATGTCCGGTGATGCAGCGATGCGGGAGTACGGGGCCGGAACGCCGGTCCCCGAGTTCGATGATCCCGCCTTTCATCCGCTCGGGAAACCGCTGTCAGAGGCGCGGGTTGCGATCGTCACCTCCGCTGCCCTGCATCGCCCCTCGGACGAGATGTTCACCCAGGGCGACACCTCGTACCGACGATTGGACCGATCAGATCGGGATCTCGTCCTCGGCCACTGGAGCCCGAACTTCGATCGGAGTGGCTTCCGGCTCGACTTGAACGTCGTGTATCCGATCGACCGGATCGAGGAGCTGGAGGCGCAGGGTGTCATCGGCTCGGTCGCCCCGCACCACTACTCCTTCGCCGGGAACCAGCCGGACACCGTCAGCGAGATCAGGCTCGACAGCGGACCAGCCTGCGCCGCCAGCATGATCGCCGACGACGTCGACGTGGTGCTGCTCACTCCCGTTTGACCTCTGTGCACGCGTACCGTGAGTACGCTCGCCCACGTCTTCGAGGCAGCCGGCCTCTCCACCATCGTGTTGTCATCGACCGAGGATGTCGCCCGGCGGATGGCTCCCCCTCGCACCCTCCACTGCGAGTTCCCGCTCGGTCGGCCACTCGGCAAACCGGAGGATCCGGAGTTCCAACACGACGTGCTCCGACGAGGGTTCGAACTGCTCGATGCCACCGGCCCGATCTTCGAGGTCCATCCGGTGATCATCGAGGCAGACGAGACCCCGCTCTCGTGCACCATCCCCCCACGGTTCGATCCCGGCCTGCCGCCGGCCGTCGACGAGGCGATGGGGCTGCGAGCCGCATACGACCGGTCGCTGGCCAAACGGGGCGGCACGTCCGTCGGCCGAGTCCTCGACGCCGACGGCATCCCGGCCGCCCTCGGCGTTCTGCACCAGTGGGCTGAGGGCGCGTCGTGGACCGAGATCGAACTGCCGGGCAAGAACACGGTTGCCGTGGCTCATGACATCCGCACCTACTACGAAGAAGCAGCGCTCGAACTCGTCACCGGCCCGCCGCCGGCTGGACGTGCAGCCGAGGCATGGTTCTTCGAATCAACAGAGGCGGGCAAGACGATGCTCGCGGCCCGTACTTCGATCAAGCAGCAGGAGGCACCGTTCCCGTTCTGGTTCTACATGGCACCGGGGCATCGATGAAACGTTGACCGCCAGACGATCGTTTGGCGGTCACCTACCGTGTCAGATCAGCAGCGAGGTGCGGAACGTGCGATCATGGCTCGGTGCCGTCATCGGCTCGGGCGACCCGAACGGCGGAGGTTTTCGGCTGTCGGGAAAGGGTCCCGGCACAGGACTCGAGGGGGAAACATGATGGGTACGTGTCGACGAGGCGCGGCGTTGTTCGCCGTGCTGGCCATGATGATCGGAGTCGCCGGTCCAGCGGCTGCCGGCGGCGGACGGGGAAGCGGTGGTGGTCCGGAGGAGGTCCGGTTTGCGACCTTCAATGCATCGTTGAATCGGTTCGCGGCTGGCAATCTCGCGGCCGAACTCTCGGCCCCCGGGAGCGCACAGCCCGACGCCATCGCCGAGATCATCCAACGGGCACGACCCGACGTGCTCCTGGTCAACGAGTTCGATTTCGACGCAGGGCACGTGGCGTTGGACGGATTCCAGGACAACTACCTGTCGGTGGCCCATGGATCTGCGGCCCCGATCGTCTATCCGTATCGCTACACGGCACCGTCGAACACCGGGATCGCCTCCGGATTGGATCTCGACAACTCGGGCGGCGTGGGTGGCCCGGGTGACGCGTTCGGGTTCGGTTTCTTCGAGGGTCAGTTCGGGATGGCCGTCTACTCGATGTATCCCATCGACTTCGACGAGATCCGAACCTTCCAGCTCTTCCTCTGGAAGGACATGCCCGGCGCTCTCCTGCCCGACAACCCTCCGGGCACCCCATGGTTCACACCAGAGGAACTCGACGTCGTCCGGCTGTCATCGAAGAGCCACTGGGACGTTCCGATCGAGATCGGGAACAAGACCGTTCACTTCCTCGTCAGCCACCCGACGCCTCCGGTGTTCGACGGCCCGGAGGACCGCAACGGCACTCGTAACCACGACGAGATCCGATTCTGGGCCGATTACATCGGACCCGGCGCGTCACAGGGCAGCTACATCTACGACGACAACGGCGTGTCCGGCGGGCTGGCTCCCGGCTCCATGTTCGTGATCGCCGGCGACCAGAACTCCGATCCCAACGACGGTGACAGCATCCCCGGCTCGGCTCAGCTGTTGCTCGACCACCCGCGAGTCAACACGAAGGTCACGCCTTCGAGCCTCGGAGGACCGGAACAGGCTGCGCTTCAAGGCGTGGCGAACACGACCCATCTGAGCGACCCGGCCTTCGATACGGCCGACTTCGGCGACTTTCCACCCTTCGGACCCGGAAATCTGCGGGTGGACTACGTGCTGCCGAGCAAGAATCTGCGCATCACGGACGCCGGAGTGTTCTGGCCGGAGACAGCGGATCCGCTGTTCCCGCTCGTCGGAACGTTCCCGTTTCCGAGTTCGGACCACAAACTCGTGTGGATCGACGTCAGGCACGGAGGCTTCAAGTAGACATCCAACGCGGCCACCATCGATCGTCTGGTCGCCGACGGGGTCATCCGCCGCCGACCGACCTGATCGGGACAGTCGACGACCCGCTCGGGCGATACCTTGCCGCCAATGAGTCAGACCATCACGGTGCTCGATGGCGGCATGGGCCGCGAACTCTTGCGCATCGGCGCGCCGTTCCGTCAACCGGAGTGGTCCGCCCTGGCGCTGATGGAGGCGCCGGAGCGCGTACTCGAGGCTCATCGCAACTTCATTGCCGCTGGAGCCGAGGTCATCACCGTCAACAGCTATGCAGTGGTGCCGTTCCACATCGGCGATGAGCGCTTCGCCCGGCAGGGGCGCGATCTGGTCGAGCTCGCCGCCCGCTTGGCCAGACAAGCGGCCGACGAAGCGGACCACCCGGTGCGAGTTGCGGGATCGCTGGCGCCACTCTTCGGGTCGTACGAACCCGATCAGTTCGATGCCGCGCTGGCCCCCGATCTCTATCGACCGATCGTCGAGGCCCAAGCGCCCTTCGTCGACGTGTGGCTGGCCGAAACCATGAGTTCGATCGCCGAAGCCAACGCCGTCGCGGCGGCCATCGAAAAAGGCAGGCGGGACGCCCAACCGATCTGGCTCGCTTTCTGCCTTCCCGATGTCATCACGGGGCCAGAACCGACACTGCGATCGGGCGATTCGATCGCCGACCTCGTCGACAGCTTCTGCGGCGACGCATCGTGTCGGGTCGATGCCTTCCTGATCAATTGCTCTGTCCCCGAATCCATCGAAGCCGCGCTGCCGATCCTGCGAGCCGTCGTTCCCGCCGAACTCCCGATCGGCGCCTACGCCAACACGTTCACACCGAAGACCGTGGTTCAGGCCGCCAACTCCGGAATTTCGGAGCAACGGGCCGAACTCACGCCGCTCGTCTACGCCGACACTGCCGATGACTGGATCGAACTCGGAGCCACAATCGTCGGCGGCTGCTGTGGCATTCATCCGGAGCACATCGTCGAACTCGCCGCCCGTCACGGCGCTGCCCCGCCAACCGCAGGGGTCAGCGCTTGAGCCAGGGCGCAAGAAGCGCCGTCAGGCGGGGCATGAGAAGCCACGTGAGCGCAGCGATGCCGAGCACGTTGGAGGCAAACAAGCCGAGCGGCCATGGCACGTCGGTGAAGAACTCGATCTGGATCAACGACAGCACGAACGTCGTCGGATAGAGGGCGATCAGCACCGCCAGCGCCTGCTTCCACTCTTTCGGCGCCCGTTCCTTCTCGGCGACGAACCAACCCCCGAATCCGCCGATGACGTTCAGGGTTCGCTCACCTTCGAGGAACGGTTCGACCAACGCCAACACTTCGCGCCGGCTGTCGGACTCGAGCCAATGGTCGAGGTCGGCCCTGCTGGCGAACGTGAACGAGATGACGTAGTCGTCCTGCACACCGGCAACCGGGGGTGCATGTTCGAACGACATGAACCCTGGGAATCGACCCATGGCCCCCGCGATGCGGGCCTCGGCCGTCTTGAAACCTTCGAGGTTCTCGGGCCGAATCCGTTGCGACATCACCGCTGTCACCACGTCGGAGTCCGCGGTCGGCCGAGCCACGCGCTGTTCTCGAGTCGCACCCTCGGTGAACTCGGCACCATCGCGAAGCAGCGCGGCTCGTTCGTCTGACGCCAGCCACCGCTCCAGATCGTCCTGGGAATGGAACCGATAGACGGTCACCCATTCACCAGGGTGGGCGTCAGAAGGCGGCTGGAGTTCCGATCCGACATGGCCGGGAAACGTCCCCGCCGTCGCCCGGATCTCCTCGAGCCACTGTTCGAATGCCGGCTCGTGGCCCGGACGCGCCCGTCGCGAGACGATGACGGTTGGTGCGGCTGCCGGCTGATCGCTCACCGCTGCGACCGTAGCAACCTGCCGGCCGCGGAAGGTGTGGGGCTCGAGCCCGATCGGGATCCCGCCGACACGTCCGATCCATCCAGGGCGTCGACGGCTCCGAACAGGGGCCATGGACGGGTATCGACGGCGAACGGACGATGAGGCGACACCATGGGCGACATGAATCCCATGGGACGCCTGAGGTCGGTCGGTACCCGGTCCACCCCACGCGACGAATCCATGGTCCTCGCCGAAGCCCTGCAAGGGGCAGGCCGCGGTGATCAGGCCGCATTCGGCGAGCTCTACGACGCCACCAGCGGCCTCGTCCACGGCATCGTGTTGAAGGTCGTCCGCGACCCATCACAAGCCGAGGAGATCACCCAGGAGGTGTTCGTCGAGATCTGGCGACTGGCTCCCCGCTACGAGGAGTCCCGAGGCTCGGCCAAGTCCTGGATCGCCACGATCGCCCATCGACGGGCCGTCGATCGTGTGCGCTCCGAGCAGTCCCACCGGGATCGCAACGATGTCGTCGGCCGCCAGGTCGAACGCGACCACGATTCGGTTTCCGAGCTCGTGCTCGATCGGCTGGATCGCTCCAGGGTGATCGCCGCCCTGGACCTGCTCACCGACGACCAACGGGCCGCCGTGGAACTCGCGTACTACGGGGGCCACACCTATCGAGAAGTCGCCGTGCTCCTCGGCGTTGCCGAAGGCACCGTCAAGGGGCGAATACGAGACGGCCTGATCAAACTACGAGATCACCTGGGGGTGAACCAATGACCGAAGACCTGCATCACCTCGCCGCTGCCTATGCGCTCGACGCACTCGACGAATCAGAACGGCGGGCGTTCGAAGCCCATTATCCGACGTGTGCCATCTGCTCTGCGGAGGTGAACGACTACCGGGAAACAGCGGCCCATCTGGCCGAGGTCAGCGTTACTCCAACGCCGGCGGACCTGAAGGCCCGTGTCATGGCCGAGATCGCGACCACTCGACAGATTGCTCCGGTCCTGCCGGATCGAGTCGTCGAGCTCGCTGAACGCAAGCGGCGCAACCAGCCCCGCCAACGAATCCTGGCAATGGCGGCCGCCGCCATCGTGGCCATCGTCGGATTCGTAGGAGGCCTGCAGCTCGCCGGCTCGAACAGCGATCCAGACGCGATCTTCGCCGCCGCCGACGCCGAGACGCTGCAGCTCGACGGCGATGCGGGCACTGCCAGAGTCGTGTGGTCGCCGAGTGAGGATCGAGCGATCCTGATCGCCAGCGATCTGGGTGACCCCGGAGCCGGGCGGGCGTACGAGCTCTGGCTCATCGACGCCGATGGCCCCAATCCGACCGGCCTGTTCGCACCGGATGCCGATGGCAACGTGCGGGTCGAGCTTCCTCTCGACGGGCGAACGCCCGCCGCCTGGGGAATCACGAACGAACCGGACACCGGGTCGGATCAACCGACAGGCGACATCCTCCTGGTGGCAGAGACCGTCTGAGCGACCCTGGTTCGCCCGCCGGATCGGCGTCCGCCGGATTCGATCCGTCCATGATCCGGTCGGCTCCGAACCAGGTGCATGACCGCCACAGACGCCGACCCCACTCTTCCCGACGCGAGCCTCCCAGACTCGACCGCCCAGAACACTCCCACTGAGGCGAGGGAAGGACCGGGCCCGTCGCTGCCGGCAGCGGCGCTTGCCGGTGTCGTGAGCGCTGCGCTCGGGCTCGGCGTCGCCCAGGTGGTCGCAGGGTTCAGCCGAACCCTGCGCTCGCCCGTGATCGCCGTCGGCGACCGTGTGGTCGACCTCGTTCCGGCGGCGATGAAGGACATCGCCATCTCGCTGTTCGGCACCAACGACAAGATCGCCTTGCTCGTCGGCATCGCGGCGACGCTCATCGTCTACGCCGCGATCGTCGGTGTCCTTGCCCTGCGCAGGCGCTTGGCGATCGGCCTCATCGGCGTCGGGCTCTTCGCCATCGTCGGGGCTCTCGCTGCAGTCAACGACCGGGCCGGCGCCCCCTGGTGGGCAGCGCTCCCCACGCTGATCGGCGCTGCAGTCGTCGGCGGCTCGATCGTCGTGTTCGATCGCGCGGCTCGATCGGAACCTGTGGTGCGAGGCATGGAACATCCGTCGTCACGTCGGCGGTTCTTTGCCACCGCCGGGGTCTTGACGGCCGGAGCCGGCGTTGCTGCGCTCATCGGTCGCTCCCTCGACGGCCGTTTCAGTGCCAGCGGATCCCGGGCCGCCCTCGAGCTCCCACTACCGACCAACACGTTGCCACCGGTACCGGTCACGGCCCAGGCCGAGAACGCGGCATCGTTCATCACCTCGAACGCCGACTTCTATCGCATCGACACGGCGTTGGTCGTGCCCCAGGTCCCGGCCGAGACGTGGTCCATGCGTGTCACCGGCATGGTCGACCGCGAGCTCACGATCACCTACGCCGACCTGCTCGACCGAGAGCTCATCGAGCGCGACATCACCCTCACCTGCGTCTCCAACACGATCGGTGGTGAACTGATGGGCACCGCCCGTTGGCTCGGTGCGCGTCTCGACGATCTTCTCGCCGAGGTCGGTATCGATCCGGAGGCCACCCAGATCGTCGGCCGTTCGGTCGACGGATACACCTGCGGCTTCCCCGTGGCAGCCCTCGACGGTCGGGATGCTCTGATCGCCGTCGGCATGAACGGTGAGCCCCTTCCACTCGAGCATGGGTTCCCCGCCAGACTGATCGTGCCCGGCCTCTACGGCTACGTCTCGGCCACCAAGTGGTTGAGTGAGATCGAGCTCACCACGTTCGATTCGTTCGATCACTACTGGGTGCCACGCGGTTACGCCGTTGAGGCGCCGATCAAGCTGCAGAGTCGCATCGACGCACCACGGGGCCTCGACCGGATCCCCGCAGGACCGTTCGTGATCGGTGGCGTGGCTTGGGCTCAGACCATCGGCATCGACGCCGTCGAGTTGTCCATCGATGAAGGCCCGTGGATGAGTGCCGAGCTCGCGGACGAGGTCAACGACGTGACCTGGCGGCAGTGGTCGTTGTCATGGGATGCCACGCCGGGACGGCACTCGATCACGGTTCGGGCAAAAGATCGAAAAGGGTCCATCCAGACCGCCGACCGCTCCGAACCACTGCCAGACGGAGCTTCCGGGCACCACACCGTTGTGGTCCTCGTCGAGGACGCCTGACCTGAACTCCCAGGCGGGCTCGGAACTCCTGCAAGTACCCAACCTCAATCACCAAGGACACCCACCATGAACACGATCAGCATCACCGAACAGCCGAAGAGCCGAACCGGCCGCCGCTTCGTTGCCGCAATGGCAGCCGCCGGCCTCCTCTTGGCCGCCTGCTCGAGCGACGACACCGCCGCCGAGGATCCGACCACGACCGAAGCCGCCATCCAGGACGACAGCATGGAAGAAGGCGACGCCGACATGCTCGGCGCCTTCGGTCCGGCATGTGGAGCCGTCCCCGTCGACGGTGAGGGTTCCTTCGCCGGCATGGCAGACGACACCGCTGCCACCGCCGCATCGAACAACCCGCTGCTCTCCACGCTCGTCACCGCCGTGGTCGAAGCCGACCTCGTCGACACCCTCAACAGCGACGGACCCTTCACCATCTTCGCCCCGACCAACGATGCGTTCGCAGCGATCCCGGAGGACATCCTGGCCGCCGTGCTCGCCGACAAGGACCTGCTCACCAGCGTGCTGACCTACCACGTCGTCGCCGGTGACAACGATGCCGAAGCACTCAGCGGCGGCACCTTCGACACCGTCGAGGGCGGTCAGATCACCCTCGGCGCCGATGGGACGATGGTGAACGACGCCAACGTGATCTGCTCGAACGTGCCGGTCGCCAACGGCACCGTGCACATCGTCGACTCGGTCCTGCTGCCGCAGGTCGCACTCGACGCCATCGCAGCGCTGACCGGCGATGCAATGGCCGAAGGCGAACTCATGCCCACCGGCGCAGCGTGCTCCGCAGTTCCGACCGATGGTGAGGGTTCGTTCGCCGGCATGGCAGACGACACCGCCGCCACCGCCGCATCGAACAACCCGCTGCTCTCCACCCTCGTCACCGCCGTGGTCGAAGCCGACCTCGTCGACACCCTCAACAGCGACGGACCCTTCACCATCTTCGCCCCGGTGAACGACGCCTTTGCAGACCTCCCCGAGGATCAGCTGGCGGCCGTGCTCGCCGACAAGGACCTGCTCACCAGCGTCCTCACGTTCCACGTGATCGCCGGCGACAGCCTCAGCTCCGCTGAACTGATCGAGGTCGGGTCCGCAACCACCGTCAACGGTGGCGAGCTCACCTTCACCGCCAACGACGACGCACTGTCGGTCAACGGCGCCGCCAGCACGCTGTGCATGGACGTGCCGACCGCCAACGCCACGGTCCACATCATCGATTCAGTGCTTCTCCCCAGCAGCTGACCCGACTGGTCATCGCGACCAGCGCTGCAGATCAGCTCGTCTGTGCTGATCGGCAGCGACGCCAAGGAGATGGCCGAGCCCCTCACGGGCTCGGTCATCGGCGCGTCTCAGGTCATGAGGCCAGACGAGTTCACGAACCTACTTCTTGGGCAGTGAGCGGACGTAGGTCGATGGCAGAGTCATCGACGCGTCCTTTTGGGACGGTCACCGGACCATCGCCGCTGTGGCCGTTCGAGGCCGGCAGCTTCTTGGGCGACGGGCGGCCGGACGGCACGGAGATCTTCGGCCGCTTCTCGGCCATGTCCTCGAGCGACGCCACCACGCCGGGTCGATCGTCCTTGGCCGCGTACAGATCCACGTACTCCTGGCCGGAGAGCTCACTGATCCGGAACATCACTGCATCGGTGAACGTGCGATGGATCCGCGGGTCTGCCGGGTCGCCGAAGTCCTCGATGTGCATCGGTGCGCCGAAGCGAACGGTGCACGGCAGGCCCAGCTTCATCGTGAACTGATCTGGCGGCTGGATCGCCAGCGTGCCCTCGTGACCAACAGGGATGATCGGAGCGTTGCAGCGCAGCGCGAGCCGAGATGCGCCGGTTCGGCCCTTGTGCAGGAAGCCGCTGCGAGAACGAGTCCCCTCCGGATAGATCATGAAGAGAAAACCGTTGTCGAGCACCTTCGCTGCGGTGTCGAGCGCAGCCTGCGCTGCATCACCGCCGGACCGGTCGACCGGGATCATGCCAAGAGCCGGGAACAGGTGCTTGGTCTTCCAATCGTGCATGTATTCGCCCTTGCCGATCGCCCACACTCGGCGGGGCAATGCGGAGGGGACGAAGACCGAGTCGCAGAACGACAGATGGTTGGGCGTGATGATCGCCGGTCCGTCGACAGGGATGTTGTCGAGCCCTTCCACGTTGACGTCCCACAGCCGATTCACCAGCTTGCGAATCGCTCCGAATCCGTACTTGCTCGCACGATCCGCCCCAGGAAGCTGCGGGGCGTCTTCGAATTGGAAGTCACGCCCGCTCATGAGCGGAGCTCCCGTCGGATGAGCTTGCCGGTCGCGGCAACCGGGAGTTCGTCGACGAATTTGTACGACGTCGGACACTTGTACCGGCTGAGTTGCGATCTGGCATAGGTGTCGAGTTCTTCCACGTCCACGTCGCCCAGCACGTGGGCGACGACGGTCTCCCCGGTGTCGAGATGCTCTTCGCCGACGACGACCGCACCACGGACACCGGGATACTGCATGAGCACACCCTCGACTTCGGATGGGTACACGTTGAATCCGGACACGATGACCAGATCCTTGATCCGATCCACGAGGTAGAGGTATCCGTCTTCGTCGAAGACGCCGACGTCGCCGGTCCAGAACCACCCATCGTCGGTGAGTACGGCCGCGGTCAGTTCAGGTGAATCGAGGTAGCCCTTGAAGACGCCAGGGCTGCGCACGACGACCTCACCGGTGTCGCCCGCATCGACCGGGGTGCCGTCAGGCTCGACCAGGACCACCTCGGCGCCCTCGATGACTTTGCCGACCGACGTAGGCCGGACCGGAATGCCTCGACTCCAGGTGACGATGGGAGAGGTCTCGGTGAGCCCATAACCTTCAGCCACCTCGATGCCGAGGCGGTCGCGGACAGCCTCGAAGACGGCGAGCGGCAGCGCGGCGGCTCCTGATGAGGTGAAGCGGACGCTGGCAACGGTTTCGGGGGTCGCCCATTCGACGGCGGCCCATCGTGCCCACATCGGTGGGGCTCCGGCGAGGGTCGTGATGCCGTGGCGTTGCACCAGCTCGAGTGAGGCCGAGGCATCAAAGCGGCGTTGCATGACGACGGTGCCACCGACGCGGAGCATGGCCATCAGCACGAGGTTGAGACCGAAGATGTGGGAGAAGGGCAGGCTGCCGAGTGCGACGTCATCTGACCGAAGGCCGAGCTCACCCCGATTGATCACGATCTCGTGGGCCCACTTGAGGTTGCCGTGACTCAGCATCGCCACCTTGGCATCGCTGGCCACACCGCTGGTGAGCATCAGGAAGGCAATGTCGTCGGGATCGCAGTCGACGACGGGCGGGGGGTCACCGGCGTCGACGTCTTCAGCCAGGTCGATGATCTCGACGCCGAGTTCGATGTTGCCTTCGGCCAACCACGCTCCGGCTTCGCCCAGGATCATCAGCTTCGGCGTGACGCTGGCCAGCTTCCGCTCGATCTCGGGCAGGGGGCTCGTTGGCCGCACCGGGATGATTTGTGCGCCCAGTCCGAGTCCGGCGAGCATGGTGACGGCGAAGTCGATCTCGTTTCCGGCGACGATGGCGAGGCGATCGTTACGACCGAGCCCGGCGACGTGGAGGCGGGCCCGCACGGCATCGACCCGCTGACGGAGTTCGGCGTAGTCGATTTCGAGATCGCCGTCGATGAGGGCGATGCGATCGTCGTCATGGCCGTCGATGATGTTGGCAAGGTTCACAGAAGTTCCTGAGCGTGGTTCCGTCGCCGGTCAGGCGGCGTCGAGCTGACCACGATCATGACACAGGTCACATCAGGCAGCGAGTGCAGCCACGCTCGGTACAGACGCCAGCGCATCGGAGATGAGTTTCATGTAGTCGGCCGTCCCGTCGGATGCGGTCCACTGGCGAGTGGCGATCCGCACCGCCGACATCGTGGCACCGGCGATGATCTCGGGCCGTGGGTCGACCAGCGGATCGACGTCGAGGCGCAGCGCCGTTGCCGAAATGATCTCCCGTTCCCAACCGAGTTGGACCGTCGCACGGCTGTACGCCGAGACAGAAGGGTACGACGCGGCGAGCCTCGCCTGGAGCAAACGTCGCTCTCGATGGGTCTCGAAGTTCTCGGCGAGCGAGGTGACGGCTTCGTGCACGACGGTCAGGACGGGCTCATCGGCGGGGCGTGACGCGAGTGCGTCGCGGAGGGTGAACAGCACCTCGTCCATGTCGCCGTAGAGCACCGCTTCCTTGCTCGCGAAATGACGGAAGAGCGTGCGTTGCGACACGTCCGCCCGTTCGGCGATGTCGACCGTTGTCGTCTCGTCGAAGCCTCGCGACGCGAACAGCTCGGCGCCTGCTCCGACCAGCGCGGCGTAGGTCCGCGACTTCTTCCTGGAGCGGCGGCTTGGCGCCGGGCGAGGATCGACGGAGGGAAGGGTGGGACCGGCGCTCATGGGGAGATCGTAGAACAGAACCGCCAAAATGTCAGCCATTGACGAATGTCAGCGACTGTCATAAGGTGCGAGTATGCCGTCTGCTGCCATCTTCGATCTCGACCGCACCCTGATCAAGGGATCATCCTCCACGATCGTCAGCCGCCATCTGGCCGAGGCGGGCATCACCGCCGGTGCTGACCTCCCATTCGCCGACACGTTGGCAGAGATCTACGAACGTTTCGGTGAGAACTGGCTCATGATGCAGCCGGCCAGGTTCGCCGGCCGCGCCGCCGCCGGCTGGAAGTGTGACACCGTCGAAGCCGCTTGTCGTGCCGCAGCGAAGGAAGTCGCCGAACACCTGCAGCCGTTCGCCAAACAAGTCATCGACGAACATCGCGTAGCCGGTCGCACACTGGTGCTCGCCACCACCTCGCCAGAACCGTTCGTGCGCCCGATCATGGAAGCCCTCGATTTCGACGACGTCGTCTGCACCCGGTGGAAGAGCCATCTGGGCAGCTTCACCGGCGAACTCGACGGAGGCTTCCTCTGGGGGCGGGCAAAGGCCGACGGTGTCGTCGCCTGGGCCGAGGCCGCCGGAGTGAACCTCGCCGACAGCTACGCCTACAGCGACAGCTATTTCGACACACCGCTCCTCGATGCGGTCGGCCATCCGGTTGCCGTCAACCCCGATCTCCAGCTCGCCGCCACCGCCGTGGTCAAGGGCTGGCCGATCCGCCACCTCGACAAGTCCGAGGGCGTGGCCAAGATCGCAGGACGAGAGCTCCAGGACTGGTCACGGCCACTCATTCGGCCAGAGATCGTCGCACCGTACGCCCGTATCGAGATCGACGGAATCGAGAACATCCCTGACGAGGGCCCCGCCCTCCTGGTGTTCAACCACCGCTCCTACTTCGACCCCACAGTGATGGGTCTCGTCTCGGCGAAGGCCGGACGGGCCATCCGGGGGCTCGGCAAGAAGGAAGTCTTCGATGCGCCGATCATCGGGCGCCTGGCCAGGGCCGTGGGCGGCATTCGAGTGGAGCGGGCGTCCGGATCGGACGAGCCCCTCGAGAAGGCAGCCGACGCGTTACGCGGCGGCGAGATCGTGATGATGGCGCCGCAAGGCACGATCCCCCGCGGACCGGCCTTCTTCAATCCCGAGTTGAAGGGACGCTGGGGAGCCGCCCGCCTCGCGGCGATGACCGGCGTCCCCGTGATTCCGATCGGTCTCTGGGGGACCGAGAACGTCTGGCCTCGCAGCGCTCGCCTGCCAAAGTTCACGCTCACCGACCGGCCGCTCGTCACCGCCACGATCGGCGAGGGCTTCACCGTCGACGGCGATGACCCCGATGCCGACACCGCCACGATCATGTCAGCGATCAGCGCATTGCTCCCGCCCGAGTCACAAGAGCCCCACACGCCAACGACCGAGGAGCTGGCGAGAACCTTCCCGCCCGGCTACACCGGCGATCCACGAGCAGAAGCCGATCGCCGCCCCGGCACCGACACCTGAGAAAGCATTTCTGATGCCAAGAGAACGCGACATTGAATTCGCTGACCGCATGTCGGAACACGAAGCCCTCATGTGGAACATCGAGAAGGATCCGTGGCTCAACCCGAGCGGCGCAGCGCTGTATGTGCTCGACGTCCCCGTCGATCCAGAACGATTCCGCCGCCAAATACGCTATGGCATCACCAAGGTCCCGCGCCTCTATCAGCGCGTGGTTCCCGGCTTCGGTCGTATCTCCACTCCCGCGTGGGCGCCGGATGCCGACTTCGATCTCGACTTCCACATCCGCGAGATGGAGCTACCGGGCAAGGGAACCCAACGTGAGCTGTTCGACCTCGCGGCGAAGCTCTACGCCGAACCATTCGATCGCACCCGCCCGCTCTGGCGATTCGTGCTGATCTCGGGGCTCGAGGGTGGCAAGGGTGCGATCTGGTCGATCTTCCATCACGCCATCAGCGACGGCATCGGGCAGATCCGTATGGCCGAGCTCTACCAGCAGGCGAAGCGTGACGAGCCTGATCACCCCGAAGTCGATCTCGAGGGCCTCGTCGCCGACGCGGCCGCGAACCACGCTGCGATCGAGTCGGGAGGCGACCTCGCCACCAGCATCGTCGACACCGCCACCCGGAGCATCACCCACCTGGCACGACGCCAGATCGGCATCAGTCGGCGTGCGCTCGGCGAAGTCGTGTTGTGGCCGGCAGATCCGAATCGGGCAACCGAGAAGGTCACCAACATCGTCGACGTCACCCGATCGACCGTCGCCCAACTCAGGGGGCACTCGAACGAGGACCCGGGCGGGTCCCCGCTTTGGAAGCAGCGGTCGCGACACCGCCATCTCGAAGGCGTGCAGGTACCACTCGACCAACTCAAGGCCGCCGCCAAAGGCCTGGGCGCCACGATCAACGATGCGTTCATGGCCGGACTCACTGACGGTGCCGTGCGCTACCACGCGCAACGCAACGTCGTCGTCGAGCACCTGAACACGAGCTTTGTGGTGTCGACCCGCTCGGACAACAAGATCGGCGGCAACTCCTTCACGCCGGTACTCGTGCAGGTCGACGGAACGCCGACCACGCCGCAGGATCGGATCCGATCCATTCACCTCGCCACAGAAGCGGCGAGGGAGAAGGCCAGCCGGGGCGGAAGCATCAGCGCACTGTCCGGCATTGCCAATCTGATGCCGACCTCGGTCGTCACCAAGACGGCGCGTAGCCAGGCCGCCCGCATCGACTTCGCCACGTCCAACCTGCGCGGCGCACCGTTCGAGTTGTTCTGTGCTGGGGGCAAGGTCGAAACTACGTTCTGCATGGGACCTGTGGCCGGCACCGCCGCCAACATCACCGCCATCTCCTACAACGGCATGCTGGATCTCGGACTCTTCATCGATCCGGTCGCCATCGAGGACCCGGCCGGCTACCGGGCCTGCGTCGAAGAGGCGTTCGCAGACATCCTTGCGCTCGCGCCCGTGGCCGCGAAGGCGGCGAAGGCCAAGAAGAAGCCGGCAAAGGCCAAGAAGAAGGCGACGGGGAAGGCCAAGAAGAAGCCGGCGAAAAAGGCGACGGCGAAGGCCAGGAAGAAGCCGGCGAAGAAGGCGGCGGGAAGCTCCACCAGCGCATGACGAACCTTCGGCGGACGGTCGGCACAGCCAAGCGGCTCGGGCTACTCGATCCAGCCACAGTGGCGACGGCCGGGGCCGCTGCGTTCTATTGGGGCCCGAGTTCTGCTGCCGCCTATGCGGCGGCGGCAGCCCGGTCACCTCGCAGGGCTGCCCTGATCGACGACTACGGACAGCTCACCTATCTGCAGCTCGAGTGGCGATGCAGCCGGGTTGCCGCCGGACTCCGACACCGAGGTGTCACCGCCGGTCAGGTCGTCGGACTGCTCTGCCGAAACCATCGAGGTTTCGTCGAAGCCAACATTGCGCTCGCGAAGCTCGGCGCACGGGTCGCCTACCTCAACCCCGGGTTGCCGCCGTCCCAGCTCAACGAGGTCATCGAGCGCGAGGCGCTGTCGATCGTGATCGCCGATGCCGACCTCGCCGACCGAGTCGAGCAGGCTTCTGTCGTTGTCGCCGCTCCTGAGGACAACGCCGATTGGTCGTTCCCCGAGCTGGCGAAGTGGCGCCCCCTGCTTCGACTCCCCCATCCGACCAGCAGCGATGACCCCATCGTCCTCACATCTGGCACCACGGGAGCACCGAAGGGGACTCGCCGCACGGCACGTCGGGGAGCGGCGACCGCCGCCTTCGGCGTGCTCGACGCCATTCCGTTCCAGCGCGGCGACGTCGTGGTACTCCCGGCCCCGCTCTTCCACGCCTGGGGACTCAGCCAGCTGCTCACGGCAGCGAGCCTCGGTGGGACCGTCGTGCTCCGTCGCCGATTCGATCCCGCGATAGTCGCCGCCGACGTCACTGCAAACGGCGCGACCGTCCTGGCTGTGGTGCCGGTGATGCTCCATCGGCTCCTCAGCATCGACTCGACGATCGACATGCCGACCTTGCGGATCGTCGCTTCAAGCGGATCAGCCCTGCCAGGGGATCTCGCCGCACGCTGGATCAGCCGCTTCGGGCCGAACCTCTACAACCTCTACGGCAGCACCGAGGTGGGACAGGCCAGCATTGCCACTCCCGCCGATCTCGACGCAGACCCGACAACCGCGGGCCGCCCCGTACGGGGTGTCGAGATCCGCATCGTCGACGACGAAGGGCACGACGTCCCGGAAGGCGACGTCGGCCGAATCATGGTGAAGAGCGAGATGCACTTCGACGGCTACACCGACGGCGGCAACAAGGACATGCTCGACGGTTTCATGTCGATCGGTGATCAGGGTCGCCTCGACAGCGACGGACGACTGTTCGTCCTCGGCCGAGCCGACGACATGATCATCTCGGGCGGCGAAAATCTGTACCCGGCCAACATCGAACGGGCACTGACGAGCCACCCGAGTGTGGCCGAAGCGATCGTGGTCGGTGTTCCGGATGACGATCTGGGCCAGCGGGTACGAGCGATCGTCACCATCACGGGATCGGCCACCGATCGGGAAGTCGTGGCCAGCATCAAGAGCTCGCTCGCCGAGCTGCTCGCGCCGCACGAGATGCCGCGCGACATCGTCATCGTCGACGAGCTGCCTCGCAACGCGACCGGCAAGGTCCTGCGCCGCACCCTCACTGGTAGCGCCGACTCGATTCCGAACCGGCGCCCGCTGCAACCCTGAGGACCTCCCCGGGCACACTGTCCGGATGCGCGCATCTGGAATGAAGGTTCTCGTCGTCGTGGCGGCTGTCGCCATGAGTGGCGGAGCCTGCTCGTCGGACGGTTCGACAACCGAGGCGGGAGCTGGGACATCGACGACCTCTCCGGCCACCACCGTTGCCGAGGCGACAGAGACCACAGACGCTGCGACCACCGCGACGTCGACCAGCTCCGAGGCATCGACCAGCTCCGAGGCATCGACCAGCGCGGACGGCGGGTGCAGCGCGAAGGAGACCGGTGTTGCGACGTCGACCATCGAGGCCGGCGGAGCCAGCCACGCCCTTCGGGTCTTCGTCCCGTCCAGCTACGACGGGAGCCCGTTGCCATTGGTCATGAACTGGCACGGCCTCGGCTCGGACGGACCGCAGCAGGCCCAGTTCACCGACTACGAGTCGCTGGCCGAGGCCGAGGATTTCATCGTGGCCCACCCGACCGGTGTCCCGGGGCTCGCCGGCGGCCAGAACTCCTGGGAGCTCGAGCAGTTCGACGACCCGACAAGAGACGACGTCGCCATGGCCGAGACGATGATCGACCAACTCATCGCCGACTACTGCGTCGACCAGACGCGGGTCTATTCCACCGGGATGTCGAATGGCGGGTTCTTCACGTCCAGACTCGTGTGCGAGCTGTCGGACCGAATCGCGGCCGCTGTCTCAGTGGCCGGCGTGACCCACCCAGATGGATGCACCCCAGATCGGGCGGTGCCCTTCATGGCCTTCCACGGAACCGCCGATGGCGTCGTGCCCTTCGACGGCGGGAGTTCGGTGCTGCTGGAGGATGGCGCCTTGCCGGCGGCAACCGAGTTCTTCTCACAGGTCATGCCGGACGAGTTCGCCGAGTTCGCGGCGTCGAGCGGATGCTCTCCCGAACCTGAGTCCGGGGCCGTCTCGGCGACCGTCACCCGCTACGACTGGTCCGGCTGCGACGACGGCGCAGAGCTGGTCTTCCTCGAGATCGCAGGTGGGGGCCACACCTGGCCCAGTTCGCCCCTCGGCCCGTTCCTCACCGACGCCCTCGGTGTCACCACAACCGATGTCGACGCAACGGCCGATGGGTGGGCGTTCATGGAACGCTTCCGGCTGCCGTGACGATCGGGCCCAATCCTGGATCCATCCCAGATGAATGCAACGTCATCTGAACGACATGTGAATGTGAAGCTCCGACCCCAATCGGGGTACCGTAGTGGGGTGACTCCTCGGCCTCCAGCGAAGATCTACACGGCGCTCGAGACTCGTTCGGCGCTCGAGTACGCAAACTGGAACGCCAGCAAACGGCTCCTCGACAAGCTGCCGAAGGGCGATGGCCACCCGGTTCTGGTCCTCCCAGGGTTCACCGCTGCCGACGGATCGACGCTCCAGCTCCGGGCACTCCTTCGGCGCCTCGGCTACCGCACCTACGGATGGAAACTCGGAAACAATCTCGGGCCGACGCCGCAGATCGTTCGTGGCCTCGAAAAGCGCCTTCGGGAGATCAACGAGAAGGAAGGCCAGCCGGTCAGCATCGTCGGATGGAGCCTCGGCGGCATCTACGCCCGAGACCTCTCTCGTCGGCATCCCGAGCTCGTGCGCCAGGTCATCACACTCGGCAGCCCGATCCGAATGAACCCAGGCGACCCGAGCGCAGCGCGCCGACTCTGGGACACACTCGAGCCCTTGCACGACCGAGCGGCCAACGGCCGGATGGCCGAGCCGGAGGACACGCCGCTTCCCGTTCCGTCAACGGCCGTGTACACCCGCTCGGACGGCGTCGTCCACTGGCGGCTCTGCCTCGAGGAGAAGGGCCAGATGAGCGGGAGCGTCGAGGTGTTCGGAAGCCACTGCGGCCTCGGTTTCAACCCTTCGGTCGCCATCGTCGTGGCCGACCGCCTGGCAACCGACGTCGACAACTGGAAGCGGTTCCGGGCTCCGCTGTGGGCCCTCGCCGCATTCCCTCGCCCGACCCACTGGAAGCCGCACCTGGCCGACAAGGCTTCCACCACCGCCTGACGGGCGGTCACAGCGAACGGCGCCCAGCAATTGACAACAGCGGCTGACAACAACCTCAGTCGACGTCGGGGTGGACCTCTTTCAGCAGGCCATCGCTCACGTCGTAGACGAACCCGCGGACCTCGTCCTTGTGCAGGATGAACGGCGTCATCCTGATGCGCTTCATCGACTGGCGGACGTCGGCGTACGGGTCGGTGAACGCTTCGAGTGACCACCAGGGTTTCACTCCCGTCTCCGCCTCGAGGTCGTCCCGGAACGCCGCCTCGTCGAGATTGTGGAGTCCGCAGTCCGTGTGGTGGACGAGAATGATCTCCCTCGTGCCGAGATATCGCTGCGAGAGACAGAGTGACCGGATCACGTCGTCGGTGACCACGCCTCCGGCGTTGCGGATGATGTGCGCTTCGCCGTTCTTGAGTCCCAGGACCTGGAACGCGTCGATACGGGAATCCATGCACGACACGAGTGCCATCTGGCGAGTCGGGCGCACCGCCAGCGCGTGATCGTCGAATCCGGAGGCGTAGTTCCGGTTCCTCTCGACCAGGTCGTCGGCGTTCGGTTGAAACGTCATCAAGTGTCTCCGGTTCGTGGTTGCCGTCATCGTCGTCAGCTGAACGCCGTTCTGCAACCTGGCCAGACACGATCCTCTCGAGCTTGGCGATCTCGAGCACTGCGGCCGCTCCAGTAGATTCGGCGGATGCATCGATCGATTCTTGGCGCCGCATCTCTCGCTCTTGCTCTCCTGATCGCCGCATGTGGCGGTGACGACACGAGCGGTTCGGACACGACCGCGAGCGCCGAGGCAATGCCAGACGACAGCGCCATGGCAGAGGACGGTGCCATGTCGGACGCCATGGATGACGACGCCATGAACATGGGCGACCCGACCGCCACCAGAGCCGACGAGGTCGTTGGTGCCGAACTCGCGCTTGGTTCCTTCCGGCTTCTCGACACTCGCCCCCAGGGCTTCGACGACACCGCCGGCACGGCCTGGATCGCCCGCCACGGTGGCGGCACCACGGTGACCATCGAACTCAGCGGTCTCCTGCCAGACACCCAGTACATCTCGCACCTCCACAACGACTCGTGCGCCCAGAACGGTGGCGACCACTACCAGTTCGAAGTCGGAGGCTCCGAGCTCCCTCCGAACGAAGTCCACCTTGCCTTCACCTCCGATGCCGATGGCACGGGATTCATGACGGCCGAGAATGACCAGGTCGCCGGGCCGGATGCGGTGGCCATCGTTGTGCACCCCCTCGAGCTGATCGACAACAAGATCGCCTGCGTCGATTTCGAATCAGCATCCGACTCCGCCGGCTGAGCGACCTGACCGTCGCCCCAGTCAGCCGTACCGGCTCGAGAGCTCTGCTGTGATGCGCTGCAGCTGCTGCAAGAGCGCGGGCGGCGGGTCCTCCACCTCGAGACCTGCCCCGTATCCGGCGAGCAGCGACGCCAGCGACATCTCGTTGAGACCGACGACGGTCGCCCGGACACGCCCGTCCGCCGTGACAGCACCGACGGTGATCCGGCCCGAGAACTGCCATTGCAAGGGTCTGAGGAGATGCGGTTCCACGAGCACGTCGACCGTGAGGCTCGACTGCCAGCTGCCGAACTCGGTGACGATGCCGGCCCAGACCGTATCGAGATCGAAATCAGCGGGCCGGAACACCGGATCGTCGAGCAGCGCGACGTCACGGACGCGGGAGAGGCGGAACGTGCGAAGACCGGTGGGATGATTCGCCGGGTCGGTGTCGGCGACGAGGTACCAGACGTTTCGTTTCGTGACGAGACCGAGCGGATGCACGACTCGTTCGGACGGACCAGAGCGGGGGCTTTCGTAGGACAACCGAACCTGTCGCCGCTCGACGACGGCATCAGTGAGGATGTCCAGGTGTGGCGGCGCCGCTCCAGCACCGATCCGACCCCATCCGGCGGGGTCGATCTTCACTGCTGTCGCCGCCGCCTCGGCGTCGGCCCGGAAGGTCTCGGGAATCGCGGAGCTGAGCTTGCGGAGAGCCGCTCGGAGTTCAGGTGTGTCACCGGCTGCCGGCCCGATGGCGAGGAACAGCGCCCGAGCCTCGTCGGCCGAGAGGCCGGAGAGGTTGGTCGTGGCCCCTCCAACCAACTGCCACCCTCCTCCCCTGCCGTGCTGGGAGTACACGGGCACACCACTCATGGCGAGTGCCTCGAGATCTCGGCGGGCGGTTCGCTCGCTGATCTCCAGCTCCTGGGCCACTTCGGCCGCCGTCACCCGACCGCGCCGCTGGAGGAACATCAACAATGCAATCAGTCGGTCGGCACGCATGTCCGAACTCTCTTCGTCAAACTGGCCACAACATGGCCAGTTTGACTCCGAAGATGGCCACATGACAACCACCGAAGCCATGAACACCCCCTCCACCCCCACCACACCGGCCGCTCTGCCGGACCCCCGCCCCGACCTCGCCACGGTCGTTGCGAGTGTCCGATCGATCATCGAGGGCATCGACAACAGCCAGCTCAGCGCAGCGACGCCGTGCGACGACTTCGATGTCCACGACCTCCTCGACCACATCGAGCTCGTCTTTCGGCGCGTCGCCGCAATCGGGAACGGCAACCACTGGAGCTCGGTCGAAGTGGAGCGGGTCGGCACGTCGGTCGACGACTACGCCACTGCGGTTGCCGCTGGCGCTCACGCAATGATGGACGCGTGGACCGATGCATCAAAGCTCGAGCAGATCGTCGAGGTGCCGTGGGCATCACTTCCGGCGACTGCCGCCCTGTTCGTCTACGTGGGCGAGCTCGCCATCCACACCTGGGACCTCGCCACTGCGACCGCGCAAACCACAGTCATTCCTGACGATTCGCTCCGAGGCGCACTCTTTGCGTGGAAGCAGTTTCCTTCCAATGGTCGAACATCACCGGACATCCCCTTCGACGAAGCCGTCGATCCAGGACCGGGTGCTCCGCTGCTGCTGCAACTCGTCGGGTGGTCCGGTCGACAGGTTCGCTGACCCGGACCATTTCCGCCGGACGGGAATCGTCAACAGGCAGCCGGCGTTGAGTGAGTTCATGATCATCCCCGAATCTCACGCTGACCTCCTCGACGCTGTCACCTTCTGGCACGTCGCCACCATCGGCCCGGACGGCGACGTGCAGAGCTCGCCGGTCTGGGCCGGGTGGGACGGCGAGCATTTCGTCTTCAGCCTCACCAAGGGCCGCCAGAAGTATCGCAACCTCCAGGCCAACCCGGCCATCGCCGTGTCGACGACCGATCCTGCCAATCCCTACCGCTATCTCGAAATCCGCGGTCGGGTGCTCCGGTTCGACGACGACTCGTCGAACTCCTTCATCGATTCGATGGCGAAGAAGTACATGGATGCCGACGCCTATCCGTTCCACCAGCCGGGTGATCAGCGGGTGATCGTGGTCGTCGAGCCGACCCACTCGACTCAGATGGGCTGAGCGCCAACTCCCTTCTGCGGCGCTGATCCCTGCCGTTCGACGGCGAAAGCGATCAAGAGGGCGACGACCAGCGCGAGCGCAGAACCGGCGAAAGTCTCGGCCAAGGCGGTGGTGGTGATGTCCACCGCCGCGTCTGCCAGTGCAGTCTCGTAGCCAGGCTCACCCAGTGCCGGCAGCTCGAGCCCGTCACGAAGCGTGGAGTAGCGGTGGAGACCCCACGCCGTGAGCCCGGCCAGTCCGACGCTGAAGCCGATCAGACGGAACACGATCACCAGCCCGGCTGCTCCACCGCGGTCGTTCTCCGCCGCGGCGTCGACGACCGCAGCACTCGTCGGAGCGAGCACGAGGCCGATGCCGGCACCGACGACCGCCAGCTCGAGCGCCATCAACAGATGCGACGTGTCTGCGTCCCACGTGAATCCCATGATCGAGAACCCGACGATGGCCAGCGCAACACCGACCATGATCGGTGCCCGATTGCCGACCAGAGCGGCGACGGCTCCCCCGACATATGACGTCACCGCCATCGTCGCCGTCAGCGCTGTGAGCAGGGCTCCGGCGAGCAGTGCGACCGAGCCGATGCCCGAGTCACTCTCGACGATGTTGACGAACAGGGGCACGTTCACCAGTGCGATCACCAAGCCGACTCCGACCAGGCCGTTCACCGCCATCGCTGCGAGCGGCGTCCGGCCGCCGATGACGGTCGGGCTCACGATGGGGTCGATGACTCCCCCGGCGAATACACGACGCTCGACCACCAGGAACGCACCAAGAGCGACCGCGGCAACGGGGTAGAGCCACGGCCCAGTCCACCAGGTCGATGATCCGCCGGTGAGCTCCTCGAGGCCGGACACCGACTGGATCTTGGCCTGGCCGAGCAGGGCCACGTTCAGAGCGACGAGTCCAACGGTGAGCAGCGCGATGCCCCACCAGTCGATGCGACGAGTGGCTCGCCTCGTCGGGTCCAGCACGCGCCAGCCGACGACGATGCCTCCGATGGCCAGTGGGATGTTGAGGTAGAACTGCCACTCCCAGGTCAGGAAGCGCACCAGCACGGCGCCGTAGAGCGGGCCCCACACCCAGCCCATGGTCTCGATCGCGCCGAGCAAGCCGAGCGCACGGGTGCGTTGTGCCCCAGTGTGCAAATCCCCGGCCACGGCGAGGGCGATCGGCACGAGCGCTCCGCCGCCGATCGCACTGATGACACGACCCGTCAGCAGCACGGCGAAGGAGTCCGAGCTCGGCACGATCGCCGACCCGATGGCGAACAGCACGAGGGAGCCGACGAAGACGGCGCGGCGGCCGATGACATCGCTCAACTTCCCGGCCAGCGGCATGGCGGTCAGGTACGCGATCAGATATGCGTTGACGATCCAGGCCGTGGCGTCGAGATCGTCCGGAAGGATCAGGCCCAGGTCGTCGATGATCGGGCGCAGCATCGTGGCGACCACCATCAGATCGTCTGCTGCGACGAACACCCCGAACGCGACTACCCACAGCTGGATCGAACCGAGGCGATCGGGGGCGGCGCCGTCCGCCGACGAGCGGAGCCCCGCCATGTCAGCCGAGTTCGGGTTCGTTGATCGTGACCGTCGTGCCGTAGTCCGTGAGCAGCAGGCGCCAGCTGGTACCAGCCTCGTCAGCGCCGACGTCGAAGGTCACCTCGGCGAGCTGGCCAGACGTCCGATCGATCCACAGGTCGACCTTGTCGACGTCATCCACGAGCCCGCTCGTGAGCGTCGATACTCGGGCAGGGTCGACATCGGCGGTGATGTGGAGGCGATCGTCGGCATCCGGCTCTGGCGACTCGAGGACGGCGTTCGTGAGCCCGTCGGCGATCAGAGCCGACAGCCCCACCTCGGCGTCGAAGATGGTGGCCGGGTCGAATGTCAGCGAGTCCGGGGCGGGTTCCCACGCACCAGTCAGCGGATTGGTGATCCACACGTTGCCGTTGATGGCCACAGCCCCGACCTCAGTGGCGAGCCCGAGTGCAACCACGGAAACGACGGCGTCGGCCGAGCCCGGGGCGGCGTAGCGCCCCTCGGCCATCTGGAACTGGATCAAACCACCGTCATCGATGAAGACGTCCGCGCCCTCGAGCTCGATGGTGAACAGCAGCGTGTCGACGTCGGCCATGGCGGCTGCCGACATCGCTCGCACCCCGTCGACATCGAGCGGGGCGTCACCGACATCGTCGCCCCCCGAGCTCGACGAACAGCCGGTGGCGGCGAGGAGGGTCGCACACAAACCCAGGAGGAGCACCCGAAGTCGAGTCATGTCGAGCGATGGTAGGCGGGGATCAAACCCTGGCGTTCATCAGGTCGGCTGCTGCCCGGTGCCCGGCCGCACACGCTCCGATCGGGTCGGCCGCCCATCCGGCTCCGGTGTCGTCGTAGCAGAGGAACCCCGCGGCGAACGCATCACCGGCTCCCGTGGTGTCGACCACGCGTGCGAGGCCGATCGCCGGCACGTCGACGGGCCGGAGGCCCAGTTGGTGGACGGTGGCGGGTCCGGACCCTCGTTTCACCACGGTCACGGCCCCGCCGAGCGGGCCCTCGATCTTCATCACGCTCGCTTCGTCTGCGTTGGCGAACACGACTGTGGGGTCGAGTCCATCGAGGAGACGGCGGGTCTCGTCGACCCCGAACGCCTCGATTGCAGCGACGGACGAGAGATCGATCGAAACCTTCACGTCGCGCTCCTTCGCCCATCCGACCAACTCCTGCGCCGTGTCGCTCAGAGGCGGTGCGGCGCAGGAGTAGAAGGGGATGTGCAGCGTCGAGACGTGGTCGAGCCAGGTGGGGTCGGCGGGGGCGAGATCGAGGCAGGCGCGCCGGTCGGTGAGCATCGTGCGCTCCCCCGCATCGTCGACCACGACGATGATGGTTCCGGTCGATCCCCCGCGAACGATGCACGAAACGTCGACCCCGGCCTCTGACAGCTCCGCCACGAGTCCGTCACCGGCGCGATCATGACCGACCTGCCCGATGAATCGCACGGCGACACCAATCGCCGCTGCGCTGGCGGCGACATTCGCTGCACTCCCTCCACGGCGACGGCTGATGATCGACGGCGTGTCGGACGCCCACTGCAGCGGGCCGCCGAGCCTGACGACGACGTCCTCCACCAGATCACCAAGCGTTGCCAGCACCAGAGCACCCTACGCAGATCCCGTGCATCGCGACCGCACGGCCCCTGTGTTGCGACCGCACAACCGCGGTGTCGCGATGTTTGAACGCTCCCGTGAGTGGGCATGTCGGGGTCAACGTTCGCAACCGCAAGGAGTTCTCATGAACACCAATGACCATGTCCAGACCATCGATGTCGAAGCCCCGGTCCGGGTCGCCTACAACCAGTGGACCCAGTTCGAGATGTTCCCCAAGTTCATGGACCACGTCGAGTCCGTGACGCAACTCACGCCAGACCGACTCCACTGGATCGCCAAGATCGCAGGCGTCGAGCGTGAGTTCGACACCACGATCACCGAGCAGACGCCGGACCATCGCATTGCATGGACCACCGACAGCGGACCCAAGCACGGTGGTGTGGTCACCTTCCACAAGCTGAGCGACGATGAAACTCGAGTCACGTTCCAGATGGACTTCGATCCTGACGGCTTCCTCGAGACCGTCGCCGACAAGGTCGGCTTCGTCACCAAGAGCGTGTCGGCGGACCTCGAAAACTTCAAGACGTTCATCGAGGATCGTGACGCCGCCTCCGGCGCGTGGCGAGGCGTGATCGTCCAGACCAGCTGAGTCTTCCCCCATCCGGCGCCCTCCTCCAGGCGCCGACACGGTTCCCTCCAACCGGCGCAGGCTCCCCGATCTTCGGATCGGGGAGTCTGTCGCGTCCGGCGACGGGAGGATGTGAGAAGAACTTCGACTTCGGTGTCCCTCACGGGACAAGTCGTTCGTCGTGTAGTCAAATCAGGAGAGACCTGGTTCGATCCGAAAGGCACCACCATGAAGTACGCACTTCTTCTCTACAGCGACTCCGCCGTCTCCCCCGATTACGGAACACCCGAGATGGACGCCGAGATGCAGGAATGGTTCCAGTTCACCGCAGAACTGCAGGCGTCTGGCAATCATCTCGGCGGTGAGGCGCTCACGCCGACCGAAACTGCCACGACAGTGCGAGTCCGCGACGGTAAAACCATCACCGCAGACGGCCCCTTCGCCGAGACCAAGGAAACGCTCGGTGGGTTCTACCTGCTCGAAGCGGCCAACCTCGATGAAGCGGTTGCATGGGCGGAGAAGATTCCGCTGGTTCCGTACGGGTCGGTCGAAGTCCGACCGATCATGGAAATTCCGTCCTGACGCATGACACTTCGGCCATCACCGGTTGACCATGCATTTCGCACCGAGTGGGCGCCGCTCGTTGCGGTGCTGGTCCGAGAGACGGGCAGCCTGCAACTGGCAGAAGACGCCGTCTCAGAGGCGTTCGTGGAGGCGTCGGTCCGATGGCGGACCGACGGCCCTCCGCGGACGCCCGGTGCGTGGTTGCTCACCACAGCTCGCCGCAAGGCAATCGATCACATGCGCCGCCACAAACGTTTTGAGGACCGCATTCCCCAACTGGTCGCCGAGGTCGAGCTGCGGCCCGAGCCGGTCATCGAACCGTTCGGCGATGACCAGCTCGCCCTCATCGCCGGCTGCGCTCATCCGTCGCTGAGCGCCGAGGCGCAGGTCGCCCTCACCCTGCGCTACGTGTGTGGTCTCACCACCGAGCAGATCGCCAACTCGTTCATGGTTCCGCCGGAAACGATGAAGAAGCGGCTCACCCGGGCGAAGCAGAAGATCTCTGCGGCCGGCGTGCCGTTCGAGGTGCCGGAGCCAGGCCGGCTGACCGAACGTCTGGCCACGATCTGCGGAGTGATCTACGCCGTTTTCAACGAGGGCTACGCCAGCTCGGTCGGCACCGAGTTGGTCCGGGGCTCATTGTGTGACGAGGCCGTGTGGCTCTCGGAGCTGCTCTGCGAGCTCGCTCCCGATGACGCCGAGGTCCACGGTCTGGCCGGGCTCATTCTTCTGAGCGACTCTCGACGCTGGGCACGGGTCGACGACGAAGGTCTTCCGGTGCTGCTCGAGGACCAGGACCGGTCGAAGTGGGACACCGACAAGATCGAACGAGGAATGCAGCACCTGGGTCGGAGCGCGGCGCTCGGTCCGGCCGGGCCGTACCGGTTGATGGGGTCGATCGCCGGGCTGCACGCCCGTTCCACCTCGATCGACGACACTCCGTGGGAGAGGATCGCCGGCGTGTACGGCGCGTTGATCAGCCTCCACGACTCACCGGTCCTGAGGCTGAACCAGGCCGTGGCCATGGCATGGAGTTTCGGACCCGAGAACGGCCTCGCGCTCATCGATGGCCTGGGCGGCGAGCTCGACGACTATCCCTATTTTCACTCCTCTCGCGCTGCCCTACTGGCGAAGCTCGATCGCCGAGATGAGGCGACCGCGGCCTACGACCGGGCCATCGAACGGTCGAGCAACGAGGCCGAAATCCGCTGGATGACGAAACGAGGCGCCGAAATCGCAGCGGACCCGGGTACCTAGAGCCAGGCTCCGTTCTTCTCGCTACCGACGCTGGCGTAGTAGCCGGCACTGGTCAGATTGGACGATGTGAAGGAGAAGCCGAGGCGCTCAGCGCTGACCGAGCCGGTACAGATCGCATCAGCGAACGACCCTTCGAACGCATCAGGCGCGGTCGGATCCGCAGCAGCACCGCTGCCTCTTGCGTGCTCACCGCTCGTGCGGCGCCAACCCAGATCCATCGATGTGGTTGCCGGTACGGCGTTGGTCCCACCGAACTCGAACGTCTCGACCAGGGGCTGGTCGCGAAGTCTGAGCGATGCCCTCTTCGGCCCGGACCAGAAGTCGTTTCGTCGGACCTGGGTCGTCCAGAACAGTCCGTTTGGTTGGATACCGGGCTGCATGTCGACCGTCTGCGCTCCCAAACTGGGATCGATGAGGTCGATTCAAAGGAATGCGAACGCCGCTTCGAACGGCTCGTCGTTCGCGTCGAGGTATTCGCCTTCCATCACCCGGACGTCCATCTCGAGCAGATAGTCCCGACCGTCACTCGCCTCGACGTCACCCACCAAGATGGCGAATGCGGTCGTGCCGCGGAAGTCCGTCATCGTGCTCGGCTCGACGTCGAGGCCTCCGCCCGGCAGGCCGAGAATCGGCGTTGCCGCGCCATCGGGGCCGGGGAGGTACCAGTGAATGAACCCGACAGGTGGTGCGTCGATACCACCAGGGATCGGCTTGGGAACACCGACCAGCGCATCGCGGGATCGGCCGGCAGCTGGGCTCGCCGGCCCGGCCACGGTGGCGAGAGCACCCCCGGCCAGGGCGACGCTGCCCAGACCGAGCGCACGCCGGCGCGAAAGTAGGGGATGGATCGGTCCGGTTTCATCCGGTCGTGCCATGACGTCCCTCCAGACGTTTGTCAGCTCTCGTGCGGCTGTTCCACGTTCGGGTTCGACGACGATCGGCGCGTCGTTGCGTGCAAAGCCAATCGCCGAACATCGTCGGCGTCAAAGGGAAGAGCGAATGAGCTGGAGCGACATCAGCGGTGATGCCCAACTTCCACACTGCGCTCGACGAGCCCTCGTTTCAAGTGCCTCGTCGACATTGTCCATTCGAGTTTCCGATGATTCAGGCCCGAGGCATCGTCGACGGGTGCGGAAGACGCGGCCCGGCCGTCACCGACGTTTGCGCCCGGTGGTGATGATCCGAACCGGCTCGCTCCCGAGGGCGTCGGCTGATCTGAGCTGGAGCGGAAACGGCGTAGACCACCCAGTTGGATTCGTAGCTCCGCTCGGAACGGTCGAACTCACCGCCACAGGTCACCAGCCGCAGCGTGGGCTCGTCACCTGCTCCGTACACCCGCTCGGTGGGGAACGAGATCTTGTCGTACAGGTCCTTGTCGACGACGGTGAAGGTCTGTTCGCGACCGAGGTCATCAATGACGATGACCGGGTCGCCAGGCTCCAGCTCCTGTAGCCGGAAGAAGACCGCAGGTCCGTTTCGGTCGTCGACGTGCCCGACGATCACGGTCGGCCCGGCTTCGTCGGCGACGGTCCCACCGGCCCACCACCCGGCCATGTCGAAGTCGGTTGGCGTCTCGAGGGCCCCGTCAGATGTGAGGCCGAGATCGATGATCGAAGCGTCGACGTCGATCGAGGGAATGACCACCTGGCGCGGGGGTGAGACCATCGGCCTCCGCGCAACGGTGTCTGACGCAGCGGTGTCCGACGCAGTGACGTCTCGTGCAGCCTCGGGCGAGGAGGCTGCACCTCCGGACACACGTTCGGATACGTCGCCGTTGCCGGTCGACGCCAACGGCGACGGCACCGTTGCCGGCGGTGCCTCAGCTGCGGTTCGATCCGTCGTTGAACAACTGGCTCCCCAGAGGACGGCCGCCACGAGAAGCGAGACGGCCGTCCGAGGGCGAGCAGAAAGGGTCACACCCGGCGACGACGCAGGCCCGTGGCCACCGCAAGGGCGCCGGCTCCTGCGACGACGACCCAGAGTGCTGAAGAGGGCAGGGCAGCAGAGGAGTCACCCACTGCGGTGCCGCCAGCTCCTGCAGCCACCGGGCCGGCCGGCGCCGTACCGGCAGCGACCAGCGTGGCGCAGCCGGCGGGAATGGTGGCTTCGAGCGGGAGCGATGCGTCGAGGGAGCTTGGAGCGTCGCCGTCGTACTCGCCGCTGCCATCCAGATCGATCCCGTGGACGACAACGATCATGTCTTCCAGGTTGTCAGCGAGTTCTTGTGGCACTTCGATCGTGCGGCTGTAGTCGTAGCTGCCGCCGCTGGCGACGGGAAAGGCCGTGATGGCGAGGGCATACGACTCGTCCGTCGGACCTTCGGTCACCAACGAAGCCTTCACCGCGCCATAGGAGGGGACACCCTCGACGGTGCTCACAAGTCCGTCACCGTCGACGTCGAGGGCGTCGGTCGGGCACGAACCCTCGTACTCGTACTCGCCGTGGAAGTGCTGCGCATGGACCAGGTCGACCACGCCATCGATGCTCAGGGTGACCTCGGCGCTGGTGCCGGTGAGTGACACACTCACCTCACCACTGAGTCCCGAATCGTTGAGCTGGCCGAAGGTTCCCGTGAACTCCTCGGTGTCCTGGGCCGCTGCAGGTGAGGCGGCGACCAGCGTGAGCGCAGCTCCAGCTGCCAAGCAGCGGAAGACGTCGCGACGGAGCGAAGATGATGCGGTGTACATGGTGAGGTCCCTCTCTTTGTGACGGCGACGCATTCGGCCGCCGTCCTGTCTCATTCGAAACTAGAGCAACGAGCGACAAGAGGCGACTCGGAGCTCACTTCACGCCAGGGCCTTTCCTTTGGACTTCGCCTTCCCCTTCTTCTTGGCCTTCGCTTTGGACTTGGACTTGGCGGGGGCCTTTGCCTTTGCCTTCGGCTTGGCGCTCGGCACCGTTGGTGCCGACTCGGTGTCGTCGGCGGTCACTGGTTCGAGCGGGCCTCGGCGCCCGGCCGGCGGCTCTTGGGGCACCGCCCACTCCGCGCCGGTGGCGTCGAAGAGGTTCTTGACCTCGTCGATGTGGAGATCGACCAG
>RCMY010000164.1_pt1 | contig 59794 bp, 55 predicted proteins | sample 2041341 | NCBI WGS metagenome assembly RCMY01 (sample SAMN09708234, study PRJNA481090) | Marine sediment metagenome, whole genome shotgun sequencing project.
CTCGACCTCAGCGACACCGGCGTCGACAACGCCCGCCTCATCGAGGTGAACGCAGCAATCCGCAGCCATCCGGTCGAAGCGATCGGTGGCGTCCTGCGCGGCTACATGGCCGACATGAAGCAGATCGTCTGAAGAAGATCATCTCGATCTCCTCGAGCAGACCTTCTCGACCAGATCCATGAGCGCAGTGAACGCCATTCGTCTGGATGCCGTGTCGGTTGATTTCGACGGCCGATTCCGACTCGACGACATCAACTGGGTGATCGAGCCAGGACAGCACTGGCTGGTCACCGGCGCCAACGGCTCTGGCAAGTCGGCGCTTGCGGCCGCGCTCGCCGGCGACGGCGAGCACATGTCGGGGACATGGTCTGGCGTGCCCGAACGGGTCGCTCTCGTCTCCTACGAACGACAAGGCGAGCTCATCGAAGCCGAGCTCCGCAAGGATGACGCCGACATCGTGGACGTGATTTCGGAGGGCACACCCGTCGGAGAGATCATCGACGCCGACTGTCAGGACCGTGATCTGGCGAGCGAGCTCGTGGACTTGTTGGGCTTGCGACCGCTGATCGATCGAGCGTTCCGCAAACTCTCGACCGGTGAGACTCGCAAGGTCATGCTCATCCGAGCACTGACGAGTCAGCCGGATCTGCTGATTCTCGACGAACCCTTCGATGGGCTCGATCGCGATTCGCTGGCGTGGTTCCAGGATCACCTGCGTGTCCTGGCAACCACCGTGCCCATGGTCGTCGTGCTGAACCGGTTCGACGAGATTCCGGAGTTCATCACCCACGTGGCGTATGTCGAGGACGGGCACCTGCTCCATCGGGTGGAGCGCAGCGACGAGCCGTCGATGGCCGACCTGTATCAGCTCCTCCATCTGAAGACGAGCGATCTCGACGTGCCGCGGGCCGATCCGGCTGATCGGCTGCCTGCCCTGAACCCCAGCGACCCTCTGGTCCGGATCACCGATGCTGCGATTCGCTACGCCGAGAACACGGTCTTCGAGCACCTCGACTGGACGATCGAACCAAACCAGCACTGGCAGCTGAGCGGGCCGAACGGCAGCGGCAAGACCTGTCTGTTGTCATTGATCACCGGCGATCATCCGCAGTGCTACGTCAACGACATCAACGTGTTCGGGTTCCAGCGCGGAACCGGGGAGAGCATCTGGCAAATCAAGCAGTACATCGGATACGTCTCGACCGCGCTGCAGTGGGAGTACCGGGTCGGAACCGGGCTGAGAAACGTCATCATCTCCGGCTTCTTCGACAGCATTGGCCTGTACAGCAAGAGCACCGACAAGCAGAGGGCCATTGCCGATGAATGGCTCGAGCTGCTGGGGATGTCGGATCGCGCAGACGAGCCATTCAACAGCTTGTCGTTCGGCGATCGGCGCCTCGTCCTCATCGCTCGTGCGATGGTGAAGCACCCGCCGTTGCTGATTCTCGATGAACCGTGCCTCGGCCTCGACGACATGAACCGGCAACTTGTCCTTGCACTGATCGAACGCATCTGCGCATCCAACGAGACGACGGTGTTGTACGTCAACCACCGGTCACAAGACGCCATCCGCGGCATCGACAATCACCTCACATTGGGTGGCGAGGCGGCGAGGTAGTGCCGTGTCAACCAACGTTCGCCTGGTTGGTGATGTCCCACTGAAACGGCAGTGGGGGTACCCTCGAGGCTCCGCCGGTCGATCATCATGAGTGCTCGGGGTGCAAGAGTGCCGTTCCGAGTGGTTTGAAGTGGCACTTGGTGCGGGGGTTGTGGAGCGACTCGGCGAGATCGGAACCTGAGTGAACCGGTCGACGTGCCGCCAACACACACCCGTCCGCAGACGGGTTTGATCAACCGAGCGTGACCGGTCGGTCACCAGCCGTCCACCAAGGCTGTCCGCGGACGGACTTCGTAACCAAGCGTGAACTCTTCGTCACCGACCGTCGCGCCCGAGTTCCAAGAGTGCTCGAGCTCCTCGGCAACGCCGCCCGAGCAACCCAAAAGAGCGTCGGCAACGTGATTGCCGCGAGTTGATATCGCGTGGCCACCCCAGCACCGAGGTGCCGATCACGAGCACCTCTGAGGTGTACGTCGGGCCGTTGTTCTGATTGGGGTTCAACCGCGGCCACGCACAGCGCTCGGCGACCGCGAGGACCCGTCACGAATGGCGAGTGGCGGACGGGTCACTGCTCAAGGGTGTTCCGACATCGTTGACCGACTCCTTCTGGGCGACACCTCGAGCGCGTCGTCAAATCGACGTCGTGCTCGCTGCGTCGGCATGGTTCGCGATGACCGTGGTGGTGATGATTGGGAACCTTCGTGTCGTCGACGATCTCGTCGAGGCGGGCTACGGCTTCACACCCACGAGCACGGTGCCCGATGTCGCTGATCACTCGTTAGCGAACTCCTCGATCTGGTGGGCGGTGGCGGCCGCTTTGGTTCTCGTGGCGGCGTTCCGCTGGCGACATCACGTCGGCGATGCCGCGACCGTGTGTGCCTGTGTCGCGATGATCTTCCCGCCGTGGATGATCCCCGGTGCGGGGGTGCTCGTGCTCACGGTTGTTCGGTGTGTCGCACACGGACGAGCGCGGCGGAGCCGATCAACTCCGAGCTCTGGGTAACCACGCTTGGGCTCGACGAGGGAGTGTTGACAGCGGTCCAGCGGCTCGCACATTCTCGGACGGATGGCCGCCCGAAGATGTGCCGATCTGGAGCGGTCAGCGCTACTGGACCGCGGTGCTGTTCTGGGCGGGTGGTGCGGAGGTGAAGCAAGAGACGTTTCCGGTCAGGCGGGTCGCGTCACTACGTACTCGACATCGCCGTACTCGTCACCAGGAATCCGGACCGGCCAGTCCGCCCTGAACATCCGGACCATGCGCATGCCCGCCTTCTCCATCACACGGCGGGAAGCCCGATGCACCGACATCGTGTGGGCATACACACGTTCGATCGGCAGTCGCGCAAACCCGCGATCGATGACGGTCGTCGAAGCCTCGGTTGCGAATCCTTGACCCCAGAAGGCGCGATGAAGACGAAAGCCCAGTTCAGGTTCAAGCTCTCCGACGCCGTGTCCGGGCCGGAAGTGAATCCAACCGACGAACCGATCGGTCGCTACCTCGTTCAGTGCCCAGCACCCGAAGTCGTCAGATGTGCCATATTCGTCGATCCACGCCGTCAACTCCTCTCTGACGTCACCGGCCGGTATGGGCTGTCCGTTATTGAGGTAGAGCATCACCAACGGATCGTTGTGGAGTTCCACGAGAGCGTTCAGGTCGTCGGGGGCAAACTGTCGCACCACGAGGCGTGCGCTCCGGTCGATGACCGACGCGGTCGGATCCATCGTCGGTCGATCGTCCGAGGGAAGTCGCTGTGTTCGATCGTTCAGCTCTCGGCACATGCGCCGAGGCCGAGTTCGGCTGCCAGAGCGTTCCCCGTCGCCCATGGATCGCCGTCCGTCTCCCAGAAGCCCAGTCCTTGCGCCTCGGCCTCGTCGTTCGCTGAACGGAACTCGGCGAGCATCTCGTCGATGTCGGCCTGCATCGACGCCGGGGCGGCGAGCCCGTCGATGTCCACCACCGCCTGACGACTCGACGAGACCAGCGTGTCGAGTGCCTCCTGGAGTTGGTCTGGCGTCGGATCCGAACCTCCCAGAACGGGACCGATCGCCTCACCAATCTCCTGGGTCGACTTCGCACAGATTTCGTTCGACTGATCGCGAAACTCCTCCACTCCGAGTGTGTCGTCGGCGTCGGACCCGCAGCCCGCAAGCGTGACGGTGACGAGCACCGAGGCTGCCACGGCCGCAACTGCCGTGTGGGTCCTGCGCGTCCATACTGAGCGATATTGATTCATACCATCCTGCCTTTCGGATGAGATCATCCCGATGACGATCACCCCCCTCACGATGACGAATCGACCGACAGTGACGCATCGTGGAAAACACCGAGATCTCACAAACTGATCGCCAGTATTCGCAAGGCGCCGACCGCAGAAATACCAGCGAGGCCCGCCAACTCGGCTGGCAACGAGTGGCAGCGTGGTCCACACGCCGAACGTAGCGATGCTGGCAAGAGCGTGGCCCAGATCTGACAAGGTTGCGAGAGGATCAAACCCAGGTTGCGGGCATCGCGGCGCGCTCACCGCATCAGGCCGGCGGCGATCGTTGTTGCACCGGCAACTCGGGTGAGGCAGGTCAGCGTTGGATCAGTTGTGGGCATCAACAGACTCGACGTGCCAAGCGCAACAAACCCCGGAATCATCCACCGCGCCGATCGCTCTCCCCGGGCGGCCAGTCCGCTCACGTGATGGGAACGATGTGAATAGCCAAACTGCCGACGGGCCGCGATCGCAGCAGCTCCGCAGAACGCGACCGGACCCCAGACGCCGGACATCGCTCGAACCAGACCCATCTATCGAACCACCTCGCCGATGATGCGCTCATGGGTTGTGAGCCGGATCATCCAAGCGCCCGATCCCCAGAAGCTGGCGTCTGTCAGCCACAGGCCGCCGTCATCGGTGAGTATCGCCCCACCCAGACCCACCAACAAGAACAGAACCGGGGCCCGAGCCAGCATCAACGCCCCGGACGCCATGACCAGATACGTGTTCGGACAACCCGTGGACGGCCAGCCATCAGAAGTCGAACCTAGCCCACCCTCCGCCTCGGCAGCACCGACAGCGCTCGCCCGAAGGACCAAGACGCGCATCCGATGTCGAGTCGCCGCCGCCGGCTGGAACCCTGCACCGTAATGCGCCATATTCGCGGCCTGTAGATGGCCTCAGATGCGCCCATAGCCCCGGCTGGGAGGATCGCAGCTGGCCCATCCCATAGGGCGCGGAGATCGACCCTGGAAGACCGTCCTCGAAGTGCTCTTCAGCGACATCCCAGACGTTGCCTGACACGGCACGAACCCTTCGCCGATGGGGCCCGCTCATGGCCCCGAGCGTTTCGTGATCTACTGAGAATGAGAGCGGGAGTTCAGTTCACGGCGCGAAGACGCGCCGTGCGATCGAGCTTGGGCAGCGCCACGCGGCCAGTGCGCTGCAGCTCCACGATGCCATATCCGTCGAGCAGATCCTCGAAATCATCGAGCTTGTTGGGATGGCCGTCGAGGCTGACGGTGACGACTTCGTCGCCGACCGCGATGATCTTGCCCTCGAAGATGTCGACCAGGCTGGCCACCTCGCTGCGCTGGGATGCTCCGGCTTTGATCGTCGCGATCAGGAGTTCGCGTTCGACGCTCAATGCGGGGTCGAGTTCGGAGATCTTGATGACGTCGATCAGCTTGAACAATTGCTTGGTGATCTGCTCCAACGGCGCTGAATCCAGGTCGACCACGATCGTGATCCGGCTCCGGCCTTCGACTTCCGCGGGCGCGACGGCCAGGCTGAAGATGTTGTAGCCGCGCCGTGCGAACAGACCCGAGACCCGAGCGAGCACGCCCGGGCGGTTCTGCACCAGCACGGACAGGATGTGGTGATTCATGTTGCCGCCGTAGGTGTTGGCACTGCGTGCGCCGGGGTAATCACGGGTGCGAGACATCTCAGTGACCATCTTTCAGCTTGGTGTCGACGGGTGCCGCTGCCGGCTTGAGCACGCCGGCGCGATCCTGTTGGGTCGGGTGCAGGATCAGGTCGGTGTTGCTGGCGCCGGCGGGAACCATCGGGAAGACGCCCTCGGCGGCGTCGGTACGGAACTCCACGACGACGGGGCGGTCGTTGATCGAGTTCGCCTTCTCGATGGCCGGGCCGACTTCTTCGGGCGACTCGACGAGGATGCCGACGCAGCCCATCGACTCCGCCATCATCACGAAGTTCGGCACGTTCGAGCTGTCGAGGAACACCGAGGAGTAGCGCTCGTCGTAGAACATCTCCTGCCACTGGCGCACCATTCCCAGGTAGTTGTTGTTCAGCAGTGCGACCTTGATCGGCAGCTTCTCCAACGTCGCCGTGACCAGTTCGGTCGCCGTCATCTGGAAGCAGCCGTCGCCGTCGACGGCCCACACGGTCCGGTCGGGCATCGCTGCCTTCGCGCCGATTGCTGCGGGAATCGCGAAGCCCATCGTGCCGAGACCGCCCGAGTTGACCCAGGTGTACGGGTCGTTGAACTTCCAGTACTGGGATGTGTACATCTGGTGTTGGCCGACGCCCGAGGCGACGATCGTGCCCGGTGGGGCGTACTTGTTCAGCTGCTCGATGCAGAACTGTGGCTTGAGCAGCGCGCCGGGCTCCGAAGGCTCGTAGGTCATCGGGAACTGTTCCTGCCAGCCCGACACCTTGCTCTTCCAGGCAGAGATGTCCGCCTGGCGGGTTCCACCCTTGAGCAACTCCTTGATCTCCCGCACGATCTCGGTGATGACGTACTTGGCGTCACCGACGATCGGCACGTCGGGTTTGCGCACCTTGCCCTGTTCGGCAGGATCGATGTCGACGTGGATGATCTTGGCCTCCGGAGCGAACGCATCGACCTTGCCGGTGATCCGATCGTCGAAGCGCGCGCCGAGTGTGATCAGCAGGTCGCTCTGCTGCATCGCGGTGACCGCGGTTGCGTTGCCGTGCATGCCCGGCATGCCGAGGCAGTTCGGGTGCTCGTCGGGAAAGGCGCCGCGCGCCATCAACGTGGTGACGACGTGTGCGTCGATCAGTTCGACGAGTTCACGCAGTGGTTCTGCAGCGCGGGCCTTCAGGATGCCGCCGCCGGCGTAGACGATGGGCCGCTCGGATGCGAGGATCAGCTTGGCTGCTTCCTTGATCATTCGCGGATGACCCTTGGTGTTCGGCCGGTAGCCGGGCAGCGAAGCGAGCACCTCGTCGTCGGTCGGCCAGTACCAGTCCATCATGTTGGTCAGGGCGTCTTTGGGAATGTCGACCAGCGTCGGGCCCGGTCGACCGGTGGTCGCGATGTGGAACGCCTGACGGATGGCCATCGGGATCTCTTCGGCGGACATGACGAGTTCGTTGTGTTTGGTGCACGAGCGGGTGATCCCGACCGTGTCGCACTCCTGGAACGCGTCACTGCCGATGGCTGCTGTCGGTACCTGGCCGGTGATCGCAACCATCGGGATCGAGTCCATGTAGGCGTCCATCAGCGGCGTCACCAGGTTGGTCGCTGCGGGCCCGGAGGTGACCATCGCGACGCCCGGCTTGCCCGACACGTGGGCGTACCCCTCCGCCGCATGGCCCGCACCCTGTTCGTGCCGCACGAGCACGTGTCGGATCGGGCTGTCCATGAGCGGGTCGTAGGCGGGAAGGATGCACCCGCCTGGGTAGCCGAACATCACGTCGACGTTCTCGTACTCGAGGGACCGGATGAGTGCTTGGGCCCCGGTGATGCGCTCGCGGGGAGCGTCGTTGCGTTCGGTTGCTGCTGATTCAGTCATGTGACTGGAGTCTTTCTCGATGGTGATCTGAGGTGTCGGATGTCGGTGTCGGATGTCGGTGTCGGATGTCAGTGTCGGATGTCGGTGTCGGATGTCGGTGTCTGGTGACGGATGGCGATGCGGTGGTTGGGGCGAAAAAGCAAACGACCTCCCGGTGTGGGAGGTCGAGGAGCGCGCGCAGCAGAAGCTGGACGCGCTACCGAATGAGTACGACGAGGACGCAGGTCGGATCACTCATGGAATTCATACCCTCATGATGGTAGCGGTGAAATCACACCGTGAGCACACCGTCCCACTGGTTGGGACCAGGCGTCAGCCCGGGAACGCCGATTGCAACCGCGCGGCGCTCAGCGTGTTCTCCATGAGGCAGGCAATCGTCATGGGGCCGGTCCCACCGGGCATCGGCGTGATCCAGCCGGCAACGGCTTCGACCGATTCGCGATCCACGTCGCCGACGATGCCGGACTCGGTGCGTGAGACCCCGACGTCGATCACCGCAGCGCCGGGCTTGATCATGTCCCCGGTGATCATCCGCGCCTGACCGGCAGCGCCGACGACGATGTCCGCTTCGCGGACGACGGCAGCCATGTCGGCAGTACGCGAGTGCGCCATGGTCACCGTTGCATCGACACCCTTGCGGTTGAGGAGCAACGAGAGCGGCAGTCCGACGAGGGTGGAACGGCCGATGACGACAGCGCGCGCCCCAGCGGTGGCGACATCGTACTTCTCGAGCAGACGCATGACGCCGAGCGGCGTGCAGCCGACGAGGCCCGGTCGGTTGCGGACGAGGCGGCCCATCGACCGCTCGGTGAGGCCGTCGACGTCCTTGTCCGGTGGGATCAGATCGAGGACCGGCTCGGGGTCGAGACCATCCGGCAGCGGCAGTTGGACGAGCACTCCGTGCACCGTCGGATCCTCGGTGAGCTCGCGGACGACCGCTTCCACTTCAGCCTGGGTCGCTGTCGCCGGCAGGTCGACGTGGCGAGCAACGAGTCCGGCCTCGACCGCCTTCTTGTGCTTGCTCGCCACATATCGCTGAGACGGGCCGTCATCTCCGACGAGGACGGTGGCCAGACAGACCGGTGGAGAACCCGCTGCCTCGATCGTGACGCGCAGCCCGGCAATGATCTCGTCTCGCAGCGCATTGCCGTCCATCACGATCGCAGTCATGATCGCAAGCTACCCCGGTCCTGTTGAGCCCGACGCCGAGCCCGGACGGCTGCACGGTCGTGGCGCCCATCACGTCCGACGAATTCGTCGGCGCCGGCAATGGCACACTGGCCAGATGAGTGGGTACGCATGAGTGAGTACGTCGTCACCTTGGGTTCAGGACCCAGTGCCGCCTTTTTCGACCTCGATCGCACGCTGATCTCTGGATCGTCGGCGTTCACGCTTGCGATCCAGGCTCGCAAGGTGGGGCTGGTGTCGACCCGCGATTTCGCCCGCGATGCCGGCGGAGCACTGGCGTTCAAGCTGTTCGGCGCGAGCGATGGCACCAGCGACGAGGTTCGCAAGCGGATCCTCGGCGCCGTGGCCGGCCAACGCCAGGTCGACCTCCAGGGGCTCAACGCCGAGATCCTGCCGCGCCTGATCGAGCGGGTCCGTCCGGAGGCCAAACGGCTCCTGGAACGCCATCGCCGAACGGGACGCGACACGTTCATCGTGTCTGCGGCCCCGCAGGAGATCGTCGAGCCACTCGCGCACGCCCTCGGGATGACGGGCGGCATCGGCACACGGAGCATCGTCGACAATGGGATCTACACCGGCGAGTTGGCCGGGCCGTTCTGCTACGGCGAGGGCAAGGTCGAGGCGATGCAGGCACTGGCGTCGTGGAACAGCTACGACCTCGCTCAGAGCTACGCCTACTCCGACTCGGCGAGTGATCTCCCGATGCTCGAGGCTGTCGGCCATCCCGTCGCGGTCAACCCGGACTCCAAGCTCGAACGTCACGCCCGTCGCAACGGCTGGCCCATCGTGATCTTCAGCCAGCGGACCAAATCCGTGATCCGGCGCACTCTTTCTGGCGTCGCGACGGTCGGGGTCGGCCTCGGCGGCTTCGCCCTCGGCACCCAGGTCAATCGCAGATCCCGCTGGTTCTGACCGACCAGCGGGATCTGAACCAGCGGGACGGCGTCAGCCGGCTTCGGAGTGCGTGACAGGCTGCTCGCCCATCCATTCGCGAAGCGTGTTCTTCAGCTTGGTCTGCTGGATGAACAGATCGGCCTCAGCCGGGGAATCGCCGGCGGCCTGCGGGGCCTTCAGGTAGAAGCTCAACCATTCCTGCACGCCACTCTCACCGGCGCGGTGAGCAAGGTCCATGAACAGTGCGAGGTCGAGGACGATCGGCGCCGCGAGGATCGAGTCACGGCAGAGGAAGTCGACCTTGATCTGCATCGGGTAGCCGAGCCAGCCGAAGATGTCGATGTTGTCCCAGCCCTCTTTGTTGTCACCGCGGGGCGGGTAGTAGTTGATGCGGACGACGTGGTCGATGTTGCCGTAGAGGTCAGGGTAGACCTCGGGCTGCAGGATGCCGTCGAGCACGCCGAGCTTGGAGACTTCCTTCGACTTGAAGTTCTCCGGGTCGTCGAGCACTTCACCGTCGCGGTTGCCGAGGATGTTGGTCGAGAACCAGCCGCGCACGCCGAGCATGCGGGCCTTGAAACCGGGGGCGAGCATGGTCTTCATGAGCGTCTGACCCGTCTTGAAGTCCTTGCCGGCGATCGGGACGCCGTTGGTCTTCGACAGCTCGATCATGCAGGGCAGATCGGTGGTGAGGTTCGGGGCTCCGTTGGCGTACGGAACGTCGGACTGCAGCGCCGCGTAGCAGTAGATCTGCGACGGCGAGATGTTCGCATCGTTGTCGCGCAGACCCTGCTCGAAGGTGGCCACCGTGGCGTGCACGTCGGATGGCTCCTGGTACGCCTCGGTCGAACCGCACCAGACGATGACGAGACGATCACAACCGTTCTCTTCCTTGAAGCGAGCCATGTCGGCAATGAGTGCTTCGGCCTGGTCCCACTTGTTGGCGATGTCCTTGACGCGCACGCCGGTCAGACGGCTGACCCAGCGCTGGTCGAACACGGCTTCCATCGGGACGATGCCTTCCATCTCAGCGGAAATGGAGTCGAGGTCTTTGCCTTCGAGGACGCCTGCGGTCTTGGCGGCTTCCATGGCGTTCGGCGAAATCGGATCCCAACCGCCGAAGACGATGTCACCGAGATCAGCGAGCGGCACGAACTCCTTGATCAACGGGTTGCGGTTTTCTTCCTTCGTGCCGAGTCGAATGTGGGCCATCTGGGAGACGGAACCGATCGGCGGGGAGATGCCCTCACGAGCAGCGATGACACCGGCGATGAAGGTGGAGGCCACCGCACCCATACCGGGGGTGAGGACACCGAGCTTGCCGGTGGCGGGGGCGATCTGTCGAGCATTCGAAGTCATGACCGGCATGGTAAGCGATCATGGAGTTGGAAGTCCAATCGTGAAGCAAGACTGAACACTCGTGCGACGGGGCACTACCGTGGCCCCGTGGCTCGATCGCTCCCCGACATCTCCATCCGACAACTCGAGTACCTCGTCGCCGTCGCCGACGAAGAGACGTGGGCCGCGGCAGCGCGTTCGGTCGGAGTGTCTCCTTCTGCTCTGTCGCAGGGCCTTGCCGAACTCGAACGGCGAGTCGGGATCGAGATGTTCGAGTCCGTGGGTCGTCGACGGGCATTGCGACTGACTGTCAACCCGGTCCTCGATCACGCTCGACAGGTGGTGGCCCTGACTCGCGACTTGGTCGACTGGTCCGAGCGATTGGCTGCTGCAGCGACCGGACAGGTGCGACTCGGGCTGATCGACGTCGCTGCGGTCGTGCACTTCCCCGACGTACTGCGCTCGTTTCGCGCCGAGCACGGCGACGTCGACCTGACGCTCAGGGTCGCCTCGTCGCGGTCACTGCTCGATGATCTCCAACGCGGCGTGGTCGACCTCGTCGTCTGCGTCGAACCTCCGGAACCTGTCGCCGGCATCCACTGCTCACCGCTGCTCAGTGAGCCAATGGTCGTGTATGGCCCGCCCGGCACGCCGACCGACGACCCGGCGCAGTGGGGGCCGTGGGTCTTCTTTCCCGAGAGTTCCCACACCCGGCGTCTCGTGTCGATGCGACTGGGCGAGCTGGGTGTGCGACTCGACGTGGCCGCCGAGTCGCACCAGCCGGACGTGCTCAGAGAAATGGTGCTGCTCGGTCTCGGGTGGACCGTGCTCCCGCGCAGTCAGGGCGAGTCCGAGCGCGGCGAACTCGCGGTGGGCGACCAGATCCTCGAGCGGCGTCTCGTGCTGGCACGCCGAGTCGGTTCCGTCACCGACCCCGCGGTCGACGAACTCGCGCGTCGCCTCCGGCAGCACTCGGACGCCGAGCAGCCGGCAACGTCGTGACGACCGCGATCAGGCCGGAGTCAAGACCACCGGATGACGCGTGCTGGGATCAGGACCCGATCGGAAACATGATGGTGGGGCCGTCACAGTCGAACGGAGCATCGTTGATGGGGTTCGCTTGCACGAACCCGTTGCCGAGGTCGCTGCCGTCCATCGTCATGCCGGAGACGGTGACGACGATGTTCAAGTTGCTGCTCCCGAGTTCGGTGACGATGATGCCATCGACTGCTTCCCAGGTGCCATCGACGGTACCCGTCGCAACACCCGAGCCGGACTGCCCAGCGACGCTCAACGACAGTTCGAAGTCGCCGACGTACAGGTAGTCCGTCTCCGTGAAGGACATGAGCACCTCACCGGTCGTGGAGATCGACAAGTCGGTGCCGGCCCCACTCCCTGTAGACAGCGCGGCGTAGTAGCCGTCGAGCTCTGCCTCGCTGATCTCCGTGGTCGTTGTCGAAGTGGCGTCCGGGAGCAGTTCACCGGAGGCCGGCTCGTCACTGCCGCATGCAGCAGTGGTCAGCCCAATCGCCGCGGCAACGTTGCGATACGCGGCGCACCGGGCGTCCGCGAAGTGTTCATGAGGTTCGTCATGAGGAGAGCGTGACAGATTGCCCGACCTCGCCATGGTGATTTTCGCCGATCGCCGCCGGAACGACGCTCAGTCGGGCACGGGTAGTGCCGTGGTTCGCTTCATCTCCTCCATCACGAAGATCGTGCGAACGTCGTGGAGGTCGACAGCGGCGATGAGCCGTTTGTAGAACTCGTCGTAGGCACCGATGCTCGAAACCATCACCTTGAGCGTGTAGTCGATGTCGCCACTCGTCCGATACGCCTCGACGACCTCGGGGAACGAGTCGATCGCCGCATGGAACAGCTCGATCCACTCCGGTCCATGATTGTTCGTCCGAATGTTGACGAGCGCCATGACCCCGAGGTCGAGGGCGGCCGGGTCGATGAGCGCCACCCGAGCGGTGATCACCCCTGCGTCCTCGAGCGCCTTGACACGCCTCCAACACGGCGTCGCAGTCAGCCCGACCGCATCACCGAGCTCGCGCGCACTGAGCGTTGCGTCCTGCTGGAGTAAACGCACGATTTCCCGATCGAGTTGGTCCACAATCGATGATTGTTGCACATTCTCGTCGACGGCGAGCAGATTCATGCATGAAAAGCAGAGCCAGGCGCGAAGAACGCAACGCATGCCGATGGCGAGATCTCTACCGTGGAGCCATGGCACTGCGGCAGCACTTCACCGAACATCCGGCATCGGTCGGCGAGACCTACCTCGGCCACTTCCGGGTGGCGGCGCGATTCTCCCGGTGCCTCGCAAAGGCCGCCGGAGCCGCAGCCGTGCACGCGGTCGTGCCGTCGATGTGCGCCACCACGGCGAGCGAATGCATCCGTGAGCTCTACACCGAGATGAACTCCGGCGCTCGCGGCACAGCACACGCTGCGGCGACTGCGGCAGCCGAAGCGGCCTGACCGGCCCCGGAGCTATGCCGCCGGCGTCGCTCCGCTCAGGACCATTGCGAGCTTGTCCGAGTCGACGTTGCCGCCGCACAGTGTGAACGCGCTGCGTTCGCCGCGCTGATCCGGCGACTCCGACAGGAGGCCGGCGAGCGCGATTGCTCCGGCGGGCTCGGCGACGTTGTGCGTGGTCCGGTAGATCAGTCGCATCGCCTCCGCTGTGGCATCGTCGGAGACGTCGATGATCCGGTCGGCGCCGGCCAACATCCCTGCGATCGACTCACCATCGGGAATCCGACACGCGACCCCATCGACGAACGTTGCCGCCGTCGCCGTGGCCACCACTTCACCGGCAGCGAACGACAGCTGCGTGGCCGGGGCTGACGAGGACACGACTCCGACGATCCGAGTGGACAACCCCAGCAGGTCGCGCACTGCGATCATGGCGTTGATGCCTGAACCCATGCCGACGGGGACGTAGACCGTGTCGAGGGGTCCAGCGCCGTCGAAGAGCTCCTTCACGTAGGTCGCCACGCCGAGCACCAGGTCCCGCTGAAACGGCGGCACCGGCTCGAAGCCGAGCGAGGCGGCAGCGCGCACGCTCTCTTCGCGCGCATCTTGGAAATCATCACCGTGCTCGACGACCTCGGCACCGAGCGCACGCATCGCAGCGTTCTTCTCGACGCTGTTGCCGTGCGGCACGTAGATGACCACCTGCTTGCCGTACGCCTGCCCCGCGAAGGCGAGGCTCTGACCGTGGTTGCCGCGAGTTGCGCTGATCACCCCGGCGACATCCGGCCGCTCCCGCGTCAGACGTTCCATGAAGACCAGGCCGCCGCGCACCTTGAATGCACCGACCGGCGTGTGGTTCTCGTGTTTGACCACGACTGCCGACCCCGCTGCCGCGCTCAGCATCGGCCATTCGTATTGCGGCGTGGCGGGCATGTGTTCACGGACGACGGCGGTGGCCGCATCGAGTTCGGCGAACGTGATCGGGGTCATGGCCACGAGCATGTCAGTCGGTCACGACGACGTCGACGATGACGTCGTGTCGGCCCGTCGGCAGGTCCGCGACGAGCTGCGGAGCGAAGCAGACGCCGATGGTGACGCAATCGCCACGTCGTCCGGGCAGGAACCGGTCGTACCAGCCGCCGCCCTGCCCCAGCCGCCGCCCGTCGGGCGTGAACGCCAGGCCCGGCACCACGATCACGTCGGGCCAGGCCGGCTCGAGGTCCGCGTCCTCGGGGACCGCTGTCCGCTTGCCCGCTGCTTCGAGCGACTCGATGAGCATCTCCGTTTCCGGCTCACCCGGAATCGAGTCGAAGACCATCACTCGGTCCGCTCGAAGCACCTCAGGCCGTGCGAGCAACGTCGACCACATCGCAGTCGAACGTGCAGTTCGATCGGGGAGCGCACGTCGGAGGGTTCGCATCTCCCGGCGCAGCGTCTGCTTTGCGACCTCGACACTCGACTCCGGGGGCACGCTGGCTGCCGACGTGGGTGCAGCGTCGGCGCCGTCGACCATGAGTGCGGATCGTACATGCGGCGACGCATACAGTTGGCGGCGATGAGCGATGCACCTGACACTCCGAATGAATCCGTGGCCTTCGATTCCGGCCACTTCCGGTCGATCCTGGGGCACTTCCCCACCGGCGTCACGGTGGTGACCGGCCTCGACGGCGACGCTCCGGTCGGTTTCACGATCGGCTCGTTCACATCGGTCTCGCTCGATCCGCCGCTCGTCGGGTTCCTTCCGCAGCTGGGCTCGTCCACCATGGACGCCATCGAGGCCTCCGGCAACTTCTGCGTCAATGTGCTGTCCGAGGCACAGAGCGATCTGTGCTGGAAGTTCGCGAAGAGCGGCGCCGACGACACACGTTTCGATGATGTGGCCTGGCATGCAGCACCGTCGGGCGCGCCGATCCTCGATCGGGCCGTGGCCTGGATCGACTGCACGGTCGAGGAGGTCCACACGATGGGCGATCACCTCTTCGTCCTCGGGCGCGTCGGTGCACTCGATGCCGACGCCGACCACGATGGCGAGCCGCCCACTCCCCTGCTGTTCTTCAAGGGCACCCTCGGCGGGTTCAACGCCGCCGGCTGACACCTCGTCGTCACCGACGTCGCCTCGTTTGCGTGACGATTTCTGAGGTCCGTTCCGCAGAAATCGTCCCGCAAACGAATGGTCCGCTCGGATCGGCGACACACTGACGACATGCATCCGCGTACGCCGTTTGCCGCAGCGATCGACACAGCGATCGTCGTCACCTTCGTCGCCGTCGGTCGACGCAACCACGAAGAGGGAGCAGCACTCGCAGGCGTTGCCGGCACCGCTGCGCCGTTCCTGATCGCCCTCGCCACCGCGTGGATCGTGTGGCGTGTCTGGCTGCACCCTGACGAACCCGGCACGGGTGTCCGCATCTGGCTGACGACGGTCGTGCTCGGCATGCTGCTGCGCAACCTCGTGTTCGGCGACGGAACCGCCACCTCGTTCATGATCGTCGCCACCGTCTTCCTGGGCACCTTCCTGGTCGGTTGGCGCGCCGTCGCCTCGCTGGCCCGGCGACGCTCACTCGCCTGAGACTTCCGTCCGCGTCACCGTCCCGTCACGATGGGTTCTGACCCCGATGTGACCGGGTGGGGTCGCCGGTCGGCTGAAACCTCCTTCGAGCGACCCCGGCCTGCGCAGTAGATTTCGATGCATGGCTCGTCGCTCTGCGGGTGGCGACGAGGACTTCTCGTTCGCTGCGCTCCGCTCCCTCATTCGTCTGCACCGCGGTCCGATCGCTCTGGCGAACGCGATGCGCGTCGCCGCCGCCGTGCTCCCTGCACTCCATCCGTACTTCCTGGCCGAGTTGGCCACCTCGATCGACGAGCCCGATCGCGCCGGCCGCTTCCTCGCACTGCTCTTCATCACCGGCTTCGCCCACTTCGCGCTGTGGACCGTCGCCGACTACTACACGTCGATCAAGATCAACCCCATCGCCTACGAATACAAGCGGTTGATGTTCGACACCGTGTGGGGCGAGGACTACCAGCGCTTCGTCGACCGTCCGTCGGGCAAGGTGGCCAGCTTCGTCAACGACATCAGGGCCCACGTGACAGCGCTGTGGGATTCGGCGCACTACGGCTTCCTCACCATCCTCGCCACGATCCCGGTCTACGTCGTGCTGTTGTGGACGACGGCGCGCGGCAATGCCCTCGTGTACGTCGTCTTCCTCGGCGCAGCCGGCGTCGTGCTTGCACTGGTCGCCGGCCCGGTCAACCGGCGACAGCGGCTGTTGACGAACAACACGGCGACGAACACCGGGCGAGTTTTCGACTCGTACTCCAACTTCGTCAACGTCTTCTCGTTCCGCGCCCACCGCAAGGAGATCGAGCGCAACGACGAGCAGCTCGATGGTCTGATCCGCGACGAGATCCGCTTCGGCGTCGCCCTCTCGACGTACTGGGCCGTCGCCTCTGCACTGATCCGCGGCCTGCTGTGGGCTGCGGTCATGGGATTCAGTTGGTATCAGTTCGACCGAGGCGCCATCTCGTTCACCGCAATGGTCGTGTCCGTGACGGTGCTGCTCGACTTCACGAACCAGTACTGGAACGTCGTCCATCATCTCGGTGAGTGGATCGATCGGTCAGCGGCCTACCGCGAGGCGTACTGCTACCTCTTTCCCGGACGCAACATCGTGACCGACCCGCCACCTGAACGCCGAACTGCACCGCACGAGATCGCTGCTGGAACCGCTGGCGACATCGCGCCCGAGCGAAACGACGGAGGTATGGCTCCGATCGCCGCTCGACTGCTGCACAGCATCGAAGTCCGAAACCTGCAGTTCGCCTATCCCGACGAACCCGACCGACTGGTCCTCGACGACGTCAGCTTCACCGTCAATCGTGGGGAGCGGCTCGGGATCATCGGCCGGAGTGGTGAGGGCAAGTCGACGCTGATCAAGATCCTCCTCGGCTTTTACCGGCCGACGAGCGGCGAGATCCTCGTCGATGGTCGAGAGGTCGGCCCCGAGGAACTCGCCGCCTTGCAGTCCTATGTCCCGCAGGACACCTCCCTCTTCCAGGAGACCGTCGAGTACAACATCGGCTACGCCGAGCCCGGCGCCGCCGATCCGCAGCGCATCAGGCAGGCCGCCGAACAGGCCAACATCGCCGACTTCATCGACTCACTCCCGGACGGATATCAGACGATGGTCGGTGAGCGCGGCATCAAGCTGAGTCTCGGACAGCGCCAGCGAATCGCGATCGCTCGCGCCTTCCTCAAGCAGTCCGACCTCGTCATCCTCGACGAGGCGACCTCGGCGCTCGATTCCGAGACCGAAGCCCGCATCCAGGAGTCACTGCATCATCTGTGGGAAGGCCGTGCTGCGATCGTCATCGCCCACCGCCTCGCCACCCTCAATGATGTGCACCGCATCGTGGTGCTCGAGGGAGGCTGCGTCGCCGAGCAGGGCAGCAAGGAAGAACTGCTCGCGCAGCCCGGTCGCTTCGCCGAGATGTGGGGCCTCCAGCGCGCTGGCCTGATCTGACGGCTGCTTCGTCCGGCTGCGAACTTGCGGCAGCGACCCTGCCATCATCGTTCGATGGCAGTGACTGGAACCGAACCGACGATCACCCCGGCCGACGCAGGCTTCGACGCAGGTCGGCTCACACGCATCGACGATCACTTCAAGCAGTACGTCGATGATGGCCGACTGCCCGGGTGGCAGGTCGTCGTGAGCCGGGCAGGCGAGATCGCCTACAGCTCGACCTACGGCAAGCGGAACATCAAGGACGACCTCCCCTGGGAGTCCGACACGATCTGCCGGATGTTCTCGATGAGCAAGCCGATCACCTCGGTCGCAGCGATGATCCTGTACGAGGAGGGCAAGCTGCAGCTCAAGGACCCCGTGTCCAAGTTCATCCCCTCGTTCGGCGAATCCCGGGTCTACCGCAACGGTTCTGCTGCCGCCCCGGTCACCGAGGGTCAGACCGAGCCGATGCGGATCTGGCACCTGCTGACCCACACGTCCGGCCTCACCTACGGCTTCCACAACAGCCACGTGACCGACGCGTTGTACCGCAAGGCCGGCTACGAGTGGGGCATCCCGAAGGGTGTGGATCTCGAAGGTGCCTGCGACGCCTGGGCCGGCCTGCCGCTCGCGTTCCAGCCGGGCACCGAATGGCTCTACGGCGTGTCGACCGACGTACTCGGGCGCGTGGTCGAGGTCGTGTCGGGCCAGTCGCTCGACGAGTTCTTCCGTGAGCGCATCCTCGACCCGTTGGGCATGACCGACACCGAGTTCTGGGTGGAGGGCGACAAGCGCGACCGCTTCGCCGAGCTGTACTTCCCGATGCCGACCGGCAACGCCAAGGGTGAGGGCCCGTCGGCGAACGCCGCCGTGATGCCCGCTGCACCGCTCGACCGCAAGCCGACGATGCTCGGTGGCGGCGGCGGCCTGTGCGGCACCGCAGCCGACTACATGCGCTTCGCGCACATGCTGCTGAACGGCGGCGAGCTGGACGGCGCCCGCATCCTCGGCAGCCGCACGGTCGACTACATGACCCGCAACCATCTGCCCGGTGGCGCCGAGCTCGAGATCTACGGTCGTCCGCTCTTCGCCGAGACCGAGTTCGCCGGCATGGGCTTCGGCCTCGGGTTCTCTGTCGAGTTGGACAGTGCCGAGCACAAGGTCATCGGCTCGGAGGGAAGCTACGCCTGGGGCGGCGCAGCAAGCACCGCATTCTGGGTCGATCCGGCCGAGGAGATCGTAGTGTTGTTCCTCACCCAACTCCTGCCGTCGAGCACGTACCCGATCCGCTCGATCCTGCAGCAACTCGTGTACCAGGCGCTCGTCGACTGACCGTACGTGGTGTGCCTGGCACACCACGTACGACTGGGTCAGGCGGTGCGGACGTTCGGGACCGTGGGGGCGTCGGGTTCGCCTGCTGCGACCCAGGCTCGGGTTCCGACGAGCGCCCGTTCGATCAGGGCGCCCGAGTGCGAGAAGTCGATCGGTGAGACGGTGACCGGGCACGGCGGCGGAACGAGGTGGATCGGCACCGTGTAGGTGTTGGCCTCCATCTCGAGCACGAACCGTCGCTGCACCATCAGGCTGACTGCGTGCAGGGCAGCGGCGATGGCCGTCGACGGTGGCTCGATGAGGTCGCAGGAATAGCCCGTGGACAGCACCCAGACGTCGGTGGCGCCGGCGTCGATCGCAGTCGTGATGGCTGTGTTGTTGATGACGGCGCCGTCGACGAGCAGCCGGTCACGACCCTCGATCCGCACCTTGGCCGGGGGGAAGATCGCCGGGAGCGATGCGCTGGCGGTGATGGCATCGACGGCGTCCCCGACGGTCAACAACACCTCTTCGCCGGTCAGGGCATCAGCGGCGACGACGATCAGCGGTATCTCGACATCCTCGAGCCGGGAGATCGGCAGCTGTTCGGTCAGCAGCGCGCGCAGGCCGGTGTCGGGCACGAAGTGAGTGCGCTTGCCGAGGAATGCCCGGAGGCCGAGCAACGGGCGCGTGGGGAACAGATCTTGGCGACGCAAGCCGTTCCAGACCTCGGCGAGGTCGGTCGCTGGCCGGCCGCCGGCGAGCCAGGCTCCGTTGATCGCGCCGACCGACGTGCCGACGATCAGATCGGGCGTGATGCCCTGCTCGGCGAGCGCGATCGCCATGCCGACCTGGATCGATCCGTGGCTCGCGCCGCCGGAGAAGACGAAGGCTCGCATCGCTGATCGAGATCGTTCAGTCGCCGTCTCGGAGACGGAAGTACACCGTCAGCAGGGCGCCGATGACGAACAGGAAGACGACCATCCTGACGATGAATCGGATGGCGCCGAAGATGCCCCCGAAGAGGAACCAGACCACGATGACGACGATCAGCCAACCGATCACGCTCGCGAGAATCGACCGACCACCGGAACTGCTCATGGCCCCAGGCTAGGCCCGGGCCCGCATCGCTCGCCGCGTAAACCCCAGCACTGCAGAGGTGACGATCACTACGTTTCCCACATGCGCCCCACCCGTTTCTCTTCGACCGCAGTGCTCGCAGCCCTCCTTCTGTCCACCGCTGCGTGCGGCAGTTCATCGGACGGTGGTGCGAGTCCGGACACCGGGCCGAGTCAGGCGAGCGGGCCACAAGCCGACACCGAAGGATTCTGCGAGCAGGCCGCGGCCTATGCCGCCGCTGCGGAGAGGTCGGCTGACGCGGTCATGGACGACGAGTCACTTGCACAGTTCAGATCTCTGCGCAATGCAGCACCCGATCAGATCCGTGAGGACATGGATCTGCTCCTCGGCGTCTTCGAGCAGGTGACCGCCATCGACGACGACGCCGCCGGAGCCGCGGAGGAGGTCTTCGGGCTGCTCTTCGACCCCGACGTCGTCGAAGCCAGCGAGAACGTCGAGGCCTACGGGGTCGACGAATGCGGCCTGGAACCGACGGGCGACGACACCGGCTTCGACGACACCGGAAGCGACACAGCGAGCGACGCTGCGGGTGGGCTCGAGAACCCGCTGTACGACCCGACGTTCGACGATCCGGTCGACCCGAGTGTCGCCAGCATCGACGGCCTCCAACTCCATCTGGACGAGACCTACCCGAATGCCACGTGGCGGCCGGGGCTGTCGTCGTTCGGTCAGTACGGAGACGACTTCGACGTCGGGGGCGTGGACATCGAAGCCGATGCCACCGAGATCTGCGAGGCAGTACTGGCCTATGCGACCAGCTTCGCTCCGGAGGCGACCGTCGAGGTCAACACGTTCTCCGACGACTTCGGCGACGAGATCCCCGTCGTCACCGGCTCGGCCGCGGACGGCTGCGTCACCGTTTGAACGCAGGTCGGGACCGAAGGCGCCCGTGACGGGCTTCCATCAGCACGACGCCCAGGGTGAAGAGCGCGAGACCGATGAGCGCAATCAGTTCAGCAGCGTCGCTGCCGACCTTGGGGATGGTCGGCGGACGGTCGACGACGGGCGGGACAGGCGGGGCAGCAGGGGTCGGCGGGACGACTGCAGGCGGCGTGGTGTCCGGAACCGGCGGCGTGGTGTCCTCGGGAGGCAGCACCTCGAAGGTCTGGGCCTCATCATCGAGATCGGCGTGGGTGGCAACGATGTTGCCGGACGAATCCAGCGTGACCACTTCGAAGACGACGTACTCACCCGAGGCAACAGACTCCGATGACTGAGGTGCGACGACGATCTCGACATCGACGCTGCCGTCCGGGGCGTCGGGCACGAACGTCGTCGAGCCGATGAACTCGGTGGGTTCGCCGGTCGCCTTCACAACGGCAACTCCGGTGATCACGTAGCGCTCGCCCGGCACCAGGTTGCAGAACGTCGCAGTGTCGACGACCGTGCCACCAGCCGGGCTGATCGTGCTGTCGCCGTCGAGTTGGTCGGCGACCGACGTCGAGAGACACGGCACTGCGTAGCCCGCCGGGTCGACCCGAACCGACGTCGTCACTCCGGTCGGGAGATCGGTCGTCGGGTTGACGATGACTCCGGCACCCACGGTGGCGACGTTCGAATACCGCTCACCAGCTTCGGCCCGGCGTTGGTCGTGAGCCTCGAAGACCCACACCTCGCCGGTCGAGAGACGCCCGTCGCCGTCGTCGCCATCCACGTACTCGGGCGAGAAGTCATCGTCGCCATCGGTGTCGGAGTCACCAGGGGTCCCTGCATCGTCGACGACCACCCCGACGGGCACCGCGCCAACAGTTGCCGGATCGGGATCGGGATCGGGCGCGCCGGGCGTCGCCATCGGCCACACCACATCGGCCGTGGACGTCTCGTCGAGCCAGACCTCGTACCGGAACGACACGGGATCGCCGGCAACGTAGACGGGCAGTGCATCGCCGACGTCGGGATCGCGGTCGTCATGGGATCCGTCGGCGGGTGCCGCCGGCGCTGCGGAAGGGACATGGGCAGGCATCGCGCCACGTTGGGCATTGACCCAGGACGGAACGCCACTCGACGAGATCGTCTTGCGCAGGTGGACGGTGGCATCGACCTCTTCGACCATGCCCGTTTCGGTGACGATCCCCAGTTCGGACCACTCACCGATCGGCGGCGCACCAGAGACCGGCGGATCGATCGCTTCGAGCCGATGCCGGTAGCCAAGACGATGACCAGCCACGGCGACGGTCGTTTCGAATGATGCCCAGCCCGTCGTCGTTCCATCGGTGAGACCGGTCCGCGTCTCGGCGGACAGAGGCGGACCAGAGGCTGTCGGGTCCATGGTCAAGTCGAACAGTTCGACCCGCACCGACGCCGTCTCCCCCGCCCACAGCCCGGTGATGTCGATGGCGTCGGTGACCGACCCACCCAGAGAAATCGCTTCGTCGGAAATCTGTGACGTGACCTCGACGCTCGGAGCGATCTCGAGCCGGGCGGTCTGTGCGAGGCCGGCGGTGATGCTGTTCTGGCTGCCAGCGGTGACGTCGCGCAACGGTCGAGCCAGCCCGGCTGTCACCACGGTCAACTGCCTGCCGCTCGTCGCGAGGTCATACGACCCGGCTGGCAGCGGGTGCCCCGTACTGGTCGCCCTGACGACCGGCACACCCGCCACGATGTCGATGTCCACGCCGGCTTCCACACCGGCCGAACGATGACCGAAGGCCTCCGACCAACTGTCGGCCTCGGCGTCGATCACCGACATGATCCGCGCCACGTCGGCATGCGGCGGCAGCGTCGTGACGACCTCGTCGAGGACGTCGTTGTCGTTGATGTCCGGTATCGGCACTCCGTTGCTGTTCGAGCGGTCTCCGGGCGATCCGAGGAAGTGGGTGTACAGGTTCAACGCGGCGCCGATGTCCGGGTCCGTGGTGGCGCTCCATCGCCATTGGGCATACGACAACTTCGCCAGAGCCTTGTCCGACCCCTGGAAAGCATTGCGGTCCGAAACCCAGCGACTCGACCGGTCGGGGCTCCGAGCATTGTGGAAGTCGCCGCAGTACGCGGGTACCTCCCGGCCGTCCAGCTCGATCGTGTAGGCGCCCGTGAAGCCAGGCTGTCGCCAGATCCGGTCGGTACCCGCCCATGGTCCACCACCCACGCCACCGAAGGACCTCGGCGGCAGGTTGCCGGCCGCATCGGTCACGGTCCACGCCATGTCGGAGTGACCCACTCGTTCGAGTGGTGCCGCGTCGATTGCGGGTGAAACGACGAGCACGGCGAGCACGATGAACCCGGTGATCGCCGCCGACACGGACCTCTTCCATCGTCGTTGTCCCATCCTGCGCTCCTCCACGTCTCTCGGTGGCGGCGCGAATCGCCGTCACTGGGACAGTGGGCGCGACACGGCATGAAGCGGAACCGTGTCAGCGAGGGGCGCGAGCGATGGTGCGTCGGGCGTGTGCCTTGGGGCGTTTGCCTTCGGGCGGACAGGGCACGCCTGGTCAATGAGCAACATCTTGATGATCCTCAGCAGCCACGCGGACCTCGGCGACACCGGCAAATCGACAGGCTGGTATCTCTCGGAGGCAGCGCACCCGTGGAAGGTCTTCTCAGGTGCAGGACACGACCTCACCTGGGTGTCCCCAGAGGGTGGCCGGGCGCCGATGGACGGCCGCGACCTCGACGACGAGACCAATGTCGAGTTCCTCGCCGAGTTCGGTGACTCCGGTCCAGACACGACGACACCTGACAAGGTCGACGCCGCAGACTTCGACGCCATCTTCTTCGTCGGTGGCCACGGAACGATGTGGGACTTCCCCGACAACACCCGGCTGCAAGCCCTGGCTGCGTCGATCTACGAATCCGACGGGGTCGTCGCTGCCGTGTGTCACGGCCCGTCCGCGCTGATCAACATCGAACTGAGCAATGGCTCCAAGCTGATCGCCGGCAAGCGCGTGGCCGGCTTCACGAACAGCGAGGAGGCAGCGCAGGATCTCTCCGATGTCGTGCCGTTCCTGCTCGAGGACGCCCTGAACGAGGCGGGAGCCGACCATCAGCCGGGAGCCGACTTTGAATCCCAAGTCGTGGTCGATGATCGTCTCGTGACCGGTCAGAACCCGCCGAGCGCCACCGGTACCGCCACGGCAGTCGTCGCTGCCCTGCGCGCTGCGCAGGCTGTCGCGGTCGCCGACGTCGGCTGAGAAGATGCGGTCGGACGAGTTGGTGCCTGGCACCAACTCGTCACCAGATCGTTCTCAGAGCGGGTTGGTGATGGCGCCGGTCTCGGCACCCTGCACGAGGCGGGCGTACTTGCCGAGCACTCCCGTCGTGTAGCGCGGAGCGTTCGGTGTCCACCCTTCTCTGCGGGCGGCAAGCGTCGCTTCGTCGACCTGCAGGTCGAGCTTCTTGCTCGGCACGTCGATCAGGATCATGTCGCCCTCTTCGATGAAGGCAATCGGGCCGCCGTCGGCGGCTTCCGGGGCCACGTGACCGATGCAGAAACCCCACGTGCCACCCGAGAAACGGCCGTCGGTGATCAACGCGCAATCGCCGCCACGGCCGGCACCCTTGAGCGCACCGGTGATGGCCAGCATCTCGCGCATGCCCGGGCCGCCCTTGGGACCTTCGTAGCGGATGACGATGACGTCGCCGGCGTTGATCTCCCCGGCGAGGATGGCCTCCATCGCGAAGGACTCGTCGTCGTAGACCCGAGCCGGACCCTCGAAGTGCATCTGCTCGGCGGACAGACCGGCGACCTTGACGACCGACCCGAGCGGGGCGAGGGACCCGGTGAGGATGTTGATGCCGCCCTCGCTGTGGATCGGTGCGGTGACCGGGTGGACGACCAAGCCATCCGGCTCGGCGAGATCCATCTCGGCGAGGTTCTCTGCCATGGTCTTGCCGGTGACGGTCATGCAGCTTCCGTCGATCATGCCGTTGTCGAGCAGGTGCTTGAGGACACCGGGCACACCGCCGACCTTGTCGAGGTCGCTCATGTGGAACTTGCCACCTGGCGTCATGTCGGCGATGTGCGGAACCTTGTCGGCGATCCGGTTGAAGTCATCGAGGTGGAGGTCGACGCCGGCTTCGTTGGCGATCGCCAGCAGGTGCAGCACGGCGTTGGTCGAGCCGCCGAGCGCAGAGGTGAGCGCGATGGCGTTCTCGAACGCCGGCTTGGTCATGATCTGGCGCGAGGTGAGACCCAGGCGGAGCATCCCGACGACGGCTTCACCGGCGCGACGGGCGTCCACTTCGCGGCGGCTGTCGACGGCCGGCGGCGAGGCGGAGCCGGGGAGGCTCATGCCCAGCGCCTCGGCAATCGAGCTCATCGTGTTGGCGGTGAACATGCCACCGCACGCGCCTTCGCCCGGGCATGCCTTCACCTCGATGTCGTGCAGTTCCTGATCGTCGATCGTTCCGGCTGCGTGGGCGCCGACGGCTTCGAAGACCGAGGTGATGTCGAGGGCTTTGCCGTTGTGCTCGCCAGGCATGATCGAGCCGTTGTAGACGAAGACCGATGCGAGGTCGAGGCGGGCCGCCGCCATGAGCATCCCGGGGATCGATTTGTCGCAGCCGGCGAGGCCGACGAAGCCGTCGAGACGTTCGGCGTGCATCACGGTTTCGACCGAGTCGGTGATGACTTCACGTGACACCAGCGAGGCACGCATGCCTTCGTGACCCATCGAGATGCCGTCGGACACGGTGATCGTTCCGAACTCCATGCCGAAGCCACCGGCGGCGAAGATGCCGGCCTTGGTGTGCTCGGCGAGCTTGCGCAGCGTCATGTTGCACGGGGTGACTTCGTTCCACGCCGAAGCGATCGCGACCTGCGGCTTCTCCCAGTCGTCGTCGCCCATGCCGATCGCTCGAAGCATCGAACGAGACGGCGCCTTCTGCATCCCGTCGGTGACGTCGCGTGAGCGAGGCTTGATGTCGACAGGGGTGTTCGGATCAGCAGCTGACATGCTGGCCAGAGTAGTGGGAGGTGTCCAGGACGAACCTGGTGCTGCGCGCACCCGGTCCGAACACCCGACAGTCTGCGCCTTCATGGGCTACGGTCAAAAGAGTGCCCTTCTCACGACATCGGCCATCCGATGCCCCGACTCCGCTTGCTCGAGTTGCCGCCGCATCAGGACTCACACTGACCACTCGTGAATGGATCGAACGGACGGTCGCCGATGTCGCCTTCGACAGTTTCGTCTTCGGACACGACGTGCTCTGCGCAGAGCCGATCGACGGTGTCCATCCCGCTCTCGAACGCGGCCGTCGAGCTGACGGCGTGATCTTGGCGGCCGCGTCGCTCGCTTGGCCGTCGCTGCCGCCCGTCTGGATCGCAGCCCAGTCCAAGCGGAGCGCCAACCATCTCGACGTCGATCTCAATGTTCCGGACACCGAGATCGGCAACGAGCAGTTCGACTCGGCCTTCTACCTCGACGTGGACGACGAAGCGCTCGATGTCGTCAAGAGCATTCTCAACGAGGATCTCTGCGAATGGGCCGTCGAGTTCGAAGAGGAGCACGGTCCCCTGATCGTCGTGTTCGACGGAGCAGAGACCGAGTCGACCGACGCTGCCGCTCATGGCTCCGCGGTGTTCTTGGCACGTGAGGTGTCGACCGACGAGGAGTTCGTCGAGACGCTCGCGATCACGACCGAGCTCGTCAGTCGGTTCCGCTCAACTGCCGAGGATTGATCGTGGCGATGCTGATCATGACACTGATCGTTGCTGCAATCGCCGTACCGATCGGCCTGTGGAACCAGCGCCGCAACAGGGAACGCATCGCCTTCGCGCAGCAACTCGCCGCGCAACACGGCTTCCATGTCGACACCGACAACAAGAAGCCGCCGACGCAACCGTTCGACCTGTTCGGCCAGGGCAGCTCCAAGCAGGTGTCGTTCCAGTTCTGGCGCGACGGCGAGCAGGACAGCGTGTTCCAGTACCGGTACACGACAGGGTCGGGCGACAACAAGAGCACCCACCTGCGCACCTGTGCCCTGGTCGCGCTGCCGTTCGGCGCTCCGCACACCAAGATCGGGCCCGAAGGGTTCTGGTCAGGCATCGGCCGCAGGGTCGGCGTCCGCGACATCGAGGTCGAGTCCGCCGCCTTCAACGATCAGTATCGGGTGACGAGCGACGACGAACGCTTCGCTGTCACATTGCTCGACCAGCAGATGATCGCGTGGCTGCTGTCGAGCCAGAGCGGGCGCGGTGGCATCAAGTTCGAGCTGTGGGGGTCGTGGCTGCTGTGCATCTCGGACCAGCTCGACCTGCAACGCCTGTTCGGGTTCCTCGACTGGAGCCAACGGGTCCGCACCCACATGCCCACCGTGCTCCCGAGCCTGTACCCAGTGCGATGATCACCGTCCTCGTACTCGCCGGCGTTGCCCTCGCCATCGCCACTGTGGTCTACATCGCATCGTTCAACGGTCTCGTCGCCGATCGCCAAGAGGTGGCCGACGCCTGGGCCGTCATCGATGTCGAATTGACCCGCAGACACACCCTGGTTCCGGGCCTGGTGTCGGCGGTGCAGGCGACTGCGGTCCACGAACGCGAGTTGCTGGTGCGTCTGATCGAGGCTGATCGTCGTTCCGTCGCTGCGAGCGGATCTGCTGCCGAGCGGTCATCGCCCGAAGAGGACTTGGCAGCCGCGGCTCGAGCCGTCATTGCCTTGCGCGAACAGTACCCCGCACTGAACAGCCAACAGAACTTCACGCAGTTGCAGCGGGAGTTGGCCGTCACCGAGGATCGGATCGGCGCCGCCCGCCGGTTCCACAACATCAAGGTCGCCGAATACAACCGCAGCATCCAGGCCGTACCCGGCAACCTCGTTGCAACCCGCCACGACTTTGCACCCGCTGCCTACTTCGGCAGCGACTGAGGCGATCTGTCGGCAGGCGACAGCACCAGCCCGTCCGACTCGGGGCGAAATCACAAGGTCACATAGGTTTGTCGGTGGCGGACAGCCCACCCCGACATTCCGACAGGAGACCTCATCATGCGCCTACGTTTCGGCACCTTCATGGCACCCTTCCATCCCCCGGAGCACAACCCGACGTTGTCCCTCGAGGCCGACCTCGACCTGCTCGAACACCTGGACACCCTCGGCTTCGACGAGGCGTGGATCGGAGAACACCACTCGGCGGGCAGCGAGATCATCGCCTCGCCTGAGATCTTCATCGCCGCCGCAGCGGCGCGGACCAAGCGCATCAAGCTCGGGACCGGCGTCGTGTCGTTGCCATACCACAACCCGCTCTGGACCGCGGAGCGCATCGTGCTCCTCGATCACCTGACGCGCGGCCGGATCATGCTCGGCGTCGGCCCGGGCGCGTTGCCCACCGACGCTGCGATGCTCGGGCTCGAACCGTCGGAGATGCGACCGCTCCTCGAGGAGTACATGGCGATCGTCATGCAGCTGCTCACCAGCGACGAGCCGGTCAACTACTCCTCCGACCGCCTCACCCTGAAAGACGCCCGGCTGCACCTCCGTCCATACTCGGACCCGCTGTTCGACATCGCCGTCGCAGCGGTGGCGTCACCGTCGGGAGCGAAGTTGGCCGGCAAGTACGGCGCCGGGGTGCTGTCGCTCGGCGCGACGGTCGCCATCGGGATGGACGTCCTCGCCCACCACTGGTCGATCCAGGAAGATGTCGCCGCTCAGCACGGCCAGGTGGCCGACCGCGACAAGTGGAGGCTCGTCGGGTTGATGCACATCGCCGAGACCGAGGAGCAGGCCCGCAAGGACGTCGAGTACGGCATCACCCAGTGGTTCCGCTACTTCCAGAACGTCGCTGCGTTCCCGCAGATGGCCGTCGAGGGCGGCGACATCGACGAGATGGTCGAATTCGTCAACGGCGGGCTCGGCGTGATCGGGACACCGGACCAGGCGATCGCCCAGATCGAGGAGCTCCTCGAACAGTCGAACGGTGGCTTCGGCGCCTACCTGACACTCAGCCACAACTGGGCGAACAACCAGGCGACCAAGAAGAGCTACGAGCTGCTCGCCCGCCATGTCATGCCGCGGTTCCAGGGCAGTGTCGGCAGTCTGATCGGCGCGGCGGATCGCGCCCAGCAGTCACGCCCCGGCCTTGCCGAGAAGCAACTGGCTGCCGTCGACGAAGCGACGGCGCGCTACGAAAAGGAGAAGGCGAACGCCTGACGAATGCGGTCACGTTGTGCCTGGCACGACGTGACCGCTTCGGTCACGGCTTCTTGGCGTTGAGCAGCGCTGTGACCGCCTTACCGTCGGCCTGTCCCTTGCTGGCCTTCATGACGGCGCCGACGAGCGCACCCATCGCCTTGCCCTCACCGGCGCAGAACTTCTCCCACGCATCGGGGTGGTCAGCAATCGCCTGGTCGACGATGGCTTCGAGGTCGGAGTTGTCCATCGCCTCGAAGCCCAGGTCGGCAGCGATCGCTTCCGGGTCGGTGTTTCCCGACTCGATCATCGCTCCCTCGATCATGGCGGCGACGATCGTTTTCGCCTGGCTGGCGGTGACTGCGCCAGATGATTCCATCGACGACAGCGTGGCGAGGCTGCCGGCAGGAACCTGCTCGGCGAGTTCGGGCGCTTCCTTCACGTGCTTGAGCGCGACGCCTGCGTCGCCACCGTGCTTGACAGCCTCCATGACGTACTCGTCCTGCCCGCGCTCGGTGACGACCATCACCGCTTCACTGTTCGGTGCCTGACCCGACGCATCGGCGAGGATCGCACGACGTTCGGCGGGCAGCACCGGCAGTGCAGCACGGACTCGTTCGATCCACTCGATGCCGGGGTCGACGACGACGAGGTCGGGTTCGAGGAAGTAGCGGTAGTCGTCGGCGTCTTCCTTGGAACGCAACGTGTGGGTACGGCCGTCGTTCTCGTCCCAGTGGCGGGTCTGCTGCACGACGGACTCGCCGGCTTCGTGCAACTGGATCTGACGCTGTGCCTCGTACTCGATGGCCCGACCGAGGGAACGGACCGAGTTGACGTTCTTGATCTCACACCGAGTGTTGAAGTCTTGGCCGGGCTTGCGAACGCTGACGTTCGCGTCGACACGCATCGACCCCTCTTCCATCTTGGCGTCCGACGCGCCGACCGCGACGAGGATGCCGCGCAACTCGGTGATGTAGGCCTTGGCCTGCTCCGGATGACGGATATCAGGTCGACTGACGATCTCGACGAGCGGCACGCCAGCGCGGTTGAAGTCGATGAGGGAGTAGTCGGAGCCGTGGATGCGGCCACCGGCGCCGCCGACGTGGGTCGACTTCCCCGTGTCCTCTTCGAGGTGGCCCCGCTCGATGCCGACACGGAACCCGTCGGGCAGGTCGAGCCAGCCGTCGATGTTGATCGGTTCGTCGTACTGGCTGATCTGGTACGCCTTCGGCATGTCCGGGTAGAAGTAGTTCTTCCGAGCGAAGGTCGACTTCTGGACGGTGCAGTTGAGCGCGAGACCGAGCCGCATCGCGAGTTCGACCGCCTGGCGGTTCAGGACCGGAAGCGCTCCTGGCAGGCCGAGTGTGACCGGGTCGATGTTCGTGTTCGGCTCGTCACCGAAACGGTTCGGTGACGCCGAGAACAGCTTCGTGCGCGTAGCGAGTTCGACGTGGACCTCGAGGCCGACGACCATCTCCCACACACTCCCGTTCACTTCGTGGCTCCAACGCTCGTGTTCGTCGTTCGACGGGTGGTAGGCGTCGTCGTTGACGTAGGTGATGCTCATGATGCAGCTCCCTGCTCGCTCTGCATGTGTCGTTCGAGCGTGGCGCCGGCTTGGAACATCACGTCGTCCTTGAGTGCCGGGGCGAGGACCTGCACACCGACCGGAAGCCCGTGCTCGCCGGTGCCGAACGGCACGCTCATCCCCGGGTCACCGGTCAGGTTCGACGGGATCGTGTACGTGTCGCAGAGATACATCGCCAACGGGTCGCTCGCCTTGTCACCGAGTTCGAACGCGACGGTCGGCGACGCCGGAGTGAGGAGGACGTCGGCCTTGGCGTAGGCGGCCTTGAAGTCGTTCGAGATCAGGCGGCGGACCTTCTGCGCCCGGCCGTAGTAGGCGTCGTAGTAGCCCGCCGAGAGTGCGTACGTGCCAAGCATGATGCGACGCTTGACCTCGGCACCGAAACCGTCGGTGCGGGTGGCCGTGTACATCGCGTTGGTGTCGGGTGCCGGGGTTCGCATGCCGAACCGAACGCCGTCGAATCGAGCGAGGTTGCTCGACGCTTCGGCGGGGGCGATCAGGTAGTAGGCGGTGAGACCGTAGCTGAAGGCGGGGACCTCGACGTCGACGATCTCGGCGCCGGCCGAACGTAGCGCGTCGAAGGCCACTTCGAGACGTTCTTCGACATCGGGGCTCGCACCCTTCGGCAAGTCGGTGATGCGTCCGACGCGGAGGCCGGCCACGCCGAGGTCGAGGGTGCGACTCAGGTCGAGCGGGCCCTGCTGAATACTCGTCGAGTCCGCCGGGTCGTGGCCGCTGATCGCCTCCAACGTCACCGCTGCGTCCCGCACGTTGTGTGCGAACGGACCGATCTGATCCAGGCTCGAACCGAAGGCGATCAGACCGAGCCGGCTGACTGCTCCGTAGGTGGGCTTGACGCCGACCACACCGCACAGCGCTGCGGGCTGACGGATCGAGCCGCCGGTGTCGGAGCCGAGGCTGACGGGGGCGAAGTTCGCAGCCACCGCTGCAGCGGAGCCGCCCGAGGAACCACCAGGCACACGGGTGGTGTCGTGCGGGTTCTTGGTCGGGCCGAACGCCGAGTTCTCGGTGCTGGACCCCATCGCGAACTCGTCGAGGTTGGTCTTGCCGACGAAGATGGCGCCGGCATCGCGGAGGCGGGTGACCACGGTGGCGTCGTAAGGCGGGGCCCAGTCGCCGAGGATCTTGGACGAGCACGTCGTCGGGATCCCGCGGGTGCACAGGTTGTCCTTCAGCGCGACCGGCACACCAGCGAGCGGACCCGGGTCTCGCCCGACAGCGGTCATCTCGTCGATCTCGGCGGCACGGGCCCGTGCGTGCTCGGTGAGCACGAGGTTGAAGGCGTTGATCTCAGCGTCCCGGGCATCGATGCGTGCGAGGTGTTCTTCGACGACATCAGCTGCCTTGGTGACGCCGTTGCGGACGTTCCAGGCAAGGTCGACGGCGCTGATCGGGGTCTTGCTCATGTCGCTCATTCTTCGATGCCGATGATCGGCGGGACACGGAAGCGACCGTCTTCGGCCAGCGGTGCCTGGCCCAGGACTTCGTCACGGTCGAGCGTGACACCTTCGATGTCTTCGCGCATCACGTTCGACATCGGCGTCGGCTGCATCATCGGCTCGACGCCGTCGAGGTCGAGCGCGTCGATGTCGGCGAAGTGGTCGAGCATGGCCGACAACTCGGCGGTGGTGGCGGTGAGTTCATCGTCGGTGAGCGCGAGCCGGGCCAGCGTGGCCACCTTGCTCACGTCCGCCGCGCTGATTCGCGCAGTGGGTTGGGGGGTGGACCCGGCAGTGTCTGACACCCGAGCGAGGATATCTGGGCGACCCCGGCGCAGTCGGAAACGATTCCGCTGCGCCGGAGGCCTCAGTCGCCCGCCGACCTGACCAGCTCTCTATTCGACGAGTGTCACGAACGAGTCGGCGTCCTTGCGGACCTTCTGCATCGGCAGAAGCCAGTCGCCGCTCTCGTCGCGATAGCCGAGCGGCAGGAGCACCACCGAGCGCAGTCCGCGTTCGTCGAGCCCGAGGATCTTGTCGACCGCCGCCGGGTCGAAGCCCTCCATGGGGGTGCAGTCGACTTCCAGTTCCGCCGCTGCGAGCATGGCGAAACCGAGGGCGATGTACGCCTGACGAGCGGCGTGCTCGTAGTTGACGTCGGCCTCACGAGGGAGGTAGCTCTTCTTGAGGTTCTCGTAGTAGGCGGTCAGCATCGGGAGTTCACCGCGGGCTTCGGTCATCTGCTGCGCGACGTCGTCGAGGCGCTCAGCGGTGTAGTTGTCCCAGGCAGCGAACACCAGCAGGTGCGAACCGTCGGTGATCTGTGCTTGGCCCGATGCGGCTTCTCGGATCTGAGAGCGGACCTCGGGGTTGGTCACGACGAGCAACTCGAACGGCTGTGTGCCGCTCGATGTCGGCGCCATGCGCACTGCTTCGACGATCGCGTCGACGTCGGCCTGCGGCACCGCCTTGCTCGGGTCCATCTTCTTGGTGGCGTAGCGCCAGTTCAGGCGGTCGGTGAGCGTCTTGGTCGTCATACTTGCGCAGTCAATCAAATGGATCTCCTTGCGGCGCTTCCGCTGCACGTGATCTTCGTCTCCTTGGCCCTGCAGATCAGACCGCGGACGATCTCGTGCCGTGTCAGAACCTGAGTGAATCGGTCGTCGTGCCGGCAACGCGAACCCGTCCGCGGACGCATTTCGCAACCAAACGTGACTGGTCCGTCACCGGCCGTCGACCAACCCTGTCCGCGGACGCGTTTCGCAACCAAACGTGACTGGTCCGCCACCGGCCGTCGACCAACCCTGTCCGCGGACGCGTTTCGCAACCGAACGTGACTGGTCCGTCACCGGCCGTCGCCTGCGTCCAGTAGATGCGCGAACTTCACGGCAACGCCGCCCGAGCAACCCGACGCTGCCGCCACCCGGTGGTGCTACCACGGGTAGCATACGAGTATGAAGGTCAGCGTGTCCCTCCCCGATGAAGACATCGAGTTCCTCGATGACTACGCAGCCAGCAACGGAATGCCGTCGCGGTCGGCTGCTGTCCACAAAGCCGTCCGTCTCCTGCGCACGTCGGGCCTCGGCGCGGCGTATGAGCAGGCATGGTCGGAGTGGTCTGCCGAAGGTGACTCCGAGGTCTGGGAAGCCGTCGCCGGCGACGGCGTGTCGTAATGCGACGAGGCGAGATTCGCATGGTCGACCTCGATCCCACGCGCGGTTCAGAAGCAAACAAGTACCGCCCTGCGGTCGTGGTGAGCAATGACGGTGCCAACACCACGGCGGAGCGCCTGGGGCGAGGAGTCATCACGGTCGTGCCGGTGACCTCGAACACCGCCAAGATCTACCCGTTTCAAGTGCTGCTGAATGCCGACTCGACGGGCCTGTCTCGCGACTCGAAAGCTCAGGCCGAACAAGTCCGATCGGTCGCTGTCGAGCGCGTTGGAGCGCTGGTCGGAACGCTTGACGGACCGCTGCGGGGTGAACTCGACGAAGCACTCCGGCTCCACTTGGCACTCTGACGTCCTGATCAGATCGACGGCACCCACCGACTGTCGTTATCGAGTGCCGCCCCTCGCCCCGAGGTGCCGATCACGGGCAGGCAACGAGTCCGAGCACTCATCGTCGGTGGCAGCTTTCGCGTCGAGTCACTGCGTTCGGCGGCCAGTTCCGAGCGGTACGTCGACCAGGCAGACGTCTGGGATCTGACGTTCTCGTCACTCGACGATGCCGACCCCTCCGTCGAATCGTTCGACGTGACCGAGCTGATCACTGACGTGGTCGCACGACAACTCACGGTGCTCCGATCAGCACGTCACGACGTGAGCGAGGTGCTGCGAATGCGGCCGCTCGACGACGCGTCGGCGATGTTCGGCACGCCTCCGGGGTTTCTCCCGGTCATCGACACGATGGTGGACGGCGGTGCCTTCGGTTTCACGCTCGATGCCGAAGAACTCGAATCCATGCCGCCACAGATGCTGCTGTACGAACTCATGATGGAGGGCGCCACACCAGCTGACAACGGCTACGTCCTGCCGGCCCTGCTCAGACACGCCATCAATGCACCGTCACCCCACGTCGACTCCGCTGCACGGGCAGCGCTGGCCGACGACCTCGGCATCGAGCGACAGGAAGATGGACGCGAACCGATGTTCGGCTTCGGCGTGAAGCGGCGGCGCCCGATCGGTGCTCCGACCGGTTGGAAGTGGCGCAACGACGCCTCCGGCAATGGCGTCCTCGGCCCGAAAGACGCGTGGGGCCCGTCAACGACCCGCCGACCCACGTCGATCGCCCGGGCGCTGTCGACCGCCGCAAGCCTCGTCGGCTCCGCTCCCGCAGGAGCGCTGTACTGCGCGCAGGAAGGCCTGGTCCTCGCGAACAAGGCGAACGACGGCAGGGCGATCTGCGAGACGTATGCAGCCATGGTCGCCCCACTCGAAGCTCTGGATCGACCCCGGGTCGCTGCACGCGCCGCAGCTCTCGCTGCCTGCTGACGGCAGGCCGGGCCGGGCCGGGCCGGGCCGGGGCAGGGAACTCTCGGCGATCGTGGCGCCTAGGAACGCGATCCGACAGGCGGCCCGACGTAGCGGGAGCTGGGACGGATCAACTTGCCGACGGCGGCCTGCTCGACGATGTGCGCACACCATCCGATCGTGCGACTGACGGCAAACGTCGGCGTGAACATCCCGGCCGGCAGTCCGGCGCTCTGCATCACCACACCGGCGTAGAACTCGACGTTGCTCGGGAGCGGACGACCCGGCTTCAGCTCGGCGAGGGTCACGAGGATCTCTGCTTCGAGAGCGATCGCACGGTCGACCAGATCCCCACCGAGTCGCTCAGCGACTTCCCGCAGCAGCCCCGATCGCGGGTCCGGCGCGCGGTACACCGCATGTCCGAACCCCATGATCTTGCGCCCGGCCTCCATCTCGGCGCGGACCCAGGCCGCAGCGTTCTTCGGCTCACCGATGGCATCGAGAGCATCGAGTGCCCGGCTCGGCGCACCACCGTGCAACGGTCCGGCCAGCGAGCCGAGTGCGGAACACACACCGTCGGCCACGGTCGCACCGGTCGATGCGGAGACCCGAGCGGTGAACGTCGAGGCGTTGAAGCCGTGGTCCAAGGTCAGGATCATGTACTGCTCGACGGCTCGCGCCGCGACGGGCGTCGGGCGTTCGCCGGTCACCTCGTACAAGTAGGCGGCGGCATGGCCCAGCTGAGCGTCGGGTTCAACGGGTTCCTGCCCGGCTTCGAGCCGGTGGAGCGCGGCGAGCAGCGATGGCACCATGGCGGCGAGGCGCAAGGCCTGCTGTCGGCGTTCGCTCTCGTCGATGTCGATCACCGGGTCGAAGCCTGCTGACACGCTCAGCACCGACCGGAGCTTGCTCAGTGCTGTCGCGTCCGTCAGGGCGATGACTCGCAGCACATCCATCAATTCAGCAGGTACCGTCCGGTGCGCGGCCACCTCCGACCGAAACGCCGCGAGTTCGCCGTCGTCCGGCAGCCGACCCGAGCGCACGAGGTACCAGACCTCTTCGAAACTTCGCGTCCGCGCCAACTCAGCGGCGTCGTAGGGGCCGTAGTGAAAGAAGCCTTCGTCGCCGTGGACAGCGCCGATCACGGTGTCGGCGGCGACGACACCGTTCAGGCCGGCAGGAACATCGATCATCTGTGTGGGCATGACATCGAGTGTCCGCCGACCAACGTCAGGGAATCAACATTGATTTCATCAACATTGATTCGGTCAATGAGATCATGCAAAGTGGTGTCGTGAGCTCGTACATCGGCGCATCAGAGGCCGCCCGCCTCCTCGGCGTGACACCGGCGACGCTGTACGCATACGTGAGTCGGGGGCGGGTCAATCGGTCGACGGGTGCCGACGGGCGAACCTCGCTCTTTGCGTTCGACGAAATCGAACGGCTGGCGGAGAGGGGCCGCCGGGCGCCACTCGGTCCGCGTCCGACGATCGATGTCAGGGTCTCGTCGTCGATCACGACGCTGCGACACGACGGAGTGTCGATTCGGGGCCACGAGCTTCCCGATCTGGTTCGAGACCACTCGTTCGAGGCCATTGCTGATCTGCTCTGGTCCGGCCAGATCGGGCCGGGGTCGTGGCCCGTCGAACGTGGCCGCGCTGCACTCGTCGTCCCTCCAGGGTTGCAGCCGGTGAGCCGGCTGGCGGTCGCTGCCCAACTGCTCGGCGACGAGTTTCCAGACGATGATGCAGCCACCGCCGCACGTCGCCTGATCGAGGCATCACCCGGTGTGCTCGGCGCCCAGCGCAAGACGGGTTCGATCGCCATGCGCCTGGCCTCGGTGTGGCGACGCACGCCGGCGACAAGCCTCGTCGGCGCCATCGACACAGCGCTCGGGTTGCTCGCCGACCACGAGCTCGCGACCAGCACGCTCGCAGTACGCGTCGCGGCGAGTGTCCGGGCTGCACCGATGGCGGCATTCGTGGCGGGCTTGGCAGTGGTTTCCGGGCCGTTGCACGGGATGGCGTCGATCGAGGTGCACGGTTTTCTCGCCGAGTGTGCTCGGGACGGCGTCTCACCGACCGTGGCGCGATACCGAGCGGAGCGGCGACGAATCCCCGGGTTCGGTCACAAGGTCTACCGCGGCCGCGACCCGCGCTTCGACGTGCTGCGCGAGTCGGTTCGCGACCTCTCGGACAGCGACCTGATCGACGAGGTGCATGCAGAAGTCGGGCGCGTCGTCCCCAAGCATCCGAACATCGATCTCGCGCTCGGCGCACTCACGCACGCCGCCGACCTCGACGACCGGGTTCCCATCTTCGCAGTCGCCCGTATCGCCGGGTGGGCTGCCCACTACGCCGAGGAACTCGACGCTCCCCCACTGCGCTACCGCGGCGTCATCGCCTGACGGGAATTCACCGATCAGAATCCGCTGGAGGCGTGAGGCATCCGGTCGGCGGCGAAGAAGTGGTCGGCGCGGCGCAGAACATCGGCGTTGCGTGCTTCGATACGTCGGCCGCGCACCAGTTCCGACGGCCGGAAGCCGCCGAGGTAGATCGATCCGAGCGCTGCGCCGTCCATCACCAGGTCGGGCGTGCGCTTGACCGGTTTCACGACAGCACCGTCGGGTGACCCGTCGACCTTCCAACGGTCGCCGTCGACCTCGACGACCAGTTCATCGTCGGTTCCGTAGGCCCGTGCAGCAAGTGCCGCTCGGGCATGTCGGACGTGCACCCACAGCATGTCGTTCAGTTCGACCGTGCGCAGTGCTCGCGGATCGGTGACGATGTGCGGCAGGTGATCGTCGATCGCAGCGGCCCGAAAGCTGCTGATCGGCCCGACGAGATCAACGGACAGCACGGTGTGCCACAGCGCAGCATGCGCCTCCGAAGTCGCCGCGACGAGATCGAAGAGTTCCATCTCGTGCGCCGGGTGCCCGTTGTTCCACTTCGCTCTCACCTTCCAGGATGCGAAGCCATCGGCGTGCACTGCCCACCGGGTCTCGCCGCCGCGGTGATGACGCGTGAGATTCCAGTTCGCTGCGGGTCGGTCGATGTCGCCGTTGTGTTGCCGCCGGATCCGATCGAAGAGCGTCGCGATCTGGTCGAGCACACCGTCGTCGGCGACGTCGACGAACCGGACCGCGCCCGGGTCCGGTCGGAACTCGGGCAGCACGTCCGTTCGCCGACGGTCGATCTCGATCACACGGCACTGCGAGGCGACGCCGTATCCGAAGCGCCGATAGATCGCGCCCTCGCTGGCGGTCAGCAGCGCGAGCGGTTCGTCGTGGGCATCGACGTCGGAATGCAGTTCGTCCATCATCCGGGTGAGCAGTCCCTGCCGGCGATGTGTCGGCGACACGGCCACCCACGTCACCCCGGCAACGCGCAGTACACCTGGCCCGGGAACGGTGAGTTCGAGTGAGTAGTTGCCCGACACGCCGACGAGATCGTCCCCGTCGTGGGCGACGATGAATCGGTCCAGCTCGAGGGTCGGCCGCAGGAGGTCGAGGTCGTCGTCCTTCCACGCCTGGCCGAACGCCGACCCGTCGAAGTCGACGATCGCCCGGAAGTCGTCGTCGGTCGCGCCGCGCAGCGTGATGTTGCTCATCTCGCATTGTGCAACACGGTCGTCGATTCCACGCCACGCGTTTCCTCGGGACCGCTCCGTGGCGGCCCGAGCATCAGGAGGGTGTGGTGCGCAGCGCGTCGATCCGCTCGGCCAGATGCTCGCCCAATGCGACCAGGGCATCGAACTCGGCCTCGGTGAGGTACTGGTCCCCGGTCGAGTAGTTGGGATACGGCGGATTGGCGGCAGCGAACTGGCGGAGTGCCACCGGTGCGGTGTCGCTGATCTGAGCCTTGGCGTAGACGAGCGTGGTCACGAAGCCGTCGGGATGGGTGGCGACTCCGCTGGCCACGCAGTCGTGCGGTTCGTCGTCGGTTCGTGGCTCGACGCTGGAGAGGTCGATGTCGACTTCGACGCCCAGTTCGACACCTGCCAGTTCGATCGCCTGCTTCAGGGTCCCGAACCCACCGGGCACGTCACCGCTGGCGTCGAGCACGATCATCTCGGTCGGTCGCTCGCGGAGCTGTTCGACGAGACCGAGGTTCTCCCGGTGGCCGCCGTCGGCGACGTAGACGAAGGCATCGCGCTGCGGGTCGTATCGATTGAAGAGTTCCTTCGCGAAGTAGCCGAGGTGGACTCGCGGCGACGTGGCCGGATCGGCGAACCAGTCCGCGTGACGTGGGTTGGGGACCCACATGCCGAGCCGGAAGTTGACCGCCGCGAGCAGTGAGTTGGTCGAGCCGAACGACTGTCGACCCATTGCCGACGCGAATGCTGCACCGGTCAGTGCCATCGAGCGTGAGACGGTCCAGGCGCGTGGGAAGCCGTCCCACCAGGAACCGATCGGGAAGGATCGCCACGGGGCAGATGCACCGTCGTGCAGTGTCACCCCGTGCGGTCGGAAGGTGAAGCCGAGTGCGGGCAGCCCACCGAACTGCAGGTCCGTGGCGTGGGCGGTGCCACACAGCACCAGTTCGGGGCCGTCCGCATCGACGTACCCCGCCCAGGGGGCTTCGTGGGAGTACTCGACGCCGGGCATGAAGGTCGCCGCGAGTCGCTTGCGGTAGACCCCGTTGAGGGTGACACGGTGCGCAGGCGGCAGTTCGAGGGCGAGTAGCCAGAGCACGGCGACGATCGGCACCCATCCACCGTGGAAGAAGCGTTCGAGGTTCGCCTGGTCGTCGGCGACCTTACCGGCGAAGACGAACAGGCCGATCAGGAGCAGGACCCCACCGAGGCGACTCCACCGCTTCTTCAGCTCGGCGGTGAGGAGTTGGCGAACTGCCGTGACGACGCCCAACGCCGACAGGAAGCCGACGACGCCGGCACCGCCCTCGGCGTCCACACCCCACGGACTGGCGAGCACCGGGCGCCCGTATCGGATGCCGACCGGCACGGCGACGAGCAGGACGAGCAGGCACACGCCGACGGCTCCGAGCAGACGGGCGACACGCCCGAACCGCCGCCGAAACGACGGCGAGTTCGTCGCCTGCGTCGCGAGGAAGGCGAGGACCCCGATGGCGAGCGGCACGAGGCCGGGCAGTACCAGGCGCCACGCGAGGAGTTCGGTGAGTGTCGTTGCGTCGGACCCGCCGTTGCTGAACGTCGGGTGGACTGCCCAACTCCGGGTCAGCCGGCCGACGAGCCAACCGATGAGTGCTGCTGCAGCGAGAACGCCACCGAACACGAACGCAGTGCGCAGCGCGGCGCCGCCGATTCCGCCCAGCAGTGATCCGACACCGTTGTCGAGGTAGCGACGCCGGGCACGTACGTGACGGAACCAACGATGGTCAGCGGCGAACAGATTGTCGGCATCGCCGGGGTCCGTCATGGCGGTGCCCGGCGAGGCGCCGTGAGACCCTCGCTCGTCGTCCTGCACGCTCGACACCCGCCACCCGCCGGCCGCATAGCCACCGCCCGAGACGGCGTGCAGCCACTGCGCGCGCTGCCAGGTGCCGGCCGCGTGCAGGCCTCGGAACGCCCCGATCATCACGCTCGCCGATCTGATGCCGCCGCCGCTCGCACAGATCCCGAGGCCGCTCGGCTCGTCGCCCTCGATGCCTGGCTCTGCGCTCCTGTGTCGACCGGGCGCCGCTGCGTCGTCCGCTGTCCGTTCGATCTCACCGAGTTGCTGATCGACCGAGCCGGTGACCGCACGCAGCAGCGGTCGAAGCACCGGAGCCACGAGCGGTCCGATGACCAGACCGAACAGGCCGACGATGGCGGCGATGTAGGCCAACCACTTCGACCACGCGATCACCGCCACGCCGTGCGTGACGACCCACGGCGGCGGCAGCGCTTCGACCCAGATCAACTGTGCAGACGTCTCGACGAGATCGAGGCAGCCGGCGACCACGGCTGCTGCGGGAAGCGTCGCCCACCAACCGAACTGACGGCGGCGATCGGGCGCCCAGTGACGCAGTCCGGTGCGCAGCAACCAGAAGCCAACGACTGCGAAGAGGGCAGCGAAGACGAGGTCGAGTGCGAAGCCGACCCGGATGCGGTCCAGGTCGGGCAACCAGTCCGAGACGATGCTTCCGTCGCAGAAGTCGGCAGGGAGGCGCTGATCGAACTCGCGGGCCGCTTGGATCCAGCGGCACTGGCTGCCAGAGAAGTAGAGCCGTGTCTGGTACCCGCCGGGCGACATGACTGTCGAGGCGACGAAGGCTCCGAGTGGCGCCAGTGCAGTCAGGGCCCACCATCGCGAGGGTGCCGACCGTTCGGCACCCGGCGTTTCGCTCATCACTTCGACGCTACTTCAGCGCCAGACGATGCTCGGTGTGCCTCCGGATCGGCATGCGCGGGCGCGATCCAGAGGCGCTGCTGCAGGTGTTGTCGGCGGCCTCCTCGATTCGCAGGACAAGAGTCGTCCTTCGCTGAAATCCTCCGACCAGAACCGATCCGTCGTGCTCGGTGACGGGTGTCATGCAATATTCGGTGAGGCGAGCGGTTGAACACCATGTCGGAAGAGTTCCGGCACGATGGAGGATCACGATGAACGTCATGAATGTCGCTCGCTCCCTAGGAGTTGTCGACTCGAACGGAACGGTGGCTGGCACGATCGACCAGCACAAGGTCCTCGGAGCGCTCGACGAGCTCAGGGAGAACGACCCGGCGCACGCCGACCTGTACACCGAGGCCGCCAAGCACGTTTGGAGCGCCCGCTCCGCGGGCATGGAGACCCACGAGGCCAACAGCCTCCATGCGCGCGCCGGCGCCGGGCCGACGACCCAGCTTCGCTACCGGTCCGAGATGGCCGACCTGTTCACCGACCTCGCGATCGACGTCGGGCTCCGACTCCACAATCAAACACTCGTCGCGTCCGCCTGAGCGCATGAGCTCGGAACGCGAGTCACCCGCGGGTGACTCGTACCCACGGCGGCGATCTGGTCGACCTCAGCCGCGCGCGTTCTCGGCGCGAACGAGGCGGCCCGATTCGTCGACCGGAAGACCGGTGAGGAGCGCCACGGACATCGCGGACGTCGCGATACACCAGGCGATCGCCCAGCGGTAGCTCCCGGTCGTGTCGATCAGCCAACCTGCCGTCGGCGCACCGATCAACGCTCCGATGCCCGGCGCGGTGTAGAGCAACCCGAGGATCGAGCCGAGCCCGGCGACGCCCATCCGGTCCGAGATGACGATGGGGCTGAGTGCGACGAACCCGCCGTAGCCGACACCGAGGACGGCGACGAAGACGACGAGCAGCGCGTACGACGATCCGGCGACGAGCCAGATCAGGAAGCTGCCGCCCGTGATCATCAGACACGACCGGTACAGGCGGAATGAGCCGAACCGGCGCACGAGTGAGCCGAAGCCGATACGCGACAGCACACTCGAACCACCGAGCACGCCGACGAGGACCGCTGCTCGCACTGCGGTGATCCCCTGTTCTTTGGCGTACTGGCCGACGAACACGAACGGGACGAACAGGGCCAGACCCAGGCACGACGCCGACAGTGCGAAACGACGGAACACAGGGCTCCCCAAGGCGTCGGCGAATCGCGACGGTTGCGCGGTGCCGTCGCCGGGCGGACGGTCGACGAGTGGGATGCAGGCCAGCAGCACGCCGGCGCCGCCGATGGCGAAGAACACGTACGTGTCACGCCAGCCCCACCGGTCGATCAGCGCAGCCGACAGCGGCGACATCACGAGTGTGCCCACGCCGATGCCGGCGACCGCCAACCCGACGGCGACAGCGCGTCGTTCGACGAACCAGCCGCCGACGACGGCCACCATCGGCACGTACCCGCATGCTGCAGCGATACCGACACCCGCGCCATAGGTGACGTAGCCGAACCCGAGTGACTGCACCCGGCTCGTCGCGATCAGACCGACGAACATCGCGACTGCGCCGATCAACAACACGAGGCGCGGGCCGAAGCGATCGGAGAGGCGCCCGGTGATGATGCTGAGCGAGAAGAACAGGCACGTCGTGATGCCGAAGATCACCGCCGTCGCTCCCTTGGCGGCATCGAACTCCTCGCTCATCGATTCGAAGAACGCACCGAAGCTGTACGCGGTACCGAGCGTGACGCCGGATGAGAAGAAGGCAGCGACGACGGTCAGCCAGGCCCGCGACGAGTCGAGGGCATGGACCTTCGACACCCCGCCAGCTGACATTGCGCCGACTCTACGCATCGCCCCACGTCGCCAGCGGACCGCAGTCGATCGACCCGAAGTCAGTCGAGCCGCAGTCCGTCGAACCGCAGTCAGTCGAGGAGTGCGCTTGCCTCGGCTGCGTACAGCGGCGCCTCGACGCGCCGCGCCTGATCGAGGGCGCGTCTGGCCCACAGCGACGCATCGTCGGTCCAGCCGAGAAAGCCGGCCAGGCGGGCCAGCGTGAGGTCGACCGGGCCCATCGTGCAGGTCCCCACGAACGTCCACATGCCGGACCATGGCCGCAGATGCCCGATGATCGTGTTCGCTGCGTCCTCGTCGCCCAACAGCACCGCTGCCTCACCCGCGGCGCAGAGTGCGCCGTTGAACGTGTAGTCACGATCGAGAACTGCCAGATCATCGGCGATCACGATCGCCAACTGCTCCGACGCGACCGCTTCGTCACCGTCGGCGGCCGACGCCAACGCCAACACGGCGTGCCACGCTCCGATCGCTCCGCCCTCGGCGATGATCGCCGCCACGGTCTCGGCCAGCTCGGCGACTCTGCCCTGGGCCATCCGGATCGCCAGCAGTTGTGCACCGTAGGCCGACATCACGAGCGATTCGGCGACGGCATCGAGGCACTCGAGTGCGGATGTCGCGTGCACTTCGGCGAGGTCCGGGTCACCGCTGATCAGCGCCACCGCTGCAGTCCAGTTGGTGTACTCCCACTGACGTGTCCGCTGGCGCAGGTCGCGCGTCAACGTCTCGAGTTCGGCGAGCGTGCCACGCATCGCCGGGTCCCCGAACTGCATCTGGTTCGTCATCCGCAGATGGGCAGCACCCCATGCAGCATCGACCGACCCGGTCCGAGCAGCGAGTTCGGACAGCTCCGCTTCGATCGACACCCGCCGCTCGAAGTCACCGACGTCGTTGAGCGCGAGGACCGCCAGCGACAGCGCATCGACCCTCGTCGCATCGTCGCCGACGTAGCAAGCCGCCCGGTCGAAGAAGGCGCGACATCGGTCGTACTCACCCGAGATCGCGTACAGCATCACGCCCGCAGTGGCGACCATGGCATCAGCCTGCGGTTCGGTGACGACCGCCAGCGCCTGCTCGAGGAGTTCGCGCGCTTCGTCGTGCACGGCACCGACCACCGAGGTCGGCCCGAGTCGGCACGCCTCCCGCAGTGCCATCGCCATCAGCTGTTCGTCACCGAGTTCCACGGCAGTACGCGCCGCGCCGAGCAGGTGGTCGAGCGCGCTGCTGTCACCGACTCGCAGCAGCATCTGTCCGAGCCGCATCGTGATCGCCGCCCGACGCGCCGTCTCGGTGGCTACGAGCAGTTGCAGCGCCGCCGCGTACTTGTCGGCTGCTGCTTCGTAGGCGAACCGGTCGGTGTCGATCTCGGCAGCGGCCACGAGTTGGTCGACCGCTCGGAGCCGGTCCAGTGTTGCTGCACCGACTGCGTGGCGACTCAGTTCCCCTCGGCGCTGGAGTGGGACCGCAGCGAGACCGTCCGCCGTCGCAGCGATGGCACCGAACGCTGCGTCGTGGAGTTCGACCCGCCGACCAGCAGAGACGGCGTCGAGCACGATGGCGTGCAGGAGATCGTGGCGGAACTCGATGACGCCTGGCTCGTCGGTCGTCACGATGATGTCGGCCTCGATCGCCTCGTCGACGCTGGCGTGCTCGTCGCTGATCATCGCCAGCCATTCGTCGCGCCGGAAACGACTGCCGAGCACAGCGGCTCCATCGAGATCGCGGCGGGCTCTCGGGGTGAGGAGTCGGAGCGTCCGCTCCAGTGATGCCGAGAGGCTGTCGGGGCGAGCATCCGGCGCAACGAACTCCGCGCCCGTCGACGATCCCGCGTCGATCGCCGCCATGGCGAGTTCGCGGACGTGCAAGGCGTTACCGCCGGACTGATGGTGGACCCAGGCCGCTGCCGCTTCAGTCCAGTCGTCGGCAAGGGCGAACTGTGTGAGGTAGTCGCGAACCCCGTCGAGCGTCCAGGTCTGCAGCGGAAGGTGAAGTGTGGCGAGGTCGAGGAGTTCCGGCGACTCCTGACGGGACGTGCACACGATCATGAGCGGAGTCTCCGACGACGTGACCGACACACAGGCCTGCAGGAGCTGCACCGTGAGAGGCGTCGCCCAGTGCAGGTCCTCGAACACGACCATCGTCGGTCGACCCGCGCATCGCAGCGCCTGACCGATCGCACCGAAGAGCACCGAGCGGTCCGCGGCCGACAGGGGTGCAGCAACCTCGATCGGCAACGACGGAGCCAACGTCCGCAGCACCCCGGCATCGGCGACCGCTGCGAGCGATGCGGGAAAGCGTTCGGCGATCTGGTGCAGCACATCGGCGAACGGCTCGAGCGGCACCGACGGCTCCGGCGTACACGCTGCGACGAAGCACGCCGCTCCCGCTTGCACCGAACGCGCGATGAGCTGCTCGGCGAGCGTCGTCTTGCCGATTCCTGCCGAGCCGGTGAGGACGAACACCTTCGTCGGCCCGGCATGGCCGAGGTCGTCGATCGCCTCGATGTACGCGTCGAGGCCGACGAGATGGCCGAATGCCGACTGGCTGTACGGCCCTCGGCCGGATGCGCCGACTGTTCGCAACGACGGGTCATCGTCGAGCAGGCGTCGGTCGAGGTCTCTGAGTGCCTGCCCCAATGGCAATCCGGCGTCCGCTGCTGCAGATCTGGCGCCGGCGATCGCTGCGAGCGCTTCGCGTCGACGGCCGACCTGGGCCAGCCCGCGGGCGAGCATCTCCCATGCGGACTCGTCGGTGTCGTCGGCTCGGACCAAACGCTCCAACTCCACGACACCGGCCGCATCGATGCCATCGGCAAGCACGCGTCGGAGTCGATCGGCGTGCCCGGCACGGGTGCTGCTCGTCAGACGGCGACGGGCCGCATCGGCTTCGACCGAGTCTGCAAGGTCATCGAGCGGCGCCGCAGCGTCATCACCTGTGTCGTGATCGATCGACACCGAGGCATCGAGCCGGTACCCGCCGTCGGCCGTGTGGACCACCGCCTCGGCGACCGAACGGATGCGTGCGATGTGGTTCTGCAACGACTTGCGAGCGGAAGCCGGCGGCGAGTCGCCCCAGACCAGCGCGATCAGTCGTTCGATCGATGTCGGCTGCGGATGGGCCACCGACAGCGCAGCGAGCACGGCCCGCTCGCGCGGACGCAACGGCACCATTCCCGCAGGCCCGACGAGCGTCACGGTGCCACGCGTCGTCAGAGTCCACTCCCGCTCGTCCGCGCCCACGAGCGAATCGTAGTCACCGGCGAAATCCGGCGAGAACAGGCGGACACGCCGAGTCAGCAGCCAGGTCGGCGCCGAGTGAACGCTGGGCTCAGAGTCGGGTGAGCTTGAAGAGCAACGCGCTCTCAGGGTGCAGCGTCGGGGCTTGCACGCCATGCGCAGCCAATTGGCGACCGGTCAACACGACACCATCACGAAGCCACGTTGGTTGGATGCGCGCTGCTCCCCACGTCTCGTATGGAATCTTGAGGTGTTCGATCCGATACCGAGCGTCAGCGTCGAGGCCGGGCAGGCGCAGCGGCGGAGGGGTCTGGCTGGGCGCAGTCGTCAATTGCGCGAAGGCGATGATGCCTTCGGAGCGGTCGGCTGCGTAGACACCGTTGGCGCTGTTTGCCGGGTCGGTGTCGAATCGAACCACATCGCCGGTGTGCAGCAGCTCGCGATGTTCCTTGTGCATGGAGATGACTGCCTGCAACGCCACGCGTTCTTGTTCGGTCAGTTTGGTGACGTTCCACTCGACGCCGAGGTGGCCGAACATCGCCGTCGCTGCACGAAACGACAGGGTCTGAGTGCGGCCGGTGGTGTGCGAGGTCGTCGGGCCGATGTGGGCACCCATCAGCTCGGGAGGGATCAGCATCGATGCGCCACGCTGGATGGTCTGGCGTTCGAGTGCATCGTTGCAGTCACTGGTCCAGACCCGCTCGGTGCGCTTCAGGATCTCGTGGTCGATCCGGGCGCCACCGCTTGCACATGACTCGAACTCGACGCTCGTGTGAGCACGCCGCAGCTTGTCGAGAAGCTGATACAGCGCACGGGTCTGGGCATTGGTTCCTGCGGCACCCTGCTGGTTGGAACCCTGGATGTGATCACGGTTCATGTCCCACTTCACGTAGGAGATGTCGTGATCGGCCAGCAGTGTGTCGAGGTAGCCGTAGATGAAATCGAACGCGTCGCGATTGCCCAGGTCCAAGACGAGTTGCTGGCGGCCGAGCACCGGTTCGTAGCCCTGTGTGATCAAGGCCCAGTCAGGGTGGGAGCGAAAGATGTCGCTGTCGGGGTTGACCATCTCCGGTTCGACCCAGATGCCGAACTCCATACCGAGCCCGGTCACATGGGAGATCAACGGCTCGAGGCCGCCTGGGTACACCGCGTCGGAGACCCACCAGTCGCCGAGCCCTTTCGTGTCGTCGCGGCGTGAGCCGAACCAACCGTCATCGAGAACGAAACGTTCGATACCGAGGTCGGCTCCGGCGTCGGCGAGCGCCTTGAGCTTGTCGGTGTCGTGGTCGAAGTAGACCGCTTCCCAGGTGTTCAACAGCACCGGCCGCGGCGTGCTCGGATGATTCGGTCGAGCACGCAACGACCGGTGGAAGCCTTGCGTCGCCCGATTGAGACCATGACGCGAATACACCGCGATGGTCTCCGGCGTCGAATAGGACTGGCCGGGTTCGAGGACGATCTCGCCCGGGTGCAGGAGTTCTCCGGCCTGCAGATATCGGCGCCCATCTGGCAGTCGCTCGGCGAACATGGTGTGGTTGCCGCTCCATGCGACGTGAGCGCCCCAGACCTCGCCGCTCCATTCGTCGAAGCCGCGCTTGCCCGCGAACAGCAGCGGTGGCGACTCGTGCGACGTACGACCGCGCCGGTTCTCGACCAACAGCGATCCGTCCAGCCATTCGCTGCGCAGCGGATGGAACTCACGTGCCCAGCGACCTTCGAATGACAGGAGTTCGCCGGCCTGTTCGGCAATCGGCAACGTGACGGTCAGCGCGTCGAGGCTGTAGCGCCGGTCACCCGTGTTCGTGATCGTGGCCCAGACATGGAGCACGTCGTCGAGCCTGATCGTGACGTCGAGTGCGAGTTCGGCGACCTCATCGACGGCGTGCGTCGTGAGGCGCGGCGAACCGCCGTCTGCATTGGTCAGTTCGTGGGAAACTGGGACAAAGCGTGGCGCCCAGGCACGCCCGCCGCCACGCCGGCCGAGCAGGCCGGGGCGACCGGTGAAACCCGATCCGTGTTCCGGGACCACCGAGACCGGCGCAATCGTGTCGAAGGTGCCGTGCACGATGGGGCGTGACAGTGCAGTGAGCACCGTGTCGAGGTCGGCGTCGTCACCGAGTGGCGACCCCCAGTGGACGATCGTCGGCGCGCCGGTCGACACGTCGACGACGACGTCGGTGCGTCGACGGTCACCGGCGGACGTCGCTCCTGCCGACTGGTCACTTCCCGAGCTGGACAGCCGAATCATCGTGTGCACAATCGGCGATGTTAGAGACTCGAATGGCTGTGCGGGCGATTCGCACGGTGGTGTTCGATTCTGTCGACCGCTTGGTGAGATCGACCCGTCTCTGGCCCCCTCGCGGGCGGAATCGCTCCCGATTCGAACATTCGGTGTTCGAACCTGTTGATTCGGCGCACCCGATCGACCACGATGGTCCGATGTTCGATCGGTCCGTCGTCAGCGAAACACCTCCACAACGGCGCGGTCCGTGGCCCCGGAGTGCGACCGAGGTGCCCGCGGCCGTGACCCCCGTCGCTGGCCGGTCCCTCGCGCAGCAACGTCACGATCAGATCGTCGAGGAGGTCAGGACGCGCGGTTCGGTGCGCGTCACCGAACTGGCAACGCTCCTCGACGTCAGCGACATGACCATCCGAAGAGACCTGGATGTGCTGGACGAGGCAGGCCTGCTGGTCAAGGTGCACGGTGGTGCGAAGGTCTCGACCGAACACTCAGCCGACGAGCCCGGCTTCGACGCCAACTCTGCCCTGAACACCGACGAAAAGGAGGCGATCGCACGCGCTGCCGCCGACCTCGTCGAGGGCGGCGCGACGATTGGCCTGATGGCCGGCACGACGACGTGGCGGCTGGCCGCTGAACTCGCACGCGTGCCGAACCTCACCGTCGTCACGAACAGCATGCGCGTCGCCGAGGTGTTCAACGAGTTCAAACGCTCCGATCGCAACATCATCCTGACGGGCGGCGTGCGCACGCCGAGCGATGCACTGGTCGGCCCGATCGCGGCGACCGCGTTGAGTGCCCTGCACGTCGACACGCTCTTCATCGGCGTCCATGGCATGAGCGAGCAGGCCGGGTTCACCACGCCGAACATCCTCGAGTCGGACACGAATCGGGCGTTCATCCGCTCAGCCGGCCGAAAGATCGTCCTCGCTGACCACAGCAAGTGGGGCGTCACCGGTCTCAGCTCGTTCGCCTCACTCGACGACGTCGACATGCTGATCACCGACCAGCGACTGTCAGGCCAGGCAATCGACACCCTCGGCGCCCACATCCCTGATGTGCGCCAAGTCGGCACGCTCTGAGTCGGAGCTAGAACATCCCGAGTTCGAGGCGGGCGACATCGGACAGACGAGACGCATCCCACGGCGGATCGAAGACCAGTTGCACGTTGACCGACTCGACGCCACGAAGTTCGGCGACGGCGTCGCGGAGATCGAGCTTCAAGATGTCACCCATGCCGCAGAACGGGGCCGTGACCGACATGTCGATCTCGACGTTCCAGCCACCGCTGTCGAGCTGTTCGGCGTCGACGCGATAGACGAGGCCGAGTTCGACGATGTCGACCGGGATCTCGGGGTCGAAGACGGTCGTGGCTGCTTCCCAGACCCGATCGATGCTGAACGGTGCGTCACTCGGACTGTCGCCCTCGGCCGGGGCCTCGATGAACCCGAAGTCGATCGAGTCCTGACGGCTGAGGCGTGCCATCTCGCCATCGGCGGTCTTGACCGTTGCGGTGGAACCAAGTGCCTGGAGCAGCGTGACGCGGGCACCTTCGGCGAGCTGCACCGGCTCACCGGCGGGCACGATCGTTGCCTCGACTGACCGGGGCAACGTGAAGCCCTTGGTCCTGCCGACGCTGACGGACTGATCCGACACGGACTCACCAGAAACAGGCTGGTCAGTCATGATCGTGTCCGAGTCGCTGGGTGACCCAGGCGCGCACCGATTCGATGCCGACCTCGTCGACGACCTGATCGGCGAAGCCGTTGATCAGCAGGCGGCGAGCGTCAGCGGCAGGAATACCGCGCGAGCGCATGTAGTACATGGCGGTGTCGTCGAGTTGGCCGACGGTGGCGCCGTGCTTGCAGGCCACTTCGTCAGCGAGGATCTCGAGACGCGGCTGGGTGTTGACCTCAGCACGATCCGACAGGACGAGGTTCTGGTTCGACTGCTCGGCATCGGTGCCATCGGCACCTGGCAGCACGTCGATACCGCCGTTGAAGACGCCGGTGCTGGCATCGTCGAGCACTCCGCGAAAGGACTGGCGGCTCGTGCAGTCGGGCGCTGAGTGGACGACGTTGATCTGCTGGTCGAGGACCTGATCGCCGAAGCCGAAGAACAGACCCGACAGGTCGACGTGTGCCCCGGGCCCACCGAGGTCGACCTGGTACGCAGCGCGCCCGAAGGACGCACCGAGGTTGAAGGAACGACCCAGGAACCGACTGCCTGCGGCCTGGCGGACGGCGACGTTGCTGAGGTGGACATGGCTGACCGGCACGTCTTGGAGCAGTACGTGTTCGAGCACCGCGTCCTCGCCGAGCGTGATCGTTGTCCGGATGTTCGAGCCGCCGAACTCGGCGCCGACGCCGATGCGCGTCTCGACGATCGTTGCCGAACTCCGTGCGCCCAACTCGACGATCACGCCGGTACACGACGCATTCCGCGTCTCGTCGGGGACTTCGACGTCGACGATGTGGATCGGCAGGTCGACCGCGATGTCGTCGTCGACGCGCACGACGGCACCATCGCCTCCGAAGGCGAGGTTGAGTGCCATGTAGGCGTCGCTGATCTGGTCGCCGCCCTGACCGAAGTGCGCCGTGAGCCGCTCCGGCTGTTGACCCCGGGCGTCGAGCAGGCTCGAAAGATGCAGACCGGCCTGGCCGGTCATGGTGGACAGTTCGGCATCGACGACACCGTTGACCACGACGATGCGCGGACCGTCGATGGCGGGAATCTGGGACTCGAGATCAGGCACGCTCGACGTGAGCGTGACCGGCGGCCCGAACGACAACGCATCGAGCGCCTTGTGCGGCGCGTATCGCCATGCGTCGTCACGCCGCGTCGGATACCCGTGTGACTCGACCCAGTCGAGCGCGGCCGGACGCCCTGCGACGGTCGGGTCGGTCACCGTCGACGCTGCTGTCACGATGGGGCTCCGGCGAGCGAGTTCTCCGCGGCTGAGTTCTCGGAGGCATCGTCGAGGTCGTGGTTGACGAAGTCGGCGTAGCCGTGCTCTTCGAGCTGCAGGGCAAGCGTGTAGTCGCCCGACTTGACGATGCGGCCGCCGACGAGGACATGCACGAAGTCCGGCTTGATGTAGTCGAGAAGTCGCTGGTAATGGGTGATGACGATCATCGACCGGTCCGGCCCGCGCAGTGCGTTGACACCGCCCGCGATGACGCGCAATGCATCGATGTCGAGACCCGAATCGGTCTCGTCCAGGATCGCGAGGCGCGGCTCCATGATGGCCATCTGCAGGATCTCGTTGCGCTTCTTCTCGCCACCACTGAACCCGGCGTTGACCGCACGGTTCAGGAAGTCCTGCTTCATCTCGACGAGTTCCATCGCCTCGTTGGCGACCTTCAGGAAGTCGCGAGCACCGATTTCGGTCTCGCCGCGAGCACGCCGAACCGAGTTGAGTGCCGTGCGCAGGAAGTACATGTTGTTCACGCCCGGGATCTCGACCGGGTACTGGAATCCGAGGAACACGCCGGCAGCGGCACGCGCCTCGGGCTCCATGTCCAGCAGGTCGGCGCCGTCGAGCGTTGCGGTGCCCCCGATGTCGTAGCCGTCGCGCCCTGCGAGCGCATGAGCGAACGTGCTCTTGCCGGAACCGTTCGGGCCCATGATCGCGTGGACCTCACCAGCGCCGACATCGAGGTCGAGGCCCTTGAGGATCTGCTTGTCGCCGATGGCGGCGGTGAGTTGGTTGACGTGCAGCATCAGCCGACACTTCCTTCGAGACTGACGCTCAGCAGGCGCTGAGCTTCCACGGCGAACTCCATCGGGAGTTCGTTGAACACTTCACGGCAGAAGCCGTTGACGATCATCGACATCGCATCTTCTTCGGTCATACCGCGCTGGCGGCAGTAGTACAGCTGGTCTTCGCCGACCGTCGACGTCGACGCTTCGTGCTCGACCTGGGCAGTCGGGTTCTTGACCTCGATGTACGGGATGGTGTGCGCACCACAGTCCTTGCCGAGCAGCAACGAGTCGCACTGGGTGTAGTTGCGGGCGTTCTCGGCCGACCGCATCATCTTGACCAGCCCACGGTAGGTGTTCTGGCCGTTGGCGGCCGAAATCCCCTTCGAGATGATCGTGCTGGTCGTGTCCTTGCCGATGTGGATCATCTTCGTGCCGGTATCGGCCTGCTGGCGCTTGCAGGACAACGCCACCGAGTAGAACTCGCCGATGCTGCGGTCACCCTGCAGGATCACGCTGGGGTACTTCCAGGTGATCGCGGAGCCGGTCTCGACCTGCGTCCAGGAGATCTTCGCGTCCTCATGGGCCCGGCCGCGCTTGGTGACGAAGTTGTAGATGCCACCCACGCCGTTCTCGTCGCCGGGGTACCAGTTCTGCACCGTCGAGTACTTGATCTCGGCGCGGTCCTTGGCGACCAGTTCGACGACCGCCGCGTGGAGCTGGTTCTCGTCACGCTGCGGCGCGGTGCACCCTTCGAGGTACGACACGTGGGAATCGTCTTCCGCGACGATCAGTGTGCGTTCGAACTGACCGGTGTTCATCGAGTTGATGCGGAAGTACGTCGACAGCTCCATCGGGCAGCGAACGCCCTTCGGGATGTAACAGAACGATCCGTCGGAGAACACCGCCGAGTTCAACGCGGCGAAGAAGTTGTCACGCACGGGCACCACGGATCCGAGGTGCTCGCGCACCAGTTCCGGGTAGTCGCGGACCGCTTCGGAGAACGAACAGAAGATGACGCCTGCCTCGAGGAGGGTCGCTTTGAACGTCGTGGTCACCGAGACCGAGTCGACGATGGCGTCGACGGCGACGTTGCTGAGCATCTTCTGCTCGTGCAGCGGAATGCCGAGTTTGTCGAACATGTCACGAATGTCGGGGTCGACGTCGTCCATGCTGTCGAGCACCGGCTTCTTCTTCGGTGCGGCCCAGTAGCTGATCGCGTCGTAGTCGATCGGCGCGATGTTCAGCTTCGCCCAGTCGGGCTCCTCCATCTTCTGCCATGCCGCGTAGGCCTGGAGACGCCAGTCGAGCAGCCACTCGGGCTCGTCCTTCTTGGCCGAGATGAGCCGGACGACGCTCTCGTCGAGACCGGGTGGAGCGACGTCGGTGTCGAGGTCGGTGCTGAAGCCGAACTCGTAGTCCGATTGCGTCAGTTCCTCGATGGTGCGGGTGCTCTCACTCATCGTGCTTTCACTCATCGGAGCAGTCATTCGCCCACATCGATGAAGATGCACTCGCCGGGGCACTCTTCGGCCGCTTCGATGACCCCTTCGATCCCACCGTCGGGAATGCGGGCCATCCCCTCGGCACCTGCCGGGTTGGCGGTGCCGTCGAACAACTTGTCGGCGCCGAAGTTGGAGGCGGTCTCCTTGACGTAGAAGAGACCGTCGTCCATTCCGAAGAAGACGTCTGGCGCGATCTCCTCGCAGAGTCCGTCGCCGGTGCACAAGTCCTGGTCGATCCACACCTTCATTGGGGGCTCCTTTCGGCTGGCCACACTCACGTGTCTGACCAGACATCACATCGTCGGCGAAGCATTCGCTGACCTGGGGCAATTTCTATCGAGCTTCCAGCAGTTTCGCAACTTGGGCCTTGCGAAACAGCGACAACTCGACGAAAGACTGCTACCGTCCAGCCTATGAGCAATGTCGTGGACCTGTCGCCGACGCGGCGCCATGTGCTCGAAGTCATCAAACGGCACGGCGAAGTCACCCCGGACGAGCTCTCTGTTGCGCTCGGGACCTCGTCGAGTGCCGTTCGCCAACACCTGTCAGCACTGCGCTCGGCCGGACTGGTCGTCGCCGACAAGCGTCCCCGTCGCGAACACGGCGACACCGGTCGTCCGGCGGACCGATACCGAGCGACGACATTGACCGAGACGGTGTTCGCGACCACCGCCGACGCCCTGCCGATCCAGCTCCTCGAGCACATGGAACACGAAGACCCTGCACTGGTCGGGCGGGTCTTCGACCGGCGCCGTCGCCAGATGGTCGACGACGCCGACCACCTGCTGGGCGACACGACCGTCGACGAACGAGTCAGCCGGATCACGGCGCTGCTCGACGAGCAGGGATATCTCGCCGGCTGCGAATCGGTCGCCGAGGGTCACTTCCGGATCAACCTGCACAACTGCGCCATCTGGGCGGTCGCGAACCGCTTTCCCCAGGCCTGCGGTTCAGAACTCGACTACATCCGAGCGCTGGTGCCCGATGCGACCGTCGAACGGGTCACTCACAAGACGAGCGGCTCCCACACCTGCGCCTACGACATCCGTTTCGACACCGAGCCGGTGACCAACGGGCACATGACCAGCCAGTTGCAGGTGACGTCAGTCGGTGTCGACAACCGCGTCGTCGACTGACTGCCCGTCCTGATCCTTGCGATCGCCACCTTCCGCGGCAGAATCGTCCGTATCCGGATCGTCGAAATCGACATCATCCTGATCGAGATCGGTCAGCATGTCGTTCCGATCGGCGAAGGGATCGACTGTCTCGACGATCGGGCTGCGCCGCATCAGGGCGAGCACCGCGGCGCCACCGACGACGGCAGCAACGGCGACCCACTGGTTCCAGCGCAGGCCGGCGAGTTCATCGGCCCGGTCGATCCGGAGTCCTTCGACCCAGAACCGTCCGACGCCGTAGCCCATGATGTACATCGCCATCAACTGACCGAGACCCGGCCGGAATTTGCGGTCGATCCACAGCAGGACGAAGCACAACGCCAGGCTCCACAGCGATTCATAGAGGAACGTGGGATGGAACGTGGTGCCGCTCTCGAAGCCCGCGAGCAGGTGTGCGTCGTCGATCTCGAGCGCCCACGGCAGGTCGGTCGCCCGCCCGTAGAGCTCCTGGTTGAAGTAGTTGCCCCACCGACCAATGGACTGCGCCAGCGGAATGGCGGGCGCCGCGCACGTCGCAGCCATCGACATCGAGATGCCCTTGGAGCGGGCGAGCAGCAAGCCGACCGGGATGCCGAGGGCGAGGCCGCCGGGAATGCCGAGGCCGCCTTCCCACAGCTTGGGAATCGCCGCGTAGTTGTCGGTGAAGCGGTCCCAATCGGTGACCACGTGGTAGAGCCGCGCACCGATCACACCGGCGAGCACCGCCCAGATCGCGATCGCACTGGCATCGTCGGCTGTGCCGACGCCACGTTCTTCGAGTCGCTTGCCGAACAGCCAGACCGCGGCGACGACACCGAGCGCGATCGCCAGGCCGTAGATGTTCAGGCTCAGCGGACCGATGTCGATCGAGTTGAACGACGGCGATGGGATGCTCGCCAGGAGGTTGGGGTGCGCGGCCCTCAGCAACGACGACGTCATGTCACTCAGGCTCCCGTCACTCGGCCGACAAAGGCAATGGCCCCGGCGGTGATGTCGTCGCGGTCGTAGTCCTGGGTGGCGACGTGGAAGCTGCGATCGAGCCAGATCTGTTCGACTTCACCACCGACGGTCGCCACGATGTGCTCGCTGCTCGACGGCGGTACGACGTGATCGTTGCGCGACGTGTAGACGAGCACCGGCATCTGCAGTTCGCCGTACCGATCGACCATCTTGCCGACTCCGTCGTTCTGCAGGGACAGCAGTGATTCGAGCGGCGTGCCCTCGTACGCGATCTCGACGACGTCGGGGTCGGCGATGTCGGAGCCGATGCCGGGCGCAAGGGTGATGCCGTCGTCGACCATCTCCTGCAACATGGCGACCACGTCGTCAGGCTGTGGCACCGAGGCCGCGTTGACGAGGACGAGTCCGGCGACGTCGGGGTGTTCGAGGCCGGTCCAGAGTGTCAGTGAGCCGCCCATGCTCAGGCCCATCACGACGATCTTGTCGGTGCGCGCTGCGAGTCGCTGGAAGGCGGCCTCGACTTCTCCGGTCCAGTCGGCCCAGCGGGTCGGGAGCATGTCGTCGATGGTCGTTCCGTGACCGGGGAGCCGGGGCAGCTCGACGTGGTAGTCGAGTTCGGCGAACGCGTCCGCCTGACGCCGCATGGAGGAGGGGTTCCCGGTGAAGCCATGCAGCACCAGCACACCGGCGTCGCGGGTGCCGGTGTGGGACATCGGCTCGCACCCGGGCATGATCGTGACGTCGCTCATCGGGTGCATTTCTACCTGGTCACGGTGTCCGAGCCGCCCCATCGGAGCGCGTTCAGCGATTTGTTCGCGACGCGAATGTCGCGGCTGCGTTGCTCGGCATCGGCATCCCTGCAAGCCTGGCACGGCGATGACACGAGACGGGACACAGGAGGTGCCAGGGAACGGGGGCCTCGACGGGGCGGGCCCTGGTGCCGGTCCCGGTGCGGGTGCCGGCGATCTGGACCCGTGGGCTCCTGGCGGGACGATGGCTCCCGTACCCGATCCGTCCCTCTCCGGCATTCACCTGTCGTTCGAGTCGGAGCAGACGACCCATCCTGCCCGCCGACGACCCGACCGTCGGACGTGGCTCTTCGGCGCGGGCGTCGCCCTCATCGCCGCAGTCGTCCTCGTCGCCCTACTCGGGGGAGACGACTCGGCGCCACGAGCAGGAGAAGCGGTCGATGTCGACGTCGAGCCGTTCCCCGAGGTGACCGACCCCCTGCCGCCGACGACGCCGAGGGCCACGCCTCCCCCACTCCTCGCGGCCCTGCCACCGGTCTCCGCCGCGTCCCCGAGTCCGACGGAGCGGCTCGTCCTCGCCGCAGCACCACGGGAGTTCGTGGTCGACATCGCTCCGGAACTGGCGGGAATCAACCCGACCGAAGTCGTTGCCCTGCATGGTGACGAGGGGTTGTACGAGGTGTCGCTGCCGAGCGGCCGCGTGCGGGTGACCGATCTCGGCTTCTTCACCGGCCAGACACAGATGGTCACCACCGATCAGGTCGCTGTGATCTGGCCGACACCCGAGGGCACGGCTCAGATCGTCAGCACGACGCGCTCGGTGGGCATTCCCCAGACGCCCGTCGAACAGGTCAGTTGGTCGCCCGGCACCGACCGGATGTATCTCTGGGCAGACGCACCGTTCCCCAACAGCGACGAGCCGGCTGTCCTCGCTGTCGGCGGCACTGTCGGCGGCGAATCGCCGGACATCTCCCTGAGTCCGGCCGACTGGATCGACGATGTGGACGACCCTGCACAACTGCTCGGCTTCGACGGCGAACTGCTGCGCGCTGACACCGGCGGCACATTCAGCGTCGGCCCGAACGGCACGACGCTGCTGACGACGGGTGACGTGATCTCGAACGGCCCGAACCATCTCCTCCTCCGCGAATGTGACGAGTCACGGACGTGTCGCCTCGTGTCCCTGGCGGTCGATGGTGAACGCACCGTCTGGCCGATCGACCTGCCGGACGGCATCCACCCCCAGCGCCTCGCCGGTCTGTCGGCGGGCGGAGACGCATTGCTCGCCATCGATGATCGGCTCAGCGCGGACGTCCCGGGAATGCTGCAGATCCTCGAACGGACCGACGGCGCTCTGCAACCGTTGCAGGAATCTCAGACCTTCGAAGGGTTCGCATCGTGGGACACGAACGGTGCCGGCATCTTCTACGCCGACCAGCAGTTGCTGTACTTCGACCGGTTCACGGGCGAATCGGTGGTCGTCTCCGACGAGTTGCCGCGCCTGCGTTCCGTGCGCACCCGTCGGCCGGCGGAAACTCCGTTCTGCGACGTGCTCGAAATCGCACTCCCAAGGTTCGACGACATGGCAGCCGGTGGCGCGGACAACAGCGTCAGCGCGCCAACTGCTGCGGTCCTGAACCGCTTGGTCGCGCTGGCCCCGACAGATCTCGGCGAAGGCGCAGCAACTGTCGCGGATTTCGTGAACGAGTTCGTGTCTGCCGACGTCGCCGGCAGCCAGACCGTGGCCAACTGGCCGACACGAGTGACCGAGGGTCTCGATGCCTTCGACTCCTACGCCGCGACCGAGTGTCGCTTCGCGAACCGCTGACGCTCAGATGTAGGGGTCGTCGTCCGACCGCGGCAGCTGCCACCACTCCTCGGACGCGGTGTCTGCGGTCCAGTCGGGGTCGGGGTAGATGCAGTCGACCGGGCACGCCGGCAGACACTTGTCACAACCGCTGCACAGCTCGGGGATGATGACGACGTCCGCGCCGTGGTTGAAGATCGCACCGAAGTTGGGCGGGCAGGCCCGCAGGCACGCATCGCAGTTGATGCACTCCAACATCTCGATCCGGACCGGGATGTTCTTCCACTTGGGGTTCCGGATCCGCTCGTCGATGCGAGCGTCCCGACTCGTCGTCGCGCTGTCACCGGCCATCTCGGAACAGTACGTCGCCAGCCCGAACCGTCGAGAGTCGGCCGTCGTCGCGGATCGGACGACGTGGTGCCAGGCACCACGTCGTCCGATTCGGCACGTCAGCCGAGGCGGTCGAGGATGTTCGTCGTGATCTGTTCGATCTGGGCGTCACGCCCGGCGAGTCCGTGCGCCCAGTCCGTGGACCCGGACGTGATGACGGTGCCGCCTCCGGCCGAGGTGTAGCTGCCGAGCATTGCTTGCCCGGCAGCGATGCGCTTGACCGCTGCCTCACTTCGGTCGTCGAACACCCGCGACGCGAGGAACTCGATCTCCGATGGTTCGTGCGGCTTGGGTGGCCGTCCCGCTGTCGTCCGCGTGAAGTGGGCTGCGGGCACCATCGCCAGGATCTCGAACGAGTCCGGCGTGCCGTCGGCGTGCGTGGGGACCGGGAGCCCGTCGACGACCGTGTACTCGCAGCCGTCACACTCGTAGCCGACGGTCGTCGCTGCGGCCCCGAGTACGTCGCCGTAGTCGATGCCGGTGCCCTCGAACATCCAGTGCTCCGGTCGATAGACGGTGTAGCCGCCGGCGCCGTT
>RCMY010000266.1_pt1 | contig 59648 bp, 54 predicted proteins | sample 2041341 | NCBI WGS metagenome assembly RCMY01 (sample SAMN09708234, study PRJNA481090) | Marine sediment metagenome, whole genome shotgun sequencing project.
GACGGACTGCGCGACCTCATCGATGCGCACAAACCAGCCGTCAATCTCGAAGATCTTGCGCTGCCGATCGGCGTCACCGCCACCGACGCACGTTCGGGTGAGACGCTGCTCCTCACCGCCGGCTGCCTCACCACCGCCCTCCTTGCGTCATCGGCCATTCCCGCCATCTACCCGCGAGTGCAAGTCGGTGACCGCTGGCTGATCGACGGTGGGATCGGGGCCAACGTTCCGATCCGTCAGGCCGTCGACATGGGAGCGGCGTCGATCCTCGTACTGAATGCCGGGCCCGACCCGACCCAGTCCGAGCTCCCGACCAACATCGCCCGCACGGTGCAGCACGTCGCCTCGCTGCTGGTCCGCAGCCAAGCGGGCGCCGACCTGCGAGAGGCGGGAGGGCTCCCCGCCATCGCAATCCCGCTGATCGCGCGTCCCGAAGTGTCACCGTTCGATTTCAGCCACACCGACGAACTCATCGCGCTTGGGTATGACCACACGCGCCAATTCTTGGCCAGCCGCATGACCGCATGCGCCTCGTAGGCACAAATCAGGACGACCGGTCGGCGGTCACCCCTTCGGGACTTCGCTCCAGGGAATGTTCTTGTCGACGCGTGGCTCGCCGGGCAGACCGAGCACCTGCTCGCCGATGATATTGCGCATGACCTCGGACGTGCCGCCCTCGATCGAGTTGGCCCGAACCCGCAAGAACGAGTGGTGGGTGCCATAGGCACTGCCGTCGACCGACAGCTCCTCCGGGCGGCGGAACGTGTAGTCGTAGTCGACCTGCCCGGCCATGCCCTCGAGATTGATGACGAACTCGTAGATGTGTTGATTGAGCACCGCGGAGATCATCTTGCCGATCGACCCTTCCGGGCCGGGATTCCCCGCCTTGCGATTCTGCGAGGCGCGCATGTTGGTCATGCGCAGCGTCTCTGATTGGCAGTACAGGTCCATCAGCCGGTCGAGATTGGCGGCAGAGCGCTGCTCCTCGGGAATGGCCTTGTAGGCCTTGACGGCTTCGGCGATCGGACCGCTGCCGGCTTGGGGAGTGGAACCGCCACCGATCGCCGTGCGCTCGTTCATGAGCGTGGTGAGCGCGACTCGCCAGCCGTCGCCGACATCGCCGATGCGATTGGCATCGGGAATTCGAGCATCGGTGAGGAAAACCTCGTTGAACTCGGCCTCGCCGGTGATCTGTCGCAGCGGCTTCACGTCGACCCCTTCGGCGTGCATGTCGAGCGCGAAGTAGGTCATGCCCTTGTGTTTCGGCAGTTCGGGATTGGAGCGCGTCACGAGCATGCCCCAATCGCCGATGTGGGCAAGGGTGTTCCAGACCTTCTGTCCGTTGACGATCCACTCGTCGCCATCGCGCTCGGCCTTACAGCCGAGACCGGCAAAGTCGGACCCAGCGCCCGGTTCGGAGAACAACTGGCACCAGAGCTCTTCGCCGGTGAACATCGGACGGAGGAAACGGTTCTTCTGCTCGTCGGTGCCGTGGGTGACGATCGACGGCCCGGCCAGGTACATGAAGAACTGCGCGGGGTTCTGCGCTTCGGCGCCCGCGGTGCGGACCGCGACCTCGACGTCGCGTTGCAGGGTCGGACGAACACCGAGGCCGCCAAACCCCTGTGGGAAGTGCACAAACGCCAAACCGGCGTCGTACTGGAACCCACGGAACTCGACGGCGCTGCAGTCGGTGGGCGGGTGTTCGGCGAGCAGCTGAGCGATCGCGTCATCGACGAGCTGCTGCTCCGCGTCTGTAGAGGTGGCGGTGTCGGTCATCTGGATATTCTGTCAGTCTGAGTGCCAGAACATGAAACCGGCCGATCGCTTTCAGCGCCCAGAAAACGGTTCGCCGTCGAACGAGTCGACGGTGGTGAACGCCTCAACCGGGTCCCGACCGAGCTTGGTGACCTGCTTCACCGGGTGACCCAACACGATCATCGCCGCAATCGCGTGGTCGGTGGGAACATCGAGCAGCGCCTGAGCCTCGGCTTCGGCGCGAGCGAGGAAGGTGGTCATCACGCCACCCAACCCCTCGTTCCGAGCGCTGAGCAACACGTTGTGACAGAACGGATAGACCGACGCGCCGCCGACGATGCCGACCCGATCGAGCTCAGCGTCCATCGCCGCCACCAGCTTGAGATCGACCGCTACCACCAACACCACGGGTGCGTCGGGGAGCACGTCGAGCAACGGGTTCGCCGCATGCTCTTGCTCCGCCGCTTCGATGTCGAGTTCGGTCGAGGTCACGGTCTGGAACGGCCGTTCACCGGCCACCCTCATCGCGATGTACGCATTCCACGTCGGCTGACACAGTCCGGCCAACCGCACGCGTTTGTCACGGTCGTGCACCACGATGACCCGCCAACCCTGGGCGTTGCCTCCCGATGGCGCAAAGCGAGCCCGATCCAGAACGCGGTGCAGCGTCGCGGCATCGACCGCCTCGTCGGTGAAGTCACGGCAGGCGGCGGTCGTACGCATCACGTCATCAAGATCCATCTCTCCGTTCTAGCGGGGATCTCGCGGGGTTCCGGCGGGGTTCGGTTCGGCAACTACTCTCTCGCCATGGCCTGGTGGTTGATCGTCCTCATCGTGTTCGGCGTCGTGTTGCTTGTGGTGGCGGCGTACGACCTCATCCAGACGAAGCACGCGATTCTGCGGAACTTCCCGATCGTCGGCCACTTTCGCTACATGCTCGAAAAGGTCGGACCCGAGCTCCGCCAGTACATCGTCGCCGACAACGACGAGGAACGTCCGTTCAATCGCGACCAGCGCCGCTACGTCTATGCGAGCGCCAAGAACGAGAACACCTACTACGGCTTCGGCACCGACAACAAGATCGAAACCACCCCCGACTACGTGCTCATTCGCCACAGCGCGTTCCCGCACACGCCAGCTGGTCACGACGATCGATTCCCGATTCCGGCGGCGAAGGTCCTCGGGGAATGGCGTGGCCGCCCGCACGCGTTCCGACCGGAATCAATCGTCAACGTGTCCGCCATGAGCTTTGGTTCGCTCAGCGGACCTGCGGTTGAAGCACTGAACCGCGGTTGTGCCATCGCAGGAGCGCTGCACAACACCGGCGAGGGCGGCATCGCCGAACATCACCAGCACGGCGGCGAGTTGATCTACCAGGTAGGCACCGGATACTTCGGCTGCCGCAACAAGGACGGCTCGTTCAGCATGGACGGCCTCCTCGAGACCGTCGCCAAAGCGCCGACGAGGGCGATCGAGATCAAGCTCAGCCAAGGCGCCAAGCCGGGCTTGGGCGGCGTGTTGCCCGGCGCCAAGGTCACCGCCGAGATCGCTCGGGTGCGCGGGGTCGAACAAGGCAAGACCGTGGCCAGTCCCAGCAGCCATCGCAGCTTCGGCGATGTTGCGGGCATGGTCGACTTCATCGAGACCATCGCCGCGGAAACCGGCCTACCGGTCGGCATCAAGTCGGCCGTTGGCCAACAGGCGTTCTGGACCGAGTTGGCGGCCCATATGGCCGACACCGGCCGCGGCCCCGACTACATCTCGGTCGATGGCGGCGAAGGCGGCACCGGCGCTGCGCCGATGGTGTTCACCGATCATGTCGCGCTGCCGTTCCGCCTCGCCATGGCCCAGGTGTACAAATCGTTCGCCGAAGTCGACATGCACGAGCGGGTGATGTTCGCCGGCGCCGGAAAGTTGGGTTTTGCCCAAGAGGCGCTGGCAGCCATGACACTCGGCGCCGACCTCGTCATGGTCGCGCGCGAGCCGATGATGGCGATCGGGTGCATTCAAGCACAGCGGTGCCACACCGGCCACTGCCCCACCGGTGTTGCGACCCAGCAGAAATGGTTGGCTCGCGGACTCGACCCCACCGACAAAGGGGCCCGGGCCGGCAACTACCTGATCGCGCTTCGTCACGACTTACTGAAGCTCTCTTGGGCCTGCGGGGTTGCGCACCCCGCATTGGTTCCGGGCGAGGCCGTCGACCTCCTCGTCTCACCCGACCGTACCGAGTCGATCGAACACCGCTACCAGTACGACCCCGCGTGGCAAGAGATCAGCCTCGACGACGCCCAAGGCCTCGAGAGCCTGATGTAGACGTCGTTCGTTCGGCCCTGGGGGCCTCCTCACTTAGGGCCTTTTTGCTGGCGCAAAAACGCCACATCTATTCAACGCCTGCCCTGCTGGCGGAAGGCCTCGGCTGCCCCAGAAACTGTGACGTCAGAAGGCTCGGCGCCAGCTCACAGGTAAGAAACAAGGGCCGGAGGGACGGAGGCCCGGGCTCCGCCGTGCGTGCAGCATCGGCGCCCGAGGAGGAACGACGAAGCGTCGAGTGCGTCAGAGGTACGAGGAATGACGTCAGAAGGCTCGGCGCCAGCTCACAGGTAAGAAACAAGGGCCGTAGGGACGAAGGCCCGGCTCGCCGCCATGCGTACAGCATCGGCGCCAAAGGCGCCGCACTGCGAGGGACGAGCATGCCGGCGTCGACGCGCCGCACTGCGAGGGACGAGCATGCCGGCGTCGACGCGCCGAGTGCGACTAAGAGACAGCCTCGGGGAAGTGACAGGCGACTGGGTGGCCTTGGCCGCGGTCGATGAGCTCGGGCTCCTGCTGCGCACACAAGTCGGTTGCCTTCCAGCACCGCGTGCGGAATCGACACCCGCTCGGCGGATCGGACGGGCTCGGGACGTCACCTTCGAGCCGGATGCGGGTTCGACCTTCGCGGACCGATGGATCGGGCACGGGAACGGCCGACAGCAATGCCTGCGTATACGGGTGCGCGGTGTTCTCGTAGATGTCGTTCTCGTTGCCGATCTCGACGATCTTGCCGAGGTACATCACGGCGATGCGGTCACTGATGTGGCGAACCACCGACAGATCGTGGGCGATGATCAGATACGACAGCCCGAGTCGCTTCTGCAGGTCGTCGAGCAGGTTGACCACCTGCGCCTGCACCGACACGTCGAGGGCCGACACCGGCTCATCGGCGATGATGACCTTTGGTTCGAGTGCCAATGCCCTGGCAATACCGATTCGCTGCCGCTGGCCGCCGGAGAACTGATGCGGGTACCGGTTGATGTGGTTTGGATTGAGGCCCACGAGCTCGAGCAGATCTTGCACCCTCTGCCGATGCTGATCCTTCGGAACCACATTGCGGTGAATCTTCCACGGCTCGGCCACGATGTCGGCGACGGTCATGCGCGGGTTCAGCGACGCGTAAGGATCCTGGAAGATCACCTGCATCTCGCGGCGCACATCGCGCAGTTCGCGCTTGTTCAGCGTGAAGACGTTTCGTCCCTCGAACAGGACCTGCCCTCCCGTGGCTTTCTCCAGACGCAGGATCGTTCTGGCGGCGGTCGACTTTCCACAACCGGATTCGCCGACGAGGCCGAGCGTCTCGCCGGACCGCAGGTCGAAGCTGATGTCGTCGACGGCTTGCACCGTGCCGATGCGGCGTTGGAACACGATGCCGCGCGTGATGGGAAAGTGTTTGACCAAGTGCTCGACTCGGAGCACCGGCGGCGCCTGCACTGCCGCTTCCGGCGTGAGAATGCTGTCGCTCATGAGAACACCTCGTCGATGCGGAGACACGCCGACTGACGGCCGCTGTCACCGACCGCCACCAGCGGAGGCACCTCGGAGGCGCAGATCGGCTCGGCGTACGGACACCGGGGCCGGAACGCGCACCCGGACGGGATGTGCATCAGATCGGGGGGACTGCCCTTGATGGGCTCCAGCCGCTCGAGCGCCACATCGGTACGAGGGATCGACTTCATCAGACCCTCGGTATACGGGTGTCGGGGCGCTCCGAAGACCTCGTTGATGTCGCCCTTCTCCACCGCGCGTCCGGCGTACATGACGACCACGCGGTCGGCGACTTCGGCAACCACCCCGAGATCGTGGGTGATGAGGACCAGGCCCATGCCGGTCTCGGCCTGGAGTTCGGCCAGCAGATCCATGACCTGCGCTTGCACGGTGACGTCGAGTGCCGTGGTGGGCTCGTCGGCGATGAGTACGTCGGGATCGAGCGCCAAGGCCATGGCGATCATGATTCGCTGGCGCATCCCGCCCGAAAACTCGTGGGGGAACGACCGCACGCGGTTTCGGGCGTCGGGGATCTTCACCCGCTCCATGAGCTCGATGGCTTTCTCGCGCGACGCTCTCTTCGACATGCCGCGGTGCTTGCGGAACATTTCGCCGATCTGCCAACCGACGGAGAACACCGGGTTGAGCGCCGACAAGGCATCCTGGAACACCATTGAGATGTTGTTGCCCCGGATGGCGCGCCGTTGAGATTCGGACATCTTCAGCAGGTCGTTGCCTTGAAACCGCAACGAGCCCTGCGTGATGAACCCGGGCGGCGTGTCGATGATGCCCATGATCGCCTGGGCGCTGACCGACTTGCCGCTGCCGCTCTCACCGAGGATGGCCACCGTCTCGCCCTTGTCGACGGTATAGCTGAGGCCATTGACCGCTTTGACGATGCCGTCGGCGATGCGGAACTCGACGTGCAGGTCGTCGACGACCAGGAGCGGTTCTGAGGAATTGGGCGCTGCAGTAGCCATCAGCGTTGCTTCGGATCGAACGCGTCGCGAAGCAAGTCGCCGAGCAGGATGAAGGAGAAGACCGCCATCGAGAGCACGGCGCCCGGATACAGCAACAAATACGGAAGGTTCTGAATACGACCACGAGAGTCCGAGATTATGAGGCCCCACGAGAGCGCTGGTTTGCGCAACCCGACACCGATGAACGTGAGCGTTGCCTCGGCGGCGATGACCACGCCGAACGTGATGGCCATGTAGACGATGAGCGGAGTGAGTGCGTTGGGAAGGATGTGGCGAATGATGACGCGAAGGTCTCCTGCGCCCAACGCTCGGGCCGCGTCGACGTAGTCGGTGTGCTTCACGGTGAGCACCGCGGATCGCACCAACCGCAGCATGGTGGGCCATCCGAACGTGACGAGGACCAAACTGACCGTCCACATATTTCGCTTGTCGAAGAGCTGCAGCATGACAATGCCGCCGAGCACGGTCGGAATGGCGAACCACACGTCGGTGATCCGCGAAATAATCGTGTCGACGATTCCGCCGAAGTAGCCGGCCAGCGAGCCGAATATCAGCGCAATCGTGGCGGTGGAGAATGTGACGAGGATGCCGATCACAATCGACACGCGCGCCCCGTGCACGACGCGCGCGTACTGATCGCGACCCTGCAGGTCGGTTCCGAACCAGTGCTCTTTCGACGGCCCCTTCAGGTTGTTGCGCTGATCGCCGTCGGAAGGGTCGATGCTCGTGAACAGCGTCGGCCACACCGATGCAAGCACCAGCACCGCGATGATGAAAACACAGATCCAAAAGAGTGGCCGCCGGCGGAGCTGGCGCCAAGCGTCGCTGGCAAGCGAACCCTCGCGGACATTCCCGATCTCGTCGTCCGGGTGGTCGACGAGTTCGTCGACGACGGCATCACTCATATCGGATCCTCGGGTCGAGCACGGCGTACAGGATGTCCACCAGCAACGTCGTGAGCATGTACACGATGATGATGAACGTGGTTATTCCCACCACCGTGGTGCCCTCCTGACGGCCGATGCCATCGAACAAGGCACCACCGATGCCCTGGATGTTGAAGACGGACTCGGTCACGATGGCGCCACCGAAGAGCGCGCCCAAGTCGATGCCCAGATAGGTGACGACAGGGATGAGCGAGTTGCGCAGCGTGTGCACACCGACCACCCGGCTCCGGCTGAGGCCCTTGGCCGTTGCGGTGCGGACATAGTCGGCGCCGAGGTTGTCGACGATGCTGGAGCGAGTGAGGCGGGCAACGTAGGCCAGCGAGACCGAACCCAATACGAAGCCCGGCATGATGTAGCTCTGCCAGCCCTGTTTGGTGCCGGCGACCGGCAGCCAGCCGAGCTTCACGCCCACGAACACCTGTGCGGTGAACGCCAGGACGAAGATCGGTATCGAGATGACCAACAGTGTCGTGATGAGTACGAGGCTGTCGACGAAGCCCTGCTTGCGAACACCGGCGACCACGCCGGCAAGAATGCCGACGATCACTTCGAAGGCAAATGCGACACCGGCCAGCCTGGCGGTAATCGGTATGCGTTGCTTCAAGATGTCCGAAACCGGACGATCGCGGAACGTGATGCCGAAGTCGAACCGCACCAGACCTTTCAGGTACTCCCAGTACTGCACGAAGATGTTCTCATCGAGGTTGTACTTCTCGGTCAGCGCGATGCGCACGCTGTCGGGCATGCTCTTCTCGCCGGCCAGTGCCCGGATCGGGTCGCCGGGAAGCAAAAAGACCATTGCGTAGATGAGAAACGTGGCGCCGATGAACACCGGTATCAGCTGCAGAATGCGTCGAATGATGAATCGAAGCACGTCACCGTCCCCGTCAGAAGTAGTCGCCAGACCCTACAACCTCAACGGATCATTGTCGCGATTGCGAACCAAGACCTCGCGAATGCAAAACAAGGCAGTAGCGATCGACAAAACGAGAAGAGGGAGCGGCGAACCGCTCCCTCTCCGGTGTTCCTACTTCAGCGTTCTTGACGCTGTGTTCTCCGCGCCGCTAGCGGTGAGCCGCTAGCGATCGCCGAGGACTATTCGCCTTCTTCTTCAGACGGCGGGTTCATGTCGGCGTAGCCGACCATGTTGCCGAAGAAGCTGTTGTTCTGCTGGCCATTCGAGCCGAGGGCGCCGAAGTTCCAGGCGTCGACGAACGACTGGGCGGTGACCGCTTCGCCGTTGTGGAACGTCCAGCCATCCTTGAGGACGATGGTCCAGGTTTGACCGTTGTCGTCGGAGGTGACGGACTCGGCAACCTCGTTGTACGGCTCGGTGGTGACCGGATCGAATTCGACCAAGCCCTTGAACAGGGCATCGAGAACCTCGGAGCCTTCCGACTCGTTCGTGTTCGTCGGGAACAGGTGCTCGGGTTCACCGATCGGAGTGGCGACATCGCCACCGGTGATCTGGGTGATGTTCGGGCGACCGAAGGCCGTGATGAACACGTTGTCGACGGTGTCGTTCCAGGCGAACTGGTTCTTCGAGAAGTAGATCGGCATGACCTGCGCATCGGCGCAGAGCTGATCCTCAGCTGCTTGGTAGAACGGGATTCCGTCTTCGAGCGTGCCCGCAGCAACTGCGGCCTTGCCGTCGGCGAGGGCCTGATCGAAGTCGGCGTTGTCGTAGAACGTGTTGTTCGAGCCGACCGGCGGCGCGTTGTACGAGGCGTACAGCGGCTCGAGGAAGTTCAACGGCGACGGGTAGTCCATGCCCCAACCGAGGCGGAACGGACCGGTGACTTCTTGATTGTCGAGGAGTGGCAGATATTCGGAGAATTCGAGGTTCTGGAATTCGATGTTCTCGATACCCAACACGTCACGCCACTGGCCAACGACGGCCTCGGCGATTTGTTCGTGGCTGGTGGAGGTGTTGAACCACACGACGAGGGGCTCGTCGCCAAGGGCTTCGAGACCACCAAAGGCCTCGAATTCGGCGCGAGCGGCGTCGGCGTCGAAGTTCCAGCTGTCACACACGTCGGTGCGAGCACCGGCGAGCGACGGCGGCACGACGGCGTTGGCCGAAACGCGTGACCCATCGAGAATCGCATCGATGAGCAGCTGACGATCGAGGGCCATGGAAAGCGCACGGCGCAGCTCGAGGGGGTACTGCTCTTCGAGGTAGGTCGGGAAGCCGTAGTAGTAGAAGCCGGTGTTGTCGGATTCTGCGTACCGGTCACCGAATTCTTCCTTGGCGGCAGCGATCTGCTCGGCCGGGACCGACTTCACGAAGTCGTTCACGCCCGCTTGCAGGTCGAGGTAACCCGTGGTGACGGAATCCTCGTAGATGTTGAACGTGAGGCTCGAGACGTCAGCGGGATCTGAACCCGCGTAGCCATCGAACGGAACCGTGCGGATGTCGACATCGTGGTTCCACGTGCCGTCCATCATGAACGGGCCGTTACCGATGGGTGCCTCTTCGAACGCAGCCGGGTCTTCGAGAGCGACCGACGGCATCGGGTAGTAAGCGTTGTAGCTGAGCTGCAGCGGGAATTCTGCGTCAGCCGACTCGAGCTCAACGGTGAAGGTGAGGTCGTCGACGACGGTCAAGCCGGTGAGTTCGGTCGGGATGTCCGCGTCGACCATTGCTGCGGTCGTAGTGGTGTCACCGTCGCCTCCGGCTGCGGTGGTCGACGATTCGTCGTCCATGGCTTCGGTCGTCGTGGAGTCACCGTCGGTGCCTCCGGTTTCGGCGTCGCCGTCATCGCTGCCGCAGGCTGCGGCCAGCATGGCAAACGCCAGTAAGAGGGCGAGTAGCCCCGTCAATCGTCGTGCTTTCATATTTGATCCTCCTCCGTGCGTGGCGCCGTGTAGCGCCGCGCATGATGCGTCCAAGACGTTCGTCTCATAGCGAGCGCCTAGGCTAGTGCCTTGCGGGGGAATTTCTCTGCAACCTTCCATCTCGTAACGTCGCCGTCACCGGGTCGCAAAGTGTTCCGGTCTTCGCCGAAATGCCTTTTGTGGGCCTTTTGTGGCATACAGCGGGCGACGAACCATCGACTCGGGGCACCAGCATGCATCTCACCGTCTACTCGGACACGCTTTGACCGTGGTGTTACGTCGGGGCGGTTCGCCTCGAAAAGATCGCTGCGGAATACGCCGATACCGTTGCAATGACGTGGAAATCGTACCTGCTTCGACCGTCGCCCGAACCCCGCACGATGGAGAAATTCACCGCGTACACGCAGAGCTGGGGCCGACCGAATGACACGGAACCCGGCATCACGTTCACGACGTGGTCGGGCGAGCACGACCCGCCGAGTCACAGCCTGCCTCCGGCGATCGGCAACAAGGTCGCAGCAACTTTTGGTCCACAAGAATGGGATCGCTTCCACCTGGGGCTCATGCGCGCGTACTTCACCGACAATCGCACGGTGTCCGACCTTGCGGTGATGCGATCGGTCGCCGTCGAGGCCGGCATCGACGGTGACGACTTCGAATCCCGCTTCACCGCGCAGGCCGATGCGTTGGCCGCGGTCGTCATCCAAGACCACAACGACGCCATCGAAGTTGGTGTCACCGGTGTGCCGTGCGTCGTCATCAACGACACGTTCCCGGTCATGGGTGCTCAGGATCTCGATTTCTACCGCCGCATCATCTACAACATCACGGCCCGGGAAGCGACCGAAGAACCCGGGGCGTCTGACGAAGGGTGACAGGCGCCACCCAACCCGGGGAATTACGCGACATCGGCCCGTGGTTGTACGTCATAGTGAAAGCGGGCCCACCCCCTTCGGCCCCGAACGGACTCTCAAACACATGCGCTTCTATCCGGACGAAATGACTCCCCTGGCCCAACGAAAGATCGTTGCGCTTCGCACCGAATCGGGCGAACTGCGCCACCGGGCCGATCATCTGCCCGAAACCGTTGCCAGCACCTCCTTGGCAACAGCGCTGCAACGCCGCGCCAGCCAACTCGAGCTTGCGGCCTACGTCCTCGAGCAGCAGTACCTCGTACCCATCGACGAGCTCGCCGCCGCATAACCTCGCTCCGTAGCCACCCCCGCGCGCACCGTCGAACAGGGTGTCAGACACGTGTCTGACACCAAAACTGCGGTAGGTGGTGGCGTGAGCGCTCTGAGGGATGGCACCATCGCCGTCGGCGACACGGTGATCGCCTAGCTGCTCCAAACCAAACCAAACCGCCCGGTTGGCGCTAGTTCTCTTCGGTCGTCGTCGGGGCTGTGGTGCTGGGGGTTGTCGTTTTGGGGGCCACGGTGGTTTCGGGCACGATTTGCAGTCCCGCCTCGTCGGCGAACTGCTGCAACAGATCGGCGATCTCGGCGTTCGTGTCGCCTTGTTCGGCCTGCAGCTCGATGATGCGAGCCAGGATTTCTTCGAGTCCCGACAGCTCGATGTCGGGATCAACGCCCGGATCGGTGGTGGAAATGCCTTCGCTGTCGACCGCACTGTTGCCCCGACCGGGACCGGTCTGCTGCGTGAAGACCGAACTCACGTCGATGTCGAGCAGATTGCTCAGCGCTTCCTCGAACGTCGGAGCGAGTTCGATGCGCTCGCCCTGCACGACGATCGCGCCCTGCATACGAGGGATCGGCGAGTTGCCTTCTGCCTCGAGGAAGAGCGATCGGGCATAGACGATCGAGTCGTCGATCGGCAGGAGTAGCAGGTCGCCGAACCGCACGGTGGACCCCTGCTGGTTCAGCAAGGTGAGGAGCGAGGTGATCTCCCGGTTGGTGTTGATGTTCGATGCCACGATCGACGGACCGTCGACATCGAGGCTCGACATTTCGAAGACCGTGAGTTTCCCGTAGTCCTCCGGATCGCTGTCGGCGGTCATGAACGAGATGAGTTCCTTGCGGCCATCATCGGTCGACTCGGGCACGTAGGGACGAAGCGAGACGAACGAGGTGTCGTCATCGCCCGGGAGGCGCAACAGTTGGTACTGCGGGGCAATGCGGGTTTCGCGACGCGACACCTCGCCGGTTTCTGCGTTCTGGGTCTGCTCGAGCGTCTCGGATTCGGGATCCTGGGCCACCGACCACGCCTGGCTGCGGGCGTAGAACGTGTTGGCCGCATCGACGTGGTAGGTCGACCACATGTTGGTCTGCACCCGGAAGAGGTCCTGCGGATACCGCAGGTGCTCTTTCAACTCGGCCGGCATGTCGTCGAAGTCGGAGAAGAGGCCGGAGAATGCCGACCGGTAGGCGTTGATGATCGGGTCGTCGCCGGGCATGACGTACAGCTCGATCGATCCGTCGTAGGCATCGACGACCGCCTTGACCGAGTTGCGCACGTAGTTGAAGCCGCGGCGCAGATCTGAGCCCGACGTGAGGTCTCGCACGTCGGCACCCTGGCTGTACGGATATCGCGACGATGTGGTGTAGCCGTCGAGGACGTAGACCACCCGGCCGTCGAGCACCACCGGATAGGCGTCGCTGTCGAGTTCGAGGAACGGCGCAACGGCTCGGACCCGCTCGGCGACGGTGCGACGGAAGATGACCTTCGACTCGCTGGTGACGAGGTCGGAGATCAGCGGCTCGACCTCGTTGAACCGCAGGGCGAACGCAGCCTGCCGTATGAATGAACCAATGCCGACGCCGCCCGCGCCGTCGTAGCGGAAGGTGACGGTGCCATCGGTACCGCTGCCGCCGGTCACGACAAAGTCGGTTTCGTCCTTCGCCGCGCCGACGATGGCATACCCGTCGGGGAGCTCGCCGTAGTACAGCCGGGGCTGGTCGATGTTGACCTCGAGTCGGTCTTCGTCGACCTCGATGGGGACGCCGCCGACCGTGAACCGGGGTTCACCGGCGGTATCGGTCTCGTTCGCTGCGGCGATGGCCAAGCCGTAGCCGTGCGTAAAGGTGACGCGGCTGTTCTCCCAGCCGTCGCCGTCGACGGGGTCGAGTTCGCGGGCACCGATGACCACCGGTGTCGTTTCGCCGTCGATCGTGTAGCGGTCGATGTCGAGCCGCGAGTTGAATTGGTAGAACTCGCGCTCGGCCTGGAGCCGCTCGAACGTGTCCTGCACGATGAACGGATCGAGAATGCGGACGTTGTGCAAACTGTCGCGGTACTCGTCGATCTGGGTCGAGTTGAGCGAGGTGCTCGGATTGAGCGGTCGCACTTCGATGTCGTCGAGGCCAAACCCGGCGCGGGTGGCCTCGATATTGCGGCTGATGAACTCTTCTTCCTTGCTGGACTCGGCCGGCTCGACCTGGAATTGCTGGACGAACGCCGGGTAGGCGTTGCTGGCGAGCACGTTCACCAGAGCCCAGAGCCCAACGGCAAGCACCGGTAGCGTCCACCCGCGACGGCGGATGTTGACCAACAGCAGAACGACGGCAAACAATGAGATGAGGATCAACAGGTTGTACGCCGGCAGTTGTGCGTTGACGTCGGTCGACGTTGCGCCATCGACCGTGCCTCGACCGCTCACCGTCAGCTCGAAACGGGCCAGGTAGTAATCGGCGGCCTTGACCAGCGCCAGCACCGCTAGCAGGACCGAGAGGTGCGCCTTGACCAGCGGGGTGACCCGCTCGCCTGCCGTTTGGAGGCGAATGCCTCCGTTGAGATAGTGCGCCACGGCGGTGACGATGAAGATGATCACGAAGGCGGCAAACGCCCAGGACACCACGAAGCTCAGAAACGGCAGCTTGAACAGATAGAACCCGATGTCGCGGTTGAACAGTGGATCGACGGTCCCGAAGTCCTCGCCGTGGGTGAACAGGATCCATTCGTTCCACTGGTCAGACACACCCGCCCCGGCGATCAGTGCGAACACCAAGGCGATGACCAGTCGGACCAGGCCCTTGCGTTGGCCGACGACCTCGTAATAGCGCTCGAGCACCTCTTCTTCGGGGCCGGCGGGTCGAAATGGCGGGGCGATGCGGTCGGCGACGACAAGGTTGATCATCAAGAGCACGAAGAAGGCCATGGTGAAGATCGCGAACAGCGCGACCTTCGCTCCGAGGATGCCGACGAACACGTCGTCCTGGCCAACGGACTGGAACCAGAGGAAATCGGTGTAGAAGCCCGCAATTCCGCGAAGTGAAATAACGACGACGAAAAGCGCGATGACCCCGGAGATCAACAGCGCTCGACCTCGACCGGAAAAGCGCCCGGAGCGATTCGGAAAATCTGAAACAGTCTGCACGAGCAAGCAGGCTACTGCGTGTCGATCATCAAACTTCGATCAGCACGCACCGACAGCCAGGTACGGCGGGTGGATGCATGGCGCCGCTCTTGAAGGCGGTGCCACCAGTGGAGCCGCCGGCTGCGTTCTCTCGACATTGCGAACCGCATTCGTGATCCGGGTCGTTCACCCACCGAAGCGGGGCGCCGGCGGCCAACGCGCCATAGGAACCGTGATCGAAGGCCGCAAGCGCCGCGTCGAATGCAACCGGACCGATTCTGACGTCGCGGATCTCTCGAGCGGCGGCTCGAATCGCCGTGATCGGATCATTCGCAGCGGCTTCATCCTCGACCACCGCGACGAACGCCGCTCGCAGTTGGTCGACAACACCCGTCGCGATGATCTCGGCGGACGCAGCCAACTCGACTTGGCCGGCGAGACCGTCGACGAATTGTGCTCCCTCGATGAACGCCGCTGACAACGCCGGTCCGGCGGCCCGCACGTACTGAAGGCAGTGCGCATCGTGACTCGGGAGGTCTGCTTCACTGCCGGCGCCGTTGGCGCGGCGGAGCACATCGAACAGCTCATTCTGATCGTCGGCCAGCGCGCGCTTGAGCGCGGCCGCGATGCTTCCGACGTGGCCGGCGATGGCTTCGTTGCGGCGTTCGACGATCTCCAGATCGGTCTCGGCCGCCGGCCTCGAGGCTGGGTCCGCGGTGACGTTGGCGGCATCGCCGGTTGGAGCTTGGCCGGTCGGTTCCGGCTCGGTCGCCGGAACGGCATCCGGCGCCTTTTCGGCTGGTTCCGGCGCGCTCGGTTCTGGCGCGCTCGGTTCTGGGTCGCTGGGCTCTGTATCGCTCGGTTCTGTGTCGCTCGGTTTTGGGTCGCTCGGCTCTGTGTCGGATTCGCGTCGGGCCCGCATCTTCGCGAACAGCGCCCCCACCGGGTCCTCCTCCTCCCCGGTTGCCGTCGGTTCCTCGGTTGATTCCTCGGGGGCTCGATCGATCGGCTCCTCGGTCGGTTCCGCCAGCTCCACAGCTGGTTCCTCCGCTGGCGGCTCGATCGGTTGCTCGGTCGATCGGTTCGCGGCTGCGGCAACGACACGCACCTCTTCGACGTCGTCCGGGGCCCGCAGAACGGGGACTTCGTCAGCGGGAAGGCCCATGACTTCCCTGGGCCGTTTGAACAGCCCTCGTCGACCGGATCCCATCTCGCTGAGGACGACCGTGCGGTCATCAGCGTCGACATCTCGAGGCGCTGCAACCGGCTCGTCGTCTTCGTCATCGGCAGCACGGTCGTCCGCCGGAGGCTCTTCGACCGGCGCGGCGTGCAGTTCTGCGTTTGCGGTATCCACCAACGGGAGACCCGCCGATCTGGCTGCGGCCAGCTCGTTCTCGAGTTGCTCGACCGACACCTCCTCCTCGGCCGCTCGCCGACCAGCCGCCTCCGCAGCGATGCGCGCTTCGGGAAGCGAGACGGTGAGTTCTTCGAGGATCTCGTCCAGCGTTCGAGCCGCAGCCTCGAAGGCAGACAGCAAACGATCGCGGCCGGCTCGGATCTGTTCGAGCTCCCGTCGGCCGGCCTGACGACGGCGGGACAGATCTTTCAGCATGCGTTCCCGTACGACCTGCGCCTCGAGCACCAGCTCGCGTCCGGCGTCCTTCGCGGCTTCGATCTCGTCGGCCGCATCGGCTGCGGCACGTTGTCGAGCCTGCTTTGTCAGTTCTTGCGACTCGATCGTTTGTTCCTCGACCTGACGCAACTCATCCTCGGCCGCCAACGCGGTTTGCTCCCGCAACCGTTCCGACTCGACGTGCGCCCGCTCGACCAACCTGGCGGCGTCTTCCTCGGCTTCCTCCAGCTTGGCCAACACATCGTGCTCGACGCGGGCCAACAGTGCTGCCGCGTCGGCCTCGGCCCGGGCGAGCCGCTCGGATTCGGCTGCATGGGCGGCCTGCAGCACCTTGGCCGCCTCGGCTCCGAGCAACTCGGTGAGATCGTCGCGATCGAGCTCGCGCACCGCCTCGATCTGCGCTCGGGCAAGCTCGATCTCGAGGCTGTCGAGCCGGGCTTCCATCGCCGACATGGCCCGCTGCTGGGACTCGACGTGGGAGGCAACCCGCGCCAGGAACGCCGAAACCTCAGCCTTGTCGTACCCCTTGCGGGCCGACTCGAACGAGACCGAGCGCACTGCGTCGGGATCGGTCAGATCGAGGTTGTTGATGTTGGCCACGGCACTGATCGTAGAACGTCAGATCGAGATGTCCCTTCAACCCGCGCCGGAAAGCGCCGCGAGGCCTGCGTTGGGGGGCTTAGAGCGCCGGAATGGGGTCGCCGCCGAGTTCGGCCAAGACGTCGAGAGCTTCCTCGAAGTGCACGACCTCGAAGATCGGCAGGTCACCGGCACTCTCGAGAATCGCCTCCCACGCATCGTCGAACGGGCAGTTGGGATTCTCCGGATCGGCGCAGCGGGGTTGGGCCGGCATGATGAAGGCGGCGACGCCCGCCTTCCGGGCTCCGATCACCTTCTGGCGGACACCACCGACATTGCCGACGCTGCCATCGACACGAATGGTGCCGGTGACCGCCACGTCGAGATCGCCGGCCAAATCGCCGTCACTGAGCTTGTCGATCACCGCCAAGGTGAACGCCAGCCCGGCCGACGGGCCACCGGTTTGTCCGGTGTCGATTTCTACATCGAAGGGCAGGTCCTGTTCGTCGAAGCGCGTCTGCGGCTGCACCCCGAGCATGGCCCCGCCCGCCTCGTTCGCTCCCAACTCGACCTGCTCGACCCGAGATTCTCCATCGAGCGTTTCCACGGTGATCGCCACGACGTCGCCGGGCAGGTATCCACCGATGATGCGTACGGCGTCTTCGGCTTGGAGCACCGGTTCATCGTCGATCGCGACGATGACATCGCCGCAGGTCAGCACGCCGTCGGCCGCGCTGCCATCGAACACGCGCTCGATACCGCTGCCGGTGCTCGTGACGACGTCGTAGCCGAGTCGGGTCAACGCCACGACCACCGCGGTTGACTTCGACAACTGCATCATCGTCTGGGAACAGACCCGGCTCTCCTCGGTGGTCTGGCCCTGCCGGATCAGTTCCTCGTCTTGCACATCATCGTCGCCGTCGTAGCGAGCCTCGAGCCAACCCCACAACGAGAGGTCCTGCACCCGAACCGTGGTGAAGAACACCTCGCCCTCGGACGGAAAGCTGTCGGTTCCCGTGACGGTCACCAACTCTTCGGTGGCGTTCACGCCGGAGGGCTTGAAGGCGATCTTGGGCACACGGATGATCGAGCCGGCGACCGCGATGATGGTGATGATGCCGAGTGCCGTCCCCAGCTGAAAGGCGCGGCGTTGTGAGCGCCAGCTGCGACGCCACGGCAAGGCGCTGTCGTTCTCGCTGGTCTCCGGAGCTAACATGTCGTTCACTGTGGTAATTCTGGCGCTTTCTTCCGCACTTTGGGTGCTCGTGGTCGCGTTGTTTGCTCGCGCCTTCGAGCAGGATCGGCAACGAGTGACACCGGCGCGCGTCGGCCAGCGTCTTCAGCGTGCCACGTCGGCACGGCCGAGCGTGGTCGCCCGAACGCTGCTGCGTGGCACCCACCTGGCAACCTCCGGTCGGCCCGAGTCCCCCTACGACGGATTCTCCACGGTCGACGAACGCCCGCTGTGGATGCGATTGGGCCTCGGCAACCGCCCGCCTGAGCCGCCGGTCGTCGGACGGGCAGCCAACATTCGGTGGTGGGAGCGCGCTCGATCCGCGATTGGTTTGGTCATCTTGGTGATGTTCCTCGCCGCGTTGTTCCTCGCGACGCTTGGCGCGTTGGCCTGGACCGCCGGGTTCTTGCTCGAGCGGGCTATTTAGCCAAGCCGCTCCGGGTTCTTACCGCCCGAAGATGCCGAAGTCGCTCTGCGGCGCCGCCATGGCGAAGGCATCGATCCGTTCGGAAGGCTCGGGAATCGCCACGGGTTGCTGGGCGATATCGACCGCCGGCTCATCCGGAGTCAACGCGGCTGCGATGACCGGAGAAGGCGTGGCGACCTTCGTGTCGGGCGAAACTTGTTCGGTCGCTCCGGTGTCACGAACCGTCGAATGCGGCAGTCGAACCGTGACATCGAGGCCAATCGGTACGTCTCGAATCTCGATGAGTCGCTGAAAACTGCGGCCACCGACGACGCCATCTTCGATTGCGCGCGCGGCATCCACCAGAGCTTCGTATTCTTCGACATCGTTTTCTCCGGTGGGAGCGGAGAAGAAGACCATGTACGGCACGGCGATACCCTTCTTTGCGTGCAGTTTCCATCGGCCAAAATCCATCATGGTTGAGTTCGGCCGACAGGAAGATTCTGACGACAACACAGCAGTGACGCGCCGCCGGGCGGCCGTGCTGGCCGGGTACAACGCCGACCCCGCAGCAGCGGTCCGATTGTTGACCGACGTTGACCCCGGCGTTCGCATCGCCGCCCTCGGTGCCGTCGTGCGCCTCGGTGCCGATCCGGTTGCCCACATCACTGCCGCCCTCGATGATCCCGACGCCACGGTTCGCCGACGCGGGGCCGAACTGGCGGCGTCATTCCGCTCGGTCGACCTCGACCGGGCATTGGTCGACGATGATCCGCGCGTGGTCGAGATGGCCGCATGGGCGTGCGGTGAACGTCCCGATACCCACCCGATAGCCGCCTTGGTGACCATCGTCGAGGCACACGACGACGCCCTCTGTCGTGAAGCCGCGGTTGCCGCCCTTGGCGCGCTCGGCGACGACGCCGGTCTGCCGGCAATCCTCGCCGCGTGCGCCGACAAGGCCACCGTCCGAAGACGAGCGGTTCTGGCGCTCGCTCCGTTCGAGGGACCGGACGTCGAAGCGGCGCTTCAGGCGGCCACCTCCGACCGCGACTGGCAGGTGCGCCAAGCGGCCGAAGACCTGCTCGGCATCGGTGTGAGCGACAGCGACGGTGAGGAAGGCGCCGACGAGGAGGCCTAACGGCGGGTGTCGAGGAACCTAACGGCGGGTATCGAGGAACATCGCCTCGACCGCTTCGAAGCTCTCGATACAACGACCGGCGCCGAGGACGACGCACTCGAGCGGCGTTTCGACCAAGCGGACATCGACCTCGGCTTCACCGGCGATGCGTTTGTCGAGGCCCCGCAGCATCCCGCCACCACCGACCAGGTGAATGCCCTGCACGATGAGGTCTTGCGCGAGTTCTGGCGGGGCTTGCGCCAAGCAGGTCAACACGGCATCGACCATGGCCGCCACGGGCTCGTCGATGGCTTCGCGGATTTCACCCGGGGTAAGGATGACGGTCTTTGGCAGCCCGCTCATCAGTTCGCGGCCCCGCACTTCGGCCCGCACCTCGCCCTCGGTCGGTGCCGCCGACCCGATGGTGAGTTTGATCTCTTCGGCCGTGCGCTCGCCGATCGCGATGCCGTACTCACGTCGGACAAAGGTCTGGATTGCGGCATCGATGTCGAACGAACCAACGCGCACCGCCTCGATGGCAACGACGCCGCCGAGCGAGATGAGCGCAGCTTCTGAGGTACCGCCTCCGATGTCGATCACCATGTTGCCAACCGGCTCGTGGATCGGGAGATTGGCGCCGATCGCCGCGGCCATGGGTTGCTCGATGAGCCGCGCGTCCTGCGCGCCGGCCCGCCGCGCGGCCTCGGTGACCGCTCGCCGTTCGACCGCGGTGATGGCCGACGGGACGCAGATGACCACCCGCGGCCGATTGAACCGGCTGACGCCTACCCGTTGGAGCAACAGCCGAATCATGCGCTGGGTCACGTCGAAATCGGTGATGGCCCCATTGCGCAAGGGACGAACCGCGACGATGTAACTGGGCGTCCGCCCGATCATCTGCCACGCCTCGTGACCCATCGCCAAGACATCTTTGGTCTGGCTGTTGAGCGCGATGACCGACGGCTCGTTCAACACGATGCCCTCGCCGCGCGCATACACGAGCGTGTTCGCGGTGCCGAGATCGATCGCCAGATCGCGTGCCACTTACGAACTTCCGTTCGGATCGGCACGGTGACCGGCTTGTTCGCGCATGCCACCAGGAATGGGACTCCCGAGGGTTGTTCGCGGCTCGGCGGGTTCGGGCTTGGGTGCAATCGCGGCGAGGTTGCCGGAGAACGAGGACACCGACCGGTCGGTGGTCGCCCTCGGCTCGCGGTGAAGGAGCCACAACGCCACGAACCCGACGATGCAGAATCCGACAGCACCCAGAAGGAAATAGATGGCGCTACTCACGTCGACACCTCGGTGATGTGCTGCGGCTCGAGCCCCCATGACTCGCCGCCTGCCCACACCTCGCGTTTCCAGATCGGAATGGTCATCTTGAGCTGGTCGATGCAATACCGGCCGGCGTCGAAGGCAACGTCGCGGTGTGGTGACGCGGCCACGACGACCACCGCAGATTCCCCGACGGGAACGGGGCCGATGCGATGCACCATGACGACGCGCCGCAGGTCGGGCCAACGCTCGCGAGCGGCGTCGGCCAACGCGGCCAGGCGAGGCACGACCTGTTCTTCATACGCCTCGTACTCGAGCACGGAGACGTCGGGTCGGCCATCGGAGTGGTCTCGGGCGGTTCCGGAGAACAGCACCACAGCGCCGCAGTCGGGCCGCAATGCCCATTCGTAGGCCTCGGCGATGGGAAGCCGATGGGTGGTGAGTGCCAGCCACGACGCGTCGGGTCGGTGGTCGGCGGGTGGGAGGAGGGCGGAGGTGGAGATCGTCATAGGTGAGAACATGCCGCTGCGGGTTGACGTCGTGGTGGCCACGACGTATCTGTGGAGCAAGGTGGTGCGCTGCGATCACTTCGAATGCGTCCACCAGTGTGGGTCACAGTGTCGCATTTGCCACCGCGCCAGGCCATCCCGCGGGAAATGTTCGCCGCGCCCGCACTACTATCGCCCCCGTGGCCATCGAACACACGTCCGGCCCTCCGCCCCTGACCGGGCGGCTGTGGCGCCATCCGGCTGAGGTTGGCCAGAGGCGACGACGCACCGAGGTTCTCTACGGCACCATGTCCGTGCGTCGCCGCTCCGACGCACCCGAGCCGGTCACGGTCGGCGTCGAGCCCGACGAATCAGCAACCCCACAACACCGAGTAGCACCACTCCCAGAGCAGCCGCTCCGCCCAAAGCAAGCTGCTGACGACGCTTCGCGGTGAGCATGTCGAAACGACCGGCCTCGTGGCCGGCGACGTACGCCTCTTCGTTCGAGTTCTGCGGGTTCCAGCCGTGGGCGAGCAGCCGATCGTTGGCGACGACCCACGGGAACTCGGTGTAGGGCACCAATCCCGGCGGCGTCGGGGCGAGTCCCGTGCGAAATCGAACCGCCGCCAATGCGGTGGCCATCCACCCGGGGACGCGAATCCGGGGCTTAGGACCGGCCAGCGCCACGAGGTCCTCGGCCGGAATCCAGCCATCGGGTGCAACGTTCAACACCCCGGCGATGCGGTCTCGCACCACCAGATCAATCGCGCTCGCCAGATCGTCGACGTGGAGGAACTGTGCCGGTGGATCACCGGCCTCGGACAGGATGGCCATCGCAGACCGCAGCATCGTCGCCAGGCCTCCGGGCTGGTCGTCGGCGACCGTCACCGCCGGGCGCAGCACCGTGACAACGCTGTGCGGATTGTCGAGTTGCCACTCGGAGCCGAGCCGCTCGAGCTCGGCCTTCTGGACGGCGAAATCGAAGTCGATGACCGGCCGAATTCGGGCGTCTTCGGTGAGGGGAATGGGATTGTCGGGCCACGCGCCGTACACCATGGCGGAGGAGAGCAACACGAGGTGCTGCACGCCGGCCCGGCTTGCGGTATCGAGAACCCGGCGCGACATCCCGAGGTCGAGGCGCCCATCGTGGCCGTCGTGAAAGTCGTTCGACAGCGACGACGCGAGGTGCACGACGACGTCCACGCCGAGAAACAATTCGAGCAGGTCGTCGGTCAGGAGGTCGATCTGCTTGAACTCGATCCCGTTGGGCACCAGACGCGGCGAAACCACATCGAGCCCCAGCACCGAACCCTGCTGCGCCAACAGCGGCGCCACGCGACGACCGACCGCGCCGCTCACGCCGGTGATCAAAATTCTCCGGAGGGGACTCATGTTTGCACTTTCGCTGCCATCTCTGATTCTGCCAACTCTCGCGCAGGGAACGCCCCTACGATGCCCTTGTGAGCGATGACGGTCCAACCGGAGACAATCCTTTCGGCGATATGTCGAACATCTTCGACATGTTCAAGATGTTCGGCGCCAACCCGCTTTTCGGCGCGGCCGGCGGAGGCGGCACCGATGCGGCCAAGCAACTCGCCATGACCATCGCCGCCGACGGCGCCAGCGAGGCCAATGTCGAGCCGGCAGATCGCATCGCCATCGAGCAGCTCGGACGCCTCGCCGAACTCCAGATCGCCGACGCCACCGGATTGAACACCAGCCAGACGGGAGCCGCACTCACGATCGAGGCGGTCACGCGAGCGGGCTGGGTGCAGCAAAGCATTGCGGCGTACGAACCAATGATCGAGCGACTGACCGGGTCGCTCACCGCCGGCGGCGGTCTACTCGGGCCCGACGGCGACCCGCCAGGCGGCGATTCGCCCGAAGACGCGATGTTCGCCGGCATCTTCCAGATGCTGGGGCCCATGATGTTGACGCTCGCCTCCGGGAGCATGATCGGCCACCTCGGACGCCGATCGCTCGGCATGTACGACCTGCCGGTGCCCCGACCCGCAACCGACACGCTGTTGGTCGTGCTGCCGAACCTCGACGAGTTCGGTGAGGATTGGAGCCTGCCCGAGGACGACCTTCGGTTGTGGGTGTGCCTCAACGAGGTGTGTCACCACGCAGTGCTGGGCGTCGACCACGTTCGCGATCGCCTGACGCAACTTCTCACCGACCATGCCGGGGCCTTCGCTCCCGACCCGAGCGCGTTCGAGGACAAGCTCGGCTCGCTCGACATCATGGCCGATCCCAGCGCGTTGGCGGATCTGCAAGAAACCCTCGGCGATCCGGAGGTGGTGCTCGGCGCCGTGCAGTCGGCCGAACAGCGAGAGCTGCTGCCGCAGTTGTCGGCCCTCGTCGCCGTCATCGAGGGCTACGTCGACTACATCATGGACGAGGTCGGTGGGCGCCTCATCGGGTCGTACGACATGTTGTCCGAGGCGCTTCGGCGGCGCCGGGTCGAGGCCGATTCGTCCGACCGATTCGTCGAGAAGATCCTCGGCCTCGAGCTCACCCAAGACCAGTACGAGCGCGGCAACGCGTTCGTCACCGGTGTGGTCGAGCGGAGCGGACCCGAGGGTCTGACACCGTTGTGGACCGACAAACGAGCGCTGCCGACGCCGAACGAGGTCGACGCTCCTGGCTTGTGGTTGGCCCGCATCGAACTGCCCAACTTCGGCGACGCCACCCCAGAGGGCATCGAGGCTCCGCCGCCCGACGAAGACGAATAGCACGGTGGCTCGGTCTCTGTCAGGTGCCGAGGTTGCGCTCTACGATCACGTGCCGCGCGCTGTCGCCGAGCGGGCCCGCGTGCACACGGTTCGGGTCCTGGCCCCGGGCGCGGCAGGGATGGCGATCGGTCGCCACATCCTGGTGCGGGAAGACGACACGACTGGCCGCAGCGCCCTCATCGCGCATGAGCTGGTGCACACGGAACAGTGGGCCGAGGAGGGCGTGGTCGGCTTCCTCGGCCGATACGTCAGGGACTACGTGCGCGGCTTGCGCAAGTTCCGCAACCACCGGAGCGCCTACCTCGACATCGAACACGAGCGAGCCGCCCGCACCCAAACCGAACTCTGGCGCCACCGCCCCCCACCCCCCGAAGATTTGTGAGGGATTTGCGGGTCTCAGACCCCGAATTCCCTCACAAATCCTGAAGGTGGTCGACGAAGTGACCGGTGGCGGCGGCTTGCGCCATGACCGCGGCCACGTCGAGCACCCTCGGCCCGTCTCGGCGCACTCGCAGCGTGACTGTTTCGCCCTCGTGGACCCGCCGCTTTCGTTCACCGTCAAACGCCAACACCGTCGGAACCGACAGCGTCACCGGCTCATCGAAGGCCAGTACTTCGATCGACGCCACCGGGACCGTGCTGTGAAATCCCGGCGCCGTCGGGGCATGCACATTCATCGTCGGCACGGCACCGAAGTTTCCGAACCTGATCACGAGACCGTGATCATCCGCCTCGGTGACCGGGTGCACCAGCCCGCCGATCGATGAGAAACCGACCGCGGCGGGATCGGCGCGGGTCAAGACGGCGAGACGCATCGTGTCGGGATCGAACAGCTCGAGACTCCCGACGAACGGATCGTCGACGGCGACAGCATCGATCAGTGCAATGTCGTGTTCGGGCCCGCCGTCCTCGGTGACCCCATCGACCGAAATAAGTTTGGCGCGACGACTTACCGACTCGAGGTCCACGGCGCCCGATGCGACGAGCCCCACCGCTTGGCCGGCCGCGGTCGGCTCGGCGTAATACGGGAACGCATTGTTGGTCCCCGTTGACAACGGCAACACCGGCGCGTCCCTCCAACCGCGGGCGACCGCCCGATTCGTGCCATCACCGCCGAGCACCACCACAACCGCGCACCCGGCCTCTCGCATCGCGATGAGCGCTGCGGTCGTGTCGGCCTCGGTTCCTGTAACCGCGACGTCTGCCGTGGCGACCGCGATACGGCCGATCGTGTCGGTGGCACGTTCGACGATGCGGTGCGGTTCGCCGTTCGTGATGAATTGCGTCGCCCCCGCCGAGCGGGCACCGAAAACGACCCGCCGCACGATCGAGATCTTGTCCTCCAGGGTGGACTGACCGGCACTCGCAACCACCCTCCGGACATCACGACCGGACCGAGGGTTGACGAGCAGACCAATTGGCGCAGACATCCCGCCGACCCTACGCCCTCACGATTTGTGAACCCAAGGTGACGTATATCGTCGCCTTCGGTTCACAAATCTTGCGATACTCGACGCATGGAACTTCGCGATGGTGACCTTCTCCTGCGGGAACCGACGCTCGACGACGTCGAAACCGTGGCTGCGTCCGTCGTCGCTTCGATGCCCGAGCTCCAACCGTGGATGCCGTGGGCCGACGCGGGTTACACCCCCGAGGACTCCCGCAAATGGATCGCGGGCGAGCTCGGCGACGCCCACCGCTTCATCCTGCTCGATGCCGACGGTAACCACCTCGGCAATTGCGGCCTCAACCAGCTCAACACCCACAATCGCACGGCGAACCTCGGCTACTGGTTGCACAGCGACCACACCGGCCGGGGATACGCGACCCGCGCCACCCGCCTGTTGGCGCGCTACGGCACCCGGGACGCCGGATTGATGCGAATCGAGGTCGTGATGTCGGTCGCCAACGAACCCAGCCGCAAGGTCGCCGAGCGGGCAGGCGCCCACTACGAGGGCCGCCTCCGCAATTGCATGATGCTCGACGGCGAATCACACGATGCCCATCTCTGGAGCTTCATCCCCGGCGACTTCGACTGACCCCGTCCCGTACCCTGAGCCCGTCATGGCGCGCTACTCCGTTTTCCTCCTCGATCTCGACCACACGCTTCTCGACTCCAACGCGTCCGAGATCGCCGCGTTCGATCACACGATGCGAAGCATCGGTGCCGAAGCTTCGACAGCACTCTTCGACCGCTATGTCCGCATCAACACCGCGCTGTGGGCCGGCGTGGAACGCGGCGATGTCACGCCCGTCGAGGTGAGCGTGATGCGGTTCGAGCAGCTGTGCGCCGAAGCCGAGCTCGATTCCGACCCAGGTGCGATGTCCGACGCGTTCAGATGGGGCCTCGGAGCCCACGGCGAGTTGTATCCGGGCGCCCGCGAGGCACTCGAACACCTGACCGAATCGGCCGTCACCGTGATGATCACCAACGGTCTCGGCTCGGTGCAGAGAGACCGTATCGAGCGACTCGAGCTCGGCCAGTACTTCGACCACGTCATCATCTCGGCCGAGGTCGGCGCCGCCAAACCGGGAACGGCGATCTTCGACATTGCGTTCGACCGACTCGGCAATCCCGACCGAGCCACATCGGTCATGGTGGGCGACAGCCTGAGTTCGGACATCCGCGGTGGCACCAACGCCGGCATCGCCACCTGCTGGTACAACCCGGGCAAGGAACCCGCCGGGCCCGAGCATCGGATCACCCACGAAATCAGCCGACTCGAGCAATTGCCCGAGTTGTTGCGCGACCACCCGATCAGCCCAACTCGCGGTCGACTTCGCGGATGACGATTTCCCACGCGGCACCGGCCGGATCGATCACCTCCATGTGGCCGACTCCGTCGAGCGGGTACATCTCGGCGCCGTAGGCCGAGGCGAAGAACGACTGGCTGATCGGAACCGACTCGTCGGCCTCGCCATGTATCGCCAGTAGCCGGGCGTTCGTGGCATCGAAGTTCGGTTGGGCGTTGTCGTAGTGATCCGGCACCTCGTGGGGCTCGCCGCCCAGAAAATCCTGCGTGGCACCGTTGCTGTATCGATCCACCGCGGCGGCGTCGAGATTGGCCACGCCGGCCAGGCTCACCACCAGCTTTGGTGACACATGCCTTGGTGACACAGCGGCCAACGACCCGGGAGCCCCAGCTGCGAGTCCGTCCCTGCCCGCGGCCCACAGCGCCAGATGACCGCCGGCAGAGTGGCCGACCAACGCCACTCGATCCAGGTCGAGGTCGGCCCGTCGCATCATCGCAAGCACGTCGACGGCCTCCGCCACGTCTTCCAGCGTTCCGGGGTAGCCGCCACCCTCCTCACCCACTCGCCGGTATTCGATGTTCCACACCGCATAGCCGTTCGTCACCAGGTCCTCGGCGAGCGGTGCCATCAGATCCAATCCGTACATCGAACGCCAGAACCCGCCATGGATGAGGACCACGACGGCAAACGGGCCATCGCCGGCGGGCAGCAACAGATCGCCGAACTGTGATTCTTCCGGCCCGTAGGCGATTCGTTCAGGACGGCGTACGGGAGGGTGTTCAGGACGGCGTTCAGGAGGCCGTTCGGAGCTCGGGTCGATCTGTGGCACGTGGCATACCGTAGGGCCCCGAATCGCCGCTCCTCCTATGGTGGTGAGATGTCTGCCGCCGGTGCCACCCCACGCGCCAACGGTGTCTCCCGGCAGCGCATCCTGATCACGGTGCTGTTCGGCATGGCCGCAAACTCGTTTCCGATCACCGTGCTCAGCGCGTCGCTGCCCCGCATCGAGGCCGACCTCAACTCCAACGTTGGCACGACTGCATGGGTCCTCACCGCGCCGGTGCTCGCTGGTGCCGTATTCACCCCGATCACCGGCAAACTCGGCGACCTGTTCGGCCACCGACGCGCCTACCTGGCCGGGTTCAGCGCATCGGTCGTATTCCTCGCCCTCACCGCCCTGTCGTGGAACGTCGGTTCGTTGATCGGATTCCGAGTTGCCGCAGCGGCTTGTGGTTCGATCACCGGTCCTGCCGCGATGGCGCTCATCATCTCGCTCTTCCACGGCAGCGAACGCACCACTGCTCTCGGCTACTGGACCGCCACTGCAGCACTCTCCCCGAGCTTGGGGGTGGCGTTGGGGGGACCCCTGATCGATGCATTCGGTTGGCAAACCCTGTTCATCGTGCAATCGGTGATCGCTGCCGTTGCGGTAGTGCTCGCGTTCTTCACCATTCCCAACGTGGCCGGACGCGACGAAGTGAAGTTCGACATACCGGGAGCCCTGACGCTCGGTGCGATGACCTTCGCCCTGATGTTCGCGATCAACCGGGCGCGGCCGTGGGGCCTCGCTCACCCGGCGGTCATCGTCTGCGCCGTAGCTGCGCCGGTGCTGGCCGCGCTGTTCTGGCAGATCGAACGACGGGCCGCGGCGCCGCTGGTGCCGTTGTCGCTACTGCGAAACCGTCATTTCCTGTTCCCCATCGCCATCGCCGGAATCGCCAACGGCGTGTACATGGGTGCGTTCGTCATCACGCCGCTCGCGCTCGACGATCTGTTCGGCTACTCCACCACGGCAATCGCGTTCGTGATGCTGCCGCGACCCATCTCGTTCGGCCTCGCCGCATCGGCCTCGGGACACCTCGAAGGGCGCTACCGATCCGGGTTACTCATCGGTGGAGGCGTCATCGGCATCGGCCTCGGCCTGGCCATCATCGGCCTCGGCGCCCAAGGGATCACCATCGGCGTGGTCGTGCTCGGCTTGCTCGCGATGGGTATTGGGCAGGGCATCTCGCGGCCTCACCTCGTCGGCGCCGTCGGTGCGAACGTCCCCGAAAGCGATCTCGGGGTGGGTACAGGACTCCTGCAGATGGGCACGCAAATCGGCACGGCCACCGGGATGACCGCCCTGGTCGCGCTGCTCGGAACCCGCACCTCGGCCGGCGCCTACAACCAGGTGTTCCTGGTCGGCGCTGCGGTCGCCGTCATCGCCGGCATCGCGGCGCTGCGCATCCGTACCACCAATCCCATCGACGGGGTTCCTGCGTCAGTAGTCGTAGAACCCGCGCCCCGTCTTGCGGCCGAGTAGGCCGGCGGTGACCATGCGCTTGAGCAGTGGCGGAGAGGCATAGAACGGCTCGGCATACTCGTCGTACAACGCGTCGCCCACGTCGTTGATCACATCGAGACCGATCAGATCGCACAGCTCGAGCGGACCCATCGGGTGGGCGCAACCCAATTTCATGCCGTTGTCGATGTCTTCGGCCGACGCTTCGCCCGCTTCCAGCATGCGTATACCGGCGATGAGGTAGGGCACGAGCAGCTTGTTCACCACGAAGCCGCCCTGATCGGGGGCTTTGACGACCGTCTTGCCCAGCGTGTCGGCGGCAAAGGCCGCCAAACGACCGTACGTGTCGTCCGAGGTCAGCAGCGACGGAATGATCTCGACAAGCTTCTGCACCGGCGCGGGGTTGAAAAAGTGCATCCCCAGCACCGCCTCAGGGCGCTTGGTGACCGCAGCAATCGTGGCGATAGGAATCGACGAAGTGTTCGACGCCATGATCGCGTCGTCCTTGGCCAACACGTTGTCGAGGGTCGTGAAAATCTCGTGCTTCACGGCTTCGATCTCGACCACGGCCTCAACGACGAGGTCGCAGTCGGCGAGCGCATCAAAGCTGGTTTCGAACGACATCGACGAGACGGCCGCCGTGTGCGTCGCCTCGTCGATCTTGCCGCGCTCGAGCGCTCGGCCCATGCTCTTCTCGATGCGGCCCTTGGCCGCCTCTGCCGCCTCGGGGTTGATCTCGACCAACGTCACCTGACATCGCGCGTTGGCCATCAGCTCGACGATGCCCGAGCCCATGGTGCCGCCGCCGATAACGCCGACGTTCTTGATACTGCTCATTGGTGTCCTCTGCTCATCGGTGCCCCCTGCTCATTGGTGTCGTCTGCGTGCGATCGAAGTCGGCGTTGATGGTACCGGCTTGCCAAAACGGAAACAGCGCCCGACCCAACGGGCCGGGCGCTGCCTCGAAACGGTTCAGTCTTTTTCGGTTATGGTCACCGAGTTGATCACCACGTCGGTGTCGGGCTTGTCAGAACGGTCGGTCGCGACGCTCTGCATCGCCTCGACGACGTCAAGTCCAGAAATCACCTTGCCGAACAGCGAGTACTGCGGGGGGAGGCGGGTGCCATCGGCGCCGCTGACCACGAAGAACTGGCTGCCATTGGTGTTCGGTCCGGCGTTGGCCATCGCCAACGATCCAACCTCGTAGCGACCGGGCTTGGGCAATTCGTCGGCGAACTTGTAACCGGGACCACCGCGACCCGTACCGGTCGGATCGCCGCCCTGGCACATGAAGCCATTGATGATGCGGTGGAAGATGATGCCGTCGTAGTAGTGGTAGCGGGCCAGGTAGACGAAGTTGTTGACGGTGTTCGGCGCCCCGATGGCGTCGAGCGACGCGGTCATCGAGCCAAGCGTGGTCTCAATCACTGCGGTGTACAGCTTGCTGGGGTCGATACACATGGGCGGCGGGGCATCGAATTGGGTGATTCGTTCGCTCGAACCGTCAGCTTCTGGGCACGGACTTGGCATGTAGTGTCTTTCTCTCAAGATGTCTCGACGAGGACCGGCCTCGTCATTGAACAACGCAGTGTATGGCGCAAGCGCCTTCAGACGCGTTCCCGATCAGTCGACGACCGTCGTCACGAACGCCGCACGTACGCCAAGATCGCCGCAGGCCCAGCATGGGACCATCGGACGGCCGCGCCACGTGACGTCACAGGACGGACAAAGCAGCGAGACCCACGGAACAAGGTCATCGACCTCAAGCGCCGGCGGGGAAGTGATCGGCGGGACCATACGCGACAACTTAGAATGGCGCGGTTCCGCGTAGGGGGACCGTTGCCCGGAACGTGATCGTCGATCAGCCGCGGGCGACGTATTCGGCTCGAGACCCCGAACCGTGCTTGTTGAGTCGCTTCGCGAGATGCAAACCCTCGAGGATGAACTCGACCGCACTGGCGATCATGGCCGGCGACTCGGCGCGATCCTCGCCCTCGAGCAGCTCGGCAATGGCGGGCTTGAGGGCCGGGATCGACGAGACGAGCTCGGCGTAGTCTGCGGTAGCGATGTCCTCGCCGGCGGCTGCGCTGGCACCCTCATCGAAGGCCTCGACGATCGCCCGATGCAGCGTGGGGTCGATCGACTCGCGGAAGGTGGTCAGCAACGCCGACTTCATCAGATGGGCAAGCACTTGGCTTTCGGCCCCATCGTCGAATGTTTCGAGTTCGACCTTGCCGGCGGTCGACGCAGCGAGCGCCTCCAGGTCGATCACACGCGGCACGACCATCGATTCGCCGTTTCGCAGAGAGCGGCGTAGTGCGCTCGCCACCATCGCTTCGTAGTTGGTGACCGACATGCGGACCGAGACGCCGGACCGCTGACTGATCTGATTGGATTGGCGAGCCAAATGGCTCAGATTGGCGACGACCTCGAGCATGAACTCGGGCACCGCAAACTCGATGCCTTCGACCGGCTCAACGACCACCTCCTGCTCGATGATCGCCATCTCGGTGTCGACGTCGAGCGGATAGTGCGTGCGAATCTGCGATCCGAATCGATCCTTGAGCGGCGTGATGATTCGGCCGCGATTGGTGTAGTCCTCCGGGTTTGCCGAGGCAAACAGCAAAACGTCGAGCGGCAAGCGCACCTTGTAGCCGCGAACCTGCACATCGCGCTCCTCGAGCACGTTGAGTAGGCCAACCTGAATTCGCTCGGCGAGGTCGGGAAGCTCGTTGATGGCAAAGATGCCCCGGTTGGTGCGCGGCACCATGCCGTAGTGCAGCGTGAGCTCGTCGCTGAGATAGCGGCCTTCGGCCACCTTGATGGGATCGACCTCGCCGATGAGATCTGCGATCGACGTGTCCGGCGTTGCGAGTTTTTCCCCGTAGCGGTCGTCTTGGTGGATCCAGGTGATCGGCGTGGCGTCGCCGTGCTCGGCCACCGCATCTCTGGCCTGTCGGGATACGGGGTTGTAGGGGTCGTCGTTGATCTCGGATCCGGCGACGATGGGCATCCACTCGTCGAGCAATCCGGTGAGCGCGCGGATCATGCGGGTCTTGGCTTGGCCGCGTTCGCCGAGGAAGATGACGTCGTGACCGGCGAGCAGCGCGTTCTCGAGCTGCGGCAAGACCGTGTTCTCGTAGCCGAGGACATTGGGGAACAGTGCGTCGCCCGCCTGGATCCGGGCGATGGCGTTGCGACGGATCTCGGTTTTGATGGGAATCGATTCCCAGCCGGATGCCCGAAGCTCACCAAGGGTGGAGGGAAGGGTTGCGGGCGGCGTGGATTTCGACATACCGAGAACATAGAACGTTCTGTCACCGCAGCACAGGTCTGGGCGGCAATCCTCTCACCCGGACCCCGCACCGTTTGCGCCAGCAGCCAACGGACGCTGCCCACACAAAAATGCGGTGGATACCACTGCGGTGGGTAAAGTCCCCCAGGTGGAACTGACGGGGGCATGGCTCATACATCCCGCCGACGAGGCCCTGCAGCGAGACTTTTCTCGTCCCGAGGCCGACGACACGGGCTGGCGACAAACGCGGGTCCCCGGGCACTGGGCAACCGGCGGGGTCATTCGTTCCGACGACAACGCCGCGTTTTATCGGCACCACTTCGAGGCGCCGACCAACCTGGCCGGGAACCGCCGATGGTTGCGGCTCGACGGCATTTTCTACCAATCCGACGTGTGGATGGACGGCCACTACCTCGGTGACACCGAGGGTTACTTCTTTCCGCACCAGTTCGAGATCACCGACCTGACCGAGTCACACACCGAACACTTGCTCGCCATCGAGGTGAACTCCTCGAGCGCTCCCACAAACGCCAGACGCGAGCTCTTCGGCGCCTTTCACGATTCCCGAATGGTCGACGCCGACTGGAACCCCGGTGGCATCTGGCGGTCGGTGCACGTCGTCGAGACCGGGCCGGTTGCCATCCGATTCTTCCGAGCGATCTGCACCGACGCCGACGAAACCTCCGCCACGATCACGCTCCATGCGGTGGTTACGACCACGAACGCCACGACGGTCAAGATCGAGACCACATACGACGGCTACCGACTCGAACATGATCAACCGCTGGCTGCCGGTGAGAACCGCGTCGACTGGACCTTCCCCGTCCCCGACCCGCAGCTCTGGTGGCCCAGGTCGCTCGGTGACCAACCGTTGGGCAACCTCGATGTGCGCATCCTGCTGGAGGATGGCAGCGAGAGCGACCGCCGACACCGACGCATGGGCATGCGGTCCGTCAGGCTGCGCGACTGGGTCTTCTCCGTGAACGGCGAGAAGCTCTTCACCAAGGGCGCAAACGTCGGACCGACCAGACAGGACCTCGCCGCTGCAACCGTGGCTGAAATCGTCGGCGATGTCCAAGCTGCGGTCGAAGCCGGACTCGACCTTCTCCGTGTCCACACCCACATCGCCCGCCCCGAGCTGTACGACGCGGCGGACGAGCTCGGTCTGCTCATCTGGCAAGACCTCCCGCTCCACGGCAACTTCGCCCGGTCGGTTCGACCCCAAGCGCGCCGTCAGGCTCGGGAGGCAGTCGACCTGCTCGGCCATCATCCATCCATCGTGTTGTGGTGCGGTCACGACGACCCGACGCCCCGCAGTCCCGACGAGCAATTCCCCACCGCGTCGCTCGCCGCGCATCAGCGGCCCGGGTGGAATCGCAGCGTGCTCGACCGGACACTCAAGAACGTCCTGCAGGAGGTCGATCCGAGCCGACCGGTCATCGCCCACAGCGGCGTCCTCCCCCATTTCCCGCAGATCGATGGGACCGACGCTCACCTGTGGTTCGGTTGGCGATCCGATCGCGCCGCCGACCTCGCCGACTTCATCGCGCGCTGGCCGCGGCTCGCGCGCTTCGTCTCGATGTTCGGTGCGCAGTCCGTGCCCGAAGGAGCAGGGTTCTGCGATCCCGATCGCTGGCCCGACCTCGACTGGCACCGGCTGCAGGTCGAGTACGGCTATGACCGGGTATCCACCGAGGCTCGGGTTCCGCCCGGATTGTACGAGTCCTTCGCAGACTGGCAGCAGGCAACCCAGGACTATCAAGCAGGGGTGGTGAAGACCACGATCGAGCTGCTGCGCCGAGTCAAGTACCGCCCGGTTGGTGGGTTCTGCCAATACTTCCTCGCCGATAGTCGTCCCTCGATCAGCTACTCGCTCTTGGGGCACGATCGCCGGCCGAAGCCAGCGTTTCGGGCATTGGTCGACGCGTGCCGCCCGGTGATCGTGGTCGCCGACCCGATCCCTGAACACGCGCACGTCGGCGAGGCGCTGTCTCTCGATGTCCACGTCATCAGCGAGCTACGCGACGCCGTCGCCGATGCCCAGATCAAAGCCGAACTGATCGTCGGTGGCGAGAAGCGAACGTGGCGATGGGGCGGCAACATTCCGGCCGACGATGTGGTTCTCGTCGGAACCGTCACCTGGCCCGCCCTCGATGCCGACGCCAACGTCGCCCTCGACCTCGAACTCACCAGTGGCTCGGCCAACGCGACGAATCGGTACTTCCAGCGCATCGCCGTCGAAGTCGGACACTAACGCTGTCTTTACCGCACCGGGTAGAAGCCAAGCCCGCTGACTGCCGATACACGACGCGTGGCTGCAGCCGCCCCGGCGTCTCTACCGCACGCGTGGCTGCAGCCGCCCCGGTCGCAATGCAGTACACGCCGCAGGGTTAGGCTCTGCCTGAAGCGCGCAGGTACCGTCGATACCACGGTTCCGCAGCGCTTTTGTCGCGGCACTCGCAGGAGGATCCACACACCGATGGCCCAGACCATTCGCAAGGCACCAGGCGCTCTTGATGAACCGCTTCGCCCCAAGCAAAAGCCACTTCCCTACCCGCTGAGCATCTACCAAAGCGCCATCGGCAAGAAGTTCGTCATGGCCCTCACCGGCCTCGGGTTGCTCGGCTTCGTGCTCGTGCACATGATCGGCAACCTCCACATCTACGAAGGCCCGGCCAAGATGGCCGAGTACGCCGAAACGCTGCGAACCCTGGGCGGCGGTCTCGTGCCCCGTGGCACGGTCATCTGGCTGCTCCGACTCGGGCTCATCGCCATGTTCGGCCTGCACATCCACAGCGCCGTCACCCTCAGCTGGTTGTCGAGAACCTCAGACAGCAAATATGCCGGTGGCCGTGACTACATCGCCGCCGACTTCGCCAGCCGAACCATGCGCTGGACCGGCCCGATCATCCTTCTGTACCTGGCCTTCCACCTTGCCGACCTCACCTGGGGTTGGACGATGGACGAGTTCGCACACGGCGACCCCAGCAACAACCTGGTCGAAAGCCTCAGCCGCTTGCCCGTCGCCATCATCTACGTCGTCGCCAACACCGCCTTGGCCATTCACATCTTCCACGGGGCGTGGTCGATGTTCCAGAGCCTCGGCATCAACAATCCGAAGTACAACCAAGCCCGCCGCTTCTTCGCCGCCGGCATTGCCGGTTTGATCCTCGTCGGGAACCTCTCGTTCCCCATACTGATCTACAGCGGCGTCATCGATGAGGACGATCGGACCTGCGCAGCCGGGGACCTCGTCTGCCTGGAAGAAGAACTCGCCGAGGAAGGTCACTGACATGATTGGTGAACTCAATAGCAACGTGCCCGAGGGTGACATCTCCACCCTGTGGGAGCAGCACAAATTCGACATGAAGCTGGTGAACCCCGCGAACAAGCGGAAGTTCAAGGTCATCGTGGTGGGTACCGGCTTGGCCGGTTCCTCCGCTGCGGCCAGCATGGCCGAGCTCGGGTACGAGGTCGAGGCTTTCACGTACCACGACAGCCCCCGTCGGGCGCACAGCATCGCAGCCCAGGGCGGCATCAACGCCGCCAAGAACTACCAGAACGATGGCGACAGCGTGTTCCGCCTGTTCTACGACACGGTCAAGGGCGGCGACTACCGCAGCCGCGAGGCCAACGTGCACCGCCTGGCCGAGGTTTCGGTCAACATCATCGATCAAGCTGCGGCTCAGGGTGTGCCGTTTGCACGCGACTACGCCGGCCTGCTCGACAATCGGTCATTCGGTGGCGCCCAGGTGTCGCGCACGTTCTATGCCCGTGGCCAAACCGGCCAGCAACTGCTGCTCGGTGCGTACTCCGCCCTCATGCGCCAGGTCGGCCTGGGCAAGGTCAAACTGCACACCCGCCAAGAAATGGTGGAACTGGTGGTCAAGGATGGCGTTGCCCAAGGCATCGTGACCCGTGACCTCATCACCGGCAAGATCAAGGCCCACTCGGCCCACGCAGTGGTACTGGCGACCGGTGGGTACGGCAACGTGTACTACCTGTCGACCAACGCCATGATGTGCAACGCCACCGCCATCTGGCGGGCCCATCGCAAGGGCGCCTTGTTCGCAAACCCCTGCTACACGCAGATCCACCCGACGTGCATCCCGGCCAGCGACGAGTTTCAGTCAAAGCTCACACTGATGTCCGAGTCGCTGCGCAACGACGGTCGCATCTGGGTGCCGAAGTCGCTCGACGAAACCCGCCCGGCGGCACAGATTCCCGAGGCGGAGCGCGACTACTACCTCGAGCGAAAGTATCCCTCGTTCGGCAACCTCGTGCCGCGCGACGTGGCCTCGAGAAACGCAAAGACCGTGGTCGACGAGGGTCGCGGCGTCGGACCGCTGAAGAACGGCGTATACCTCGACTTCGCCGACGCAATCGGACGCGAGGGACTCGACACCATAAAGTCCCGCTACGGCAATCTCTTCGACATGTACGAGCGCATCACCGGTGAGAATCCCTACGAGGTGCCGATGCGCATCTACCCCGCAATCCACTACACGATGGGCGGGCTCTGGGTCGACTACAACCTGATGTCGAACCTGCCCGGCCTCTTCGTCACCGGCGAAGCGAACTTTTCCGACCACGGCGCCAACCGATTGGGAGCCTCGGCCCTCATGCAAGGTCTGGCCGACGGCTACTTCGTGTTGCCGTACACGATCGGCAACTATCTGGCTCCCAAGCTCGGCGAGACCCCGCTCGCCACCGACGCCCCCGAATTCACGGAAGCGATCCAGGAAGTCACCGACCGCACCAATGCCTGGTTGGCGGTCAACGGCACCAAATCCGTCGAGTACTACCACCGCGAGCTCGGCAAGCTGGCCTGGGACTACATCGGCATGGCCCGAGACAAGAACGGCCTGGAAAAAGCGATCAGCGAAATCGCGGCGCTCGAGCAGGAGTTCCGGACCAACGTGCGCGTACTCGGATCTGCAGACACGCTGAACCAGTCCCTCGAGAAGGTTGGTCAGGTGGCCGACTTCTTCGAACTCGCCCAGTTGATAGCCCACGATGCCTTGGCGCGCGAAGAGTCCTGCGGCGGCCACTTCCGGGTCGAGAGTCAGACCGAGGAGGGCGAAGCACTTCGCCGCGACGACGAGTACTCACACGCCGCGGCCTGGGAATGGACCGGCGACGCCGGCAACCCGACCTTGCACAAAGAGCCATTGCACTTCGAATACGTCAAGCTCACGCAGCGCAGCTACAAGTAGGGCAGAGAACCATGTCAAATACCATCAACCTCACCCTCAAGGTCTGGCGTCAGGACGGCGCGACCGCCGCCGGTCGCTTCGAGACCTACGACGCACCGGGGATCTCGCAGGAAGCGTCGTTCCTCGAGATGCTCGACATCGTCAACGAAGGACTCACCGAAAAGGGTGAGCTACCCATTACCTTCGAGAGCGACTGCCGTGAAGGCATCTGCGGTACCTGCAGCCTCATGATCAACGGCCGAGCGCACGGTCCCGAGACGGGCACGGCAACCTGCCAGCTGCACATGCGCAAGTTCAAAGACGGCGACAGCATCACCATCGAGCCATGGCGGGCCGAGGCGTTTCCGGTGATCCGCGATCTCGCCGTCGATCGCAGCCCCCTCGATCACATCATCGAAGCCGGCGGCTTTGTATCCGTCTCGACCGGTGCAGCAGCCGACGCCAACCTCACCCGGGTGCCGCAGGCAGCTGCCGAAATGTCGATGGACGCCGCCGCATGTATCGGATGTGGCGCGTGTGTCGCAGCATGTCCGAACTCGGCCGCCCAGCTGTTCACCGCAGCCAAGGTGCAACAGCTCAACCTCATCCCGCAGGGTCAAGCCGAACGTTGGAGCCGAACCGAGAACATGGTCGACACCATGGAGCAATTCTTCGGCTCGTGCACCAATCACGGCGAATGCCATGAAGCATGCCCCAAGGAAATCAGCCTCGACTTCATCGCGTTCTTGAACCGCGACTACATCAAGGCCAAGATCAAGAATCGCGCCCTTACCGGCCAGAAATAGTCTGGCCCCACCCATTGGCCGCTCGCCCGAGCGTCTACGCCACGGGGTGGTGGCGAAGGTGATCGAGGAACCGCGGGCTGAGCTCGGCGACGAAGGCCTCGGGGAATTCGTGGCCGAGACCGTCGACGAACCACAACATCGAATTCGGTATGCCAACCGCCAACGCAACGGCGTGATCAGCGACGTACACGTGATCCAAGCCGCCGTGCACGATGAGGGTTGGCGCGACGATCTCTGACAGTCGATCCAGGCGCGATGGGGTCGACTCGATAGCTTCGCCGTGCTGGCAGTCGTCCATGAACATATCCTCCACTTCCACCGTTGCGAGCATCTTCTCGCGCTCGGCATCGAAGGGATAACGCGTACCGGTACGCAGCGACCGGGCCTGCACCATGTTCTTCGCTCGACCACGATTCGCCACCGGAATCGGCTGCATGAGAAGCGGAATCAGCTCGGCCAGCAGATCGTCATGCGCCAACGGCAGGCCGCTGTCACCAATTCCGGGCGTCGTACTGAGCAAGGTGAGCGAGCGCACGACGTCCGGGTACTTCAACGCAAACTCTTGTGCAATCATGCCACCCATCGATTGTCCGAGCACGTGTACTTGCGTGATCTCGAGGGCGGTCAACATGTCGGCCACATCGTCAGCCATGTCGATCAGGTCGTACCCCGGCGCCGCTTGCTCACTCCGACCCCAGCCACGATTGTCGAACCGGACGACTCGGTAGCCAGCGGCCACGAGGTCGGAAAGAAACGGCGATGGCCACCGGATCGCCGATTCCATCGCTCCAGAAATGAGGAGCACTGGCTCGCCGTCGGCTGGACCATCAACTTCGACCCACAAGCGGAGGCCATTGGCATCAATGTGCATTCACCCGAAGGTACCGTGGCGGGTCATGATCACAAAGGTGGCCGCCCAACTCGGTCGAGGATTCTTGATGGGGGCCGCCGACGTCGTGCCCGGTGTATCCGGCGGCACCGTCGCATTGGTGCTCGGCATCTACGAGCAATTCGTGGCGACCATCAGGTCGGGAGCCGAGGCTCTGGGTCGGTTGGTCCGCGGCGACATCGCCGGATTCAAGGACCGGTTCCTCGCGATCGATTGGCTGTTCATCGTTCCGCTCGGAATCGGCGTCCTCACGGCGTTCGTCGGCTTGGCTTCGGTAATCGAGTCGGCACTGGCCGATTATCCCGAGGAGATGGCCGGTTTGTTCCTCGGCCTCATCGCCGCGTCCATCCTCGTGGCCTGGAAGCTGGTGGGCACCCGCGATCCGTTTCGCCTCGGCATCATGGTCGCGGTGGGCGTCGCGCTGTTCTACCTGCTGGGATTTTCGTCGGGTCCCGTCGCCGACCCGTCGCTCCTCGCGTTCTTCGGCGCAGGCGCCGTCGCAATCTGCGCGATGATCCTGCCCGGTATCTCGGGCTCGTTCATCTTGCTCATGCTGGGCATGTACGCCGCCGTGCTCGGCGTCGTGCACGACCGCGCTCTCGTCGAGATCGGCGTCTTCGGACTAGGAGCGATCGTGGGCCTCGCCCTCTTTTCCTCGGTACTGGCCTGGCTGCTCGAGCACCACCACGACACGGTGATGGCCGTGCTCGTCGGGCTCATGATCGGATCGATTCGGGTGCTTTGGCCCTGGCCCCATGGCGTTGGCATCATCAGCGACGACGCAAGCCAAGCGATCGACGGCACCGGACTGGGGTGGCCGGCCGGCAACGAGTGGCTGTGGCCGACGGTACTCGGCGTCGCGGCTGCGGCCATCGTCATCGCGTTCAGCGCCGTGGCCGAGAATCGCAACCGATAACGCCGTTCTCCCAGGTACCGGCAGCGCAAAACGCAGAGAGCCGTGCGCAAGAGCGCACGGCCTTCCACTATTGGATTTGGCCGGCAAAGCCGCCGGCGGGCGTTGGCGTGTGGCTGCTACTCGGCGGCAGCACAGTCCAGGGAAATCGTCTGGATGACTTCGATCTCCTCGGCGGTGGGCTCATCATCGGACATCGCTCGGTCTTCACCAAGCTCGTCGACAATGCCGTCCACGACACAGGTCGCCATGGACCGGGACATGCCACCGTCCACGAACTCGTCGATGGACCCTTCTCGGTCAAATCGAGTACAGCCCGCCATCGTCAAGATGCCGACCAACACCACTGCTGTCATACGTCGAATCACAATTTCTCATTCCCTCTAGACCTACCTGGTCGAGACTAGGCCACAGACCAGCGGCGACCGCTTATGGTCGCTGCCACATCCGTCGGCACAAAGCTCTCGGAGTAAACCCCTCGGACGGGAATCCGGAATCATCGGGAACGGCGTCTGCACACGGGTTCGCATCACCACGGAGCCGAGCCGCCGGGTTGCCGGCCCGGGTCGAGCATCATCAGCCAACCAATTCCGGAGGCAAGGGCGCCGAAACCAAGGGCGAGATGATCGCCACCTCCCGGTTCCGGAACAGCAACGGGGGCATAGGTGAGGCCGACGGCCGCACCCACATCGGTGGGACCGGAAAAGAACTCGCCAGCGGCGCTTCGCCCGAACGCCTGCGGCTCGAGGCCCGCCCACGGCGGACGGTCGCCCCAGCGGTGGGACCGATGCCCCCAGCCGTCGAGTTCATGGGACTCCTGGCCAACGAGAATCTCCCCGTGCACCCGACACGGCAGCCGATATCCACCGTCGAGCGGAACTGCGGCTCCCACCGTGTCCCAGTCGAGTTCGTAGCCGAGCGCAGTCCGATCACCGAACATGTTCCCGTACGCATCCGCCGGGTGGTCGAGCCCAACCCCAAAGGCCTCGAGTCCGACCGCAATGTGGTCGAACGGGGTCTCGACCACGAGGTCTTGCCAGATGCCCGGCCCCCGCAGCTCGAGCGACCTGCCCGACGGTGCCGGCAGCTCGTTGTCAACCACATACACCGTCTGTCGACCGGGGCGAATGAGTGCGCTCCAGTACCAGGTCTGACCCAGCAAGGGGCACACCGTAACCGCCACGTAACCCGCCACGGATTGGTCGGGAGCGAAGTAGTCGAGGAAGTAGTGGTCGAACCATGTCGCTGCCCCGCCGGGCGATCGCGGGTATTCATCCTCGGCACGCATTGGGCCACGGTACCGACCGTGCACCCCCGTACGCTGGCTGGCCGTGGCGACCACACCAGAATCTCCTCCCGAAACCCCGATTCCCGACTTCGATGCCGACGTTGCGGTCACGCCCATCGGCGATGGCCGGTACCGGGCGTCGGTGCACCGTCATTGGTGGATCATGGTCGGGCCCAATGGCGGCCTGATCATTGCGCAGCTGGCCAAGGCGATCGAGACCGAACTCGACGACCCGGCTCGACACCTGCGCACGATCACGGTGCACTACCTCCGGCCTCCGGTTGAGGGAGCCATCGACATAGCGGTCGAGACCATACGGGTCGGCCGGTCGGTCGCGTTCATGCAGGCCACCATGAGCCAGAACGACAAGCCGATTGCGACCGCTCTCGCCGCGCTGAGTCCCTCATGGGAGACCACATTTGCGTTCGACCTCCAGCCCCCACCGGACGTCGAACCTGCGACCGCAATCGAACCTCGACCCCAGGGCGATGCGTTCTTGCCGCCGCACGCCGCCAACTACGACACCCGCATGCTCGGCGACTTCCGAGCAGAGGGTCAACCGCTGGTGCGAGCCTGGATCCGTACCGCGCAACCACGTCTGATCGATGCCATCTCGCTCGTCGCAATGACCGACGCACTGCCGCCGCCGTTGTTTGCTCTGGTGGATCAACCCATGGCGGTCCCGACCATCGAGCTCACCGTGCACCTGCGGGCGTCGTTGCCCCTCGCCTCGCTTCGGCCCGCTGATCACGTCCTCATGGAGTCATCTTCACTGCTCCTGGCCGACGGCTTTGTCGAAGAGAACGCCCGCATCTGGGCGCCCGACGGGACGCTCTTGGCGCAGTCGCGCCAGCTGGCGCTGGCGAGGTGAGCAGATAGTCTCTCGAAGATGCCCGCCTACCTGTCTGATGAGTGGTTCGACGAGGTTGAAGCATCCCTGCAAGCAAGCGAATCGCTGCAAGTCCGATGCACCGGGCTGCATCTGTCGCTCCACCAGACGGTGGCCGCCTCGCCACTGGGCGATGTCGAGTACTCCATCACCTTCAGCGACGGCACCATCGGCCTGCGGGTTGGTCCCGACGCTCGGGCGACCGTGAGCTTCGCAACCAGCTACCCCACCGCCGCGGCGATCGCCGCTGGGACGATCACCTCCCAGGAAGCGTTCCAGAACGGCGACCTGCACGTCGGTGGCAACATCGGCGAACTCATGGCGAGGCTCGATGTGCTGGCCGAACTGGACGACGTCCTGGGCCCGTTGCGACGCAACACGACGTTCGAGTCCCTACCTCTCTCAGCCCCGAGTACCGATGCCTGAGCAGCCTGAAGTACAGGCCCACGCCGAGCGGCTGGCGAGCAGCTTCGGCGGCGCCACGCTCGAGTCGTTTCGGCCCCTGAATTTCACCGCCCTCAAGACATTTCTCCCGGCGCCGGAGGTCACGTACGGGAAGCCGATACTCGGGTTGCGAACCCGTGGGAAGTTTCTCATCATCGATCTGGAAGGGGTGGGCTATGTCATCCATCTCATGCAGGGCGGGCGGTTGCGTCCCGACGACAAACAATCGGCCAAACCGCGCGGGGGGTTGGCCCGCTGGACCTTCGACGACGGGCGCGCGCTGCTACTGACCGAGGCCGGCAAGGAACACAGCGCGGGGGTCTGGCTCTTCGAGGGGTCGCCCGACGACCTCGAGCCCGTTGCGAAGCTCGGGCCGGACGCACACACGCTGACCGTGGCCGGGCTCACCGAAGTTCTGGCCACCGAATCGATGCGGCTCCATGGGTTCCTGCGGCGTCAACGCCTCATCGCCGGCATCGGGCGGCGGCTGGCCAACGAAGTCTGTCACCGAGCCAAGCTGTCACCGTTCATCACTACCCGAAAACTGACCGACGGCGACATCGCAGCGCTCCATGGCGCCATCGCCGACGCCTTTGCGGCCTCCTTGGCCTTCGAACGCGAGCAGGACGAAATCGTGGCATCGAAACTTCGCCCGGGGCGGGTACACAACCGCACCGGCGAACCTTGCGAGGAGTGCGGCGACACGATCCGCGAGATCGCGTACAACCGCTACACCGTGCACTACTGCGCGACGTGCCAAACCGGCGGCAAGATCTTGGCCGACAACACAACCAGCAAATTCCTGAAATAACGCTGTCTCTACCGCTTGTGGAGCGGCTCCGGCTCGCTATGGTCTCCAACCCACTGCGCTCGCAGCGGCGCCGAAAGCGCGAGGTCTCCGAGATCGCCCTTCACAGCAACCGTTCCACCCAGCATCGCCGGTGAAACGCCAAGCGCCGAGCCGCTCGTCGTTCCTGCGGCCTGGCGGCCTCGGCACTTCCCGCCTTTTCGCTAGCGCGAAAACGCTTTCGCACCCGTTCACTAGCGCGAACGCGAAGCAACCAAAAACGACCTTCGGCGACCGCCCTGCGACGTCAACCCGGAGCGAAGCGACCCATAAGCACAGCGCGAGAATCGCCAAGAAGGGTCGCAGGATCAGACACAACAAAACCCACGCCCACCGTCTGGGGCACTAAAAGTCAATCCCCTTCTTGGCGATGATGCCGGCGTCGTAGGCGTGTTTGACGTTCTCGATGCGGCTGACGGTGTCGGCGATGGCGATGAGCTCATCCGGGGCGTCGCGCCCGGTGCAGATCACGCTGGTCTTCTCGGGCCGCTCTTGCAGGGTCGTGATGACGTCGTCGAGGTCGAGCCACTCCCACGTGAGCATGTAGGTGATCTCGTCGAGGATCACCAAACGGTTTGCGCCACTGTTGATGAGCTCTTTGGCCTTGGCCCAGGCTTCGTTGGCGATGGCCTTGTCGTGAGCGATGTTGTCGGAGTCCCACGTGAACCCATCGCCCATCGCGTGCCAGTCGACGCCGAGCTTGCGGCCCATCTTCTCCTCGCCGACTTTCCAGTCGCCGGACTTGAGGAACTGCACCACGGCCACTGGCCACTCGAGCGCCAGGGCGCGAAGCATCACCCCGAAGGCTGCGCTCGACTTGCCCTTGCCGTCTCCGGTGTTGACCAGCAACAGACTCTTTGCCGTGCGGAGCTCCGCAGGGCGCGGATCTGCGTCGAGCGGCTGGGTGGTCTCCTCAGCCATGCTCGGACGCCTAGATCAGGCCGAGGCCGCTGACCGTGTCGCGCTCGCCGACGAGTTCGGCGGTCGAAGCATCGATACGGGCTCGGCTGAAGTCGTCGATGTCGAGGCCCTGGACGATCGAGTAGTCGCCACCCGAACACGTCACGGGGAACGACGAGATGATGCCTTCGGGCACGTCGTAGCTGCCGTCGCTCGGAATGGACATGGAGGTCCAGTCTCCGTCAGGAGTGCCGACCGCCCAATCGTGCATGTGGTCGATTGCGGCGTTGGCGGCAGATGCGGCCGAGGAAGCGCCGCGCGCCTTGATGATGGCGGCGCCACGCTTGGCAACGGTCGGTATGAAGTCTTCTTCGATCCAGGCCTGGTCGTTCACGAGGGCCGCCGCATTCTGCCCGTTGACCTCGCAGTGAAACAGGTCGGGGTACTGGCTCGCCGAGTGGTTGCCCCAGACGGTCATCTTCTTGATGGCGTCGAGCGGCTGACCAACCTTGGCGGAGAGCTGCGACATGGCCCGGTTGTGATCGAGGCGGGTCATCGCGGTGAATTGGCCCGGGTCGATGTCGGGCGCAGCGGCCTGCGCGATGAGTGCATTGGTGTTGGCCGGATTTCCGACGACAAGCACCTTGATCCCACGGCTTGCGTGGTCGTTGATCGCCTTACCCTGCGGGCCGAAGATGCCCCCGTTGGCCTCGAGCAGATCGGCTCGTTCCATACCGTCCTTGCGAGGCATGGCCCCAACCAGCAATGCGTAGTCGGTGTCGGCAAAGGCCACATTGGCATCGTCGGTCTTGACGACACCCTCGAGCAGCGGGAATGCACAGTCTTCGAGTTCCATGTGCACGCCGTCGAGCGCCCCGAGGGCCGGCGTAATTTCGAGCAGCTGCAAGATGACCGGCTGATCGGCACCAAGCATCTGACCGCTGGCGATACGGAAGAGGAGGGCGTAGCCGATCTGGCCGGCGCCGCCAGTGACCGTTACTCGAACTGGGGACTTCATGAAATTCTTCGCTCCGTGGGATCGACGAGATGTAGTCGATCGTAGCCAACGGTCCTGCCGGCTCCCCTACCGGGCGATGGGCCCGGCTGCAGTTTCTACCCGGCAGACGCGCGGGTGTTTCCGATCCAGCTGTCGTACAGGTTTTGATACACCCCACCGCCGACCGCGAGTTGTTGGTGTGGACCGAACTCGACGATGTTCCCGGCGTCAAAAACCACGACGAGATCTGCCCGTTCGGCGGTGGACAACCGGTGCGCGATCGACACGGTGGTACGGCCTTCGGCCAAGCGCACGAGCGCGTCTGCGAGAGCCTGCTCGGTTTCTGGATCCACGGCGCTGGTGGCTTCGTCGAGAATCAATAGACCGGGGTCGGCCAACTGGGCTCGGGCGAGCGCGACCAACTGACGCTCGCCGACCGACAGCGACTCACCTCGTTCGCCCACCTGGCTGTCGAGTCCGTTCGGGAGGCGCTCGACCCACCACGTGAGGCCCAGGCGAGCAAACGAAGCGTCGATGTCGTCGTCGGTCGCCGCGGGATGGCCATAGCGGACGTTCTCCCGCACGGTGGCGTCGAAGAGAAAGCCGTCTTGGGGCACCATGCGGATGGCGTTGCGGCGTGACGCCGGATCGACGGTGACGAGATCGATCCCGCCAACCAGAATCTGCCCTGCGGTGGGGTCGGCCAACCGGGCCAACAGTTTTGCCAAGGTGGTTTTGCCGGACCCGGTTTCGCCCACGATCGCAACATTCGCGCCGGCGGGAAGTTCGAGATCGACGCCGTGCAGCACGCGGGCGCCGGTGCGGTAGGAGAACTCAACCCCGCGGGCCGACACCGACAAGGGTGCATGAGGAAGCTCGACACCATCCTCGGGTTCGATGATCTCGATGGGCTGATCGAGGATCTGGAGGATCTGCCACCAGCCCGCCATGGCGGTTTGGGTCTGGTCGAGCACCTCTCCGATCTCGGCGATCGGATTGAGCAGGATCGTGACGAGGAAGAGAAACGCCACCAACTCACCGGATGTGAGGCCATGGTCAGCACCCCACCACACGCCGAGTGCGATCACCGCACTCGTGGCCAGAGCGCCGAAGAGGTCGGTGAGCGGCGCGAGCCATGCGAAGAAGGTGTGCGCCGACAGTTGCGCGTCGTACTGGTTTTGGTTGGCCTCGGCGAGGCGGCGCCGCACCGGCTCGCGATAGCCGTACGCACGGATGACACCGGCGCCCATGACCGCTTCCGACGTTGCGCCCATCGTGTCGCCCACCCGGGTTCGAACTCGTTCGTACGCCTTGAACTGGCGGCGTTGCAGCGCTCGCAGCGCGGGCAACATCGGCAGATAGACGACGACCGTGACGATGGCCAGGAACCACGAGTACCAGGCCATCACCACCAGCGTTGCGACGATGATGACGCTATTGACGATCCAGGAGATCGCTCCCCATTGTGCGAACTGTTCGAGCGTCTCGACATCGCTGGTGACGCGAGCGGTGAGAACGCCGCGTCGGGTGTCGACGTGGTCGGCGAGCGACAGTTGGTGGATGTGGTTGAACGTTCGGACCCGAAGGTTGGCAAGGGCCTGCTGGGCGACGCGGACCAGCCGGTTGTAGTTGATTCGACTGACGAGGAAGACCCCGACGATCACAGCGAGCGTGATCGCACCCGCGCTGTACACAAACCGCGGACGGAAGCCCTCTTCGCCTCGGATGCCGCGGTCGAGCGTCTGTTGAATGAGAACTGGAATGACGAGTCGGCCGATCGCCGACATCACCGCCATGCCCGCAGTGAGCGCGAGCCCGCGTTTGAGTTCGGGGCTGGTCGCCAAACCGCGGCGAAGCACCTCGAGCGCGCCCACCTCACGGGGGTTGACCACTGGCTTGACGGGAGCGGTCATGCGGACGCCTCCTCATACGCTCGCACGAGCGCCTCGTATGCCGGAAGCGAGAGAAGCTCGTCGTGGGTGCCCGTCGCAGCCACGGTCCCGCCGGCGATGAAGACGATGCGATCCGCCAGCATGATGGTGGACAGACGATGGGCGACCACCAGCAGCGTCAGGGAAAGCTGATGGCGAAGGTTGTCGAGGATCTCGGATTCGATCAGAGGATCGACAGCCGACGTGGCGTCGTCGAGAAACAGCACCCGGGGGGAACCGACGAGCGCTCGAGCCAGCGCCACCCGCTGCCGTTGTCCGCCCGACAGGGTGACGCCCCGCTCTCCAACGACGGTGTCGAACCCTTCGGGGAGCGCGCGGATGAACCCATCTGCCCCGGCAAGCGCAGCGGAATGTTCGACATCGGCACGCGAGACATCGCGACCGAGACCGATGTTGTTCGCAATTGACTCGGCGAAGAGGAAGGTCTCTTGGAACGCCAGGGAGATCGACGAATACAGCTCGACCGGATCGGTATCGCCGACCGGTATCCCGCCAATACGCACGGTGCCTGCATCGGCGGGCATCAGATCGACCAGCAGTTTGGCCAGGGTCGACTTCCCGCTGCCGGTTGCTCCAACGATGGCAACGGACTCACCCGGAGCGACCGAGAACGCCACGTCTCGAAGCACTTCGTGGCCCTCATAGCTGAGCGCCGCGTGGTCGAACGACACCGACAGTGGACCCGCCGGGAGCGGGGTGTTGTGGTCGCCGGTGGCTCGAGGACGGGGCACGTCGAGCACCCGATCGACGCGTGCGAGTGCCACGACCGACTTGGGCATCTCCTCCAGGAAGAACCCGATGATGCGGATCGGCATCGCGAGAATCGAGAACAACGCCATGGAACCGACGAGGTCGCCAACCGTGATTGCTCCGCTGTCGATGAGGCCGGCACCGACCATGAGCAAGGCGACGATTCCGATGTTCGGCAACGAGTCGATCGCCGGCTCGAACAACGCGCGCATGCGGCCGATGCCAACGCGTTCGGCCCGAAGCTGATCTGCGGCCTTGGCAAAGCGTTCACCCTCCGCGGCCTCGCGACCGAGCGTCTTCACCACGAGCACGCCGTCAAAACTCTCGTGTGCGATGTTGCTCAGCTCGCCGACGTATTGCTGTACCCGTGCCGACGGCGCTTCCACCCGGCTCGTGTACATCTGGTTCATGATCGCAAGGATTGGAAACAGGACGACGGCAACGATGGCCAGATACGGGTGCACTTCGAGCAGACTGCCGAGCGAAGCCGCCACGAGCGCAACGGTGCCCACGGCAAAGGCCAGCGGCTTGAGCATCGAGGTCGCCATGAGGATGTCGTTGTCGACGTGGGCGAGCAACTCTCCCGTCGGCCGGCTCTGATGGAACGACACGGGGAGCTCGAGATACTGATCGAAGAGCTGCCGACGCCAAAGCCGCTGGGTTACGTACTCCGCCATGGCGAGGAAATAGCGTCGCACCAGTGCTCCGGCACCTCGCAGCAGGCCGACCGCCATCACCAAGAGGACCGCATTCCACAGCTGGCGATTGGTGACCCCATCGCCGTCGAGACCCGGCTCGATGACGTTGTCGGTCGCCCATCCGAGCACACGGGTCAGGCCCACAGCAGCGATGGCAAAGACGATGGCTCCGCTGATGGCCACCGCGTGGCTGAGCGGCGTTGCCCGTAAGGAGCGCCCGATGAGACGCATGCCGCGGCGAAACAGATGCGGTACCGCATCAGCATCGCTTCGACGCTCGTCAACCCCATCACGAGGGGCAACGCTATCGCTGGGCCCGCTGGCTCCCTAGTGAATTGTGTCGAGCTTCTGCGGTTGCGGCCTACTGCGTTGTCGCAGCAATAGCGGTGCGGAGCTGTGCCAACAACTGATCGGGGTGACTGGACCCGGTCACATCGAGCCCGGACGCGCTGCCCCGACCCCAAAGCCAGAGATCGAGAGCAACGGCCGGTCCGGTGATCGCAACATCGACCTCTTCACCAGCCGAACGCGCCACAGAAGGCGCAGGCTCGTCCGTTGCCCCGGTTCTGGTACCGAGAACAATCCGCCAGCTGTCGTCGGTGTCGCTCGAGCGCAGCGCGACGACCACCTCGGATTCGAAGCTGGCTGCGTCAGCCACGGGCTCAAACATCACATTGATCATCTCGTCCACGCCGTCAGCGGCGAGTCCCGGATCGATGGCGATGAGCGGAGCGCCCACGGCGAGGGCTCCGTCTACGTAGTGAATCAGTGCCTCATGGCTCTGGCGTCGAAAGGTGAACCCGACGGACTGATTGTCAGACCAACTCCAAGCGGGTTGATCCCACGCGGTGGTCCCGAGCGACACTACCAAGTCGTCGCAGGCACGGCGCAGGAGCTGCGCCAGCAAAGGATCGGCGGGGCGATCTGGCTGGACGTACAGGGCAGGTGAAGTTGGGCGCTCGGCGATGACGAAGCTCCAGAAGTCCTGTACCTCGCCGAGATGCCAAACCAGATCGGCCAAGGTCCAGTCGCCACAGGTTGGCACGGGGGTACCGAGCGCGTTGGCATCGGGGAGATCAGCGAGCGCGTCGCTGTACGTGCGAATTACCCCGGTGCCGACGACACCGGGATTCGCTTCCATCAGGATCTACAGACGGTCGACGATTGCGCTGGCGAATTCGGAGCACTTGACCTCGGTGGCACCGTCCATGAGGCGGGCGAAGTCGTAGGTGACGACCTTGTCGCCGATGGTGGCTTCGACGGCACGAACGATGTCGTCGGCCGCTTCTTTCCAACCGAGGTGTTCGTACATGAGCACGCCCGACAGCAAGATCGACGACGGGTTGACCTTGTCCTGGCCGGCGTACTTGGGAGCGGTGCCGTGCGTGGCTTCGAACACCCCGTGGCCGGTGGTGTAGTTGATGTTGGCCCCAGGGGCGATACCGATACCGCCGACCTGTGCAGCCAAGGCATCGGACAAGTAGTCGCCGTTGAGGTTCATGGTGGCGATGACATCGAACTCGGCCGGCCGGGTGAGGACCTGCTGCAGGGCGATGTCGGCGATGGCGTCCTGCACCAAAATCTTGTCGCCGGCGTCGCCACCACAGTCGTCCCAGCTCACGGCCACGTCGGAGAATTCTTCCTTGACCAGGTCGTAGCCCCAATTGCGGAAGGCGCCCTCGGTGAACTTCATGATGTTGCCCTTGTGGACCCAGTGCACCTTCTTGATGTCCCGATCCACGGCGTACTGCAAGGCCGCACGCTGCAGGCGCTGCGAACCGTGCTTGGAGATGGGCTTGATGCCGATGCCGGAGTCTTCGGCAATCTCCCAGCCGAAGGCGTCGTGCAGCATCTCGATCATCTTGGCGGCTTCGGGCGTGAACGCTTCGACCTCGAGGCCGGCATAGATGTCTTCGGTGTTCTCGCGAAAGATCACCATGTCGACGAGCTCGGGGTGCTTCACCGGCGAGGGAACGCCTTGAAACCAACGAACCGGACGCAAGCAGACGTACAGGTCCATGATCTGGCGAATCGCAACGTTGAGGCTACGGAAGCCGCCGCCGATGGGCGTCGTGAGCGGACCCTTGATGCCGATCAGGTGTTCGTTGAACGACTCGATGGTCGCCTGCGGCAGCCAATCGCCGGTTTCGTTGAAGGCCTTTTCGCCTGCGAGTACCTCGACCCACTCGACCGATTTACCGTATTTCGCGGCAGCAGCGTCGAGGACGCTCCTTGCGGCCGGCCAGATATCCACGCCGATGCCATCACCTTCGATGAACGGGACAATCGGCTGGTCGGGGACGTTCAGTGTGCCGTCGGCTTGTTGCGTGATCTTGGTTGCCATATGGGGCGACTCTAGCCCAGCACGGCCCGCGATTCACTGGAGCCGCAGGAAATTGACGGTCGCGATCAGTTGGCGACGATGCCCAGGTCGGTCAGTATGGCCAAGGTCGCCGGCGACTGGTTCAAGGTGTAGAAGTGCAGACCCGGCACGCCCTCATCCAAGAGCGCGGCGCAGAACTCGACACAGGCCTCGACGGCGAACTTCTCGCGGTCGATCTGGTCGGCTTCTTCGAGACGGGTCCAGAGGTCGACGGGAACCTTGGCGCCGTTCATCTCGGCGAAATGACGAATCCGAGAGGGATTGAGCACCGGGATGACGCCGGGGATGACCGGCGTCGTCGTGCCCAATGCGTCGAGTTCGTCGATGAGTCGCAGGTAGTCGTCGACGTGGAAGAAGAATTGGCTCAGCCCGTAGTCGGCCAGCGCCAGCTTGGCGGCGAGGTGCTGACGATCGGAGGCCCGATCGGTCGAGCGCGGGTGCACCTCGGGATGCGCGGCGACTGCGACGCCGAGGTTGGTGGTGTCGCGGATGAGCTCGACGAGTTCCAATGCGTACGTGAAGTCGCCGGCAGCCGGGCTACCGTCGGCCGGCGGGTCGCCGGCAAGTGCGAGCACGGTCTCGACGCCGCCATCCTCGTAGGAGGTCAGCAGCTCGGCGATGTCGCTTCGGTCGTGACCGACGCAGGTGAGGTGGGGAACAGCCGGGAATGGCCGGTTGGCGCAAACGTCGAGCACGAGGTCTCGGGTGCGATCGCGGGTGCTGCCCCCAGCGCCGTACGTGATCGACACAAAGGATGGTTTGGCGACCGTGAGGTCGGTGAGTGCGTTTTCGAACGCGGTGTCCCCAGCCGCGGTCGCCGGCGGAAAGAACTCGAACGACAACGATCCAATATCACGCCCGGTATGTGCCACACCGTGGAGGGTACCGACGTTGGACAGCCATGACGAACGCGGCGCGGTCGCCGTTGAGGACCGCCTCGCTCATGCCATGGTCAGGCGTAGCGAGCCTCGGCCGCAGCCACCGTGTTCTGCAGCAGCATGGCAACGGTGGTCGGACCCACGCCGCCCAGTCTCGGGGTCACCCAACCCGCCACCTCGTTGACGTCCTCGTCGACGTCGGGAAGGAGACGACGCCCCTCCCAGGAGAGGCCCCCGCTGATGACGACCGCGCCGGGCTTGATCATGTCGGCCGTGACAGAACTCGGCGACCCGACCGCCGCCACGACGATGTCAGCAGCACGGGTGTAGTCGGCGATGTTCGACACGCCGGTGTGCACGACGGTGACCGCTGCGTTTGCGCCGGGCGCCTTGAGCGTGAGCAACAACGACAGCGGGCGGCCAAGGGTCGGACCACGGCCGACGATCACGACGTTCTTCCCCGCTACCTCGATGCCGTAGTGCACGAACATCGCCTGAATTCCAGCGGGCGTACAGGGAACCGGGCCGCTTTGCTGCAGCACGAGCTTGCCCAGGTTTGTGGGGTGCAGACCATCCGCGTCCTTCTCGGGGTCCATCGCCTCGAGGGCGGCATTGAAGTCGAACCCGTCCGGAACCGGATGCTGGATGATGAACGCGTCGACGGCGGGATCGTGGTTGAACCGTTCCACGGCCGCGAGGAGATCGGCCTGCGATTGGCCGGCATCTATCTGGATGTTGTGGCTGGAGATACCCACCTGCGCGCACGTCTCGTGCTTCTTGCGAACGTAGCCGGCGCTGGCCTCGTCGCTGCCGACCAGAATGGTCCCCAGTCCCGGGGTGATCCCCGATTCGATCAGTCGTTCGGTGCGGTTCGCGACGTCTTCGAGAACCGCCTCGGCGACGGGTGCTCCTGGGAGAAACTTGGCGCTCATAGTGCTCAAATCTATCCGTGAGGCGCGCCGGTGAGTGGGAGCCTTGCCGGTGGATGGGGTGAGCCGGCGCGCGGTGTCGTCCCAGTTGATGCGGTAAACACGAGTTGTGATACCGCTGCGCGACTTCAACCCAACCCAGCGGGTCACGTTTGTCACCTTCGCCATCATGGGCGCGTGTGTCGCCGTGTTCTTCCTCGTGCAGCCCGAGGCCTCGACCGACGACAACGTGCGCTTCGGTTTCGAGTTCGCCGCCATCCCGTGTGAGCTCCGTGAGGGACGGGCCCTCCTCGACTCCGAGCTCTCGGCAACACTCGAGGGCGATGACACCGCTTGCACCGATGTGGTGCCGTCGGCCGGCGGCGAGTACTTCGACGACAAACACGTGTGGCTCGCGGTCCTGGTTTCGATGTTCCTGCACGCCAACCTGCTGCACCTCGGCGGCAACATGTTGTTCTTCTGGATCTTCGGCAACAACATCGAGGATCGGATCGGCCATGTGTGGTTCGCCATCTTCTACGTGGTCGGCGGACTGTTCGCAACGGCAGCACATGTACTCATCCAGACCGACAGCACGTTGCCGCTGATCGGAGCCTCCGGAGCGATCGCCGCAACGATGGGCGCCTACCTCGTGTGGTTCCCGACCGTGAAGGTGCGCACGCTGTTACTCCTCGGCATCCCCTTGTGGCCTCGGTTGCCGGCGTTCGTGCCGCTGCTCGTGTGGTTCGCGGGGCAGTTCGCCATCGACCCCAACGGCGGCGTGGCCTGGATGTCGCACGTCGGCGGCTTCGTGTTCGGCATCGTCGTCGCCCTGCTCGTCCGCTCCAGCCGAGCGTTCGGCGGGCCAGGCCACGTCGACGTGCCCACGACCCGTCCGACCTACGGTTGAACGCACGGCCTCGACCGCCGCAGCGAACTGCGAACCCGTACCGTCGAAACTACGATGCGGACCATGACCCAATCCGCACAACTCCCCTACGCATCGCTGCCCGACGTGCCCAGCTTCGAGGTCACCAGCACCGATGTCGCCGATGGCCAACCGATGGACCGCGTACACGCCAGTGACGTGTTCGGCGCCGGTGGGCAGGACCGCTCGCCCCAGCTGAGCTGGTCGGGGTTTCCGGCCGAGACCCAGAGCTTCGTCGTGACCTGTTTCGACCCCGATGCCCCGACCGGCAGCGGCTTCTGGCACTGGGCGGTGCTCGACCTTCCGGTGTCCACGACCGACCTACCGACCGACGCGGGGAGCCAGGACGGCGTGCACCTGCCCGAGGGTGCGGTTGTCCTGCGCAATGACGCCGGCCTGAAGGGGTTCCTCGGCGCTGCGCCACCGGCGGGTCACGGGCCACACCGCTACGTCTTCGCCGTGCACGCGCTCGATGCCGCGACCGTCGGCGTGGACGACGCGGTCAGCAACGCCGTCGCCGGGTTCAACATGTTCGGCAAAGTCATCGCCCGAGCCACATTGATGCCTACGTACGAGCAATAACCGTCGTTCCTGCGGCCTGGCGGCCTCGTCACTTCCCGCCTTTTCGCTGGCGCGAAAACGCTTTCGTACCCGTCAATCAGTACCGCGCGGTCTCGGAGACCGTGCGTTAGAGCGCGCGGTATCGGAGACCGCGCGTTTGGCCACATCTGGGACTACTCACTCGAATCGTTGGAATTGCAACGTTCCCTGCCGCGGAAACCGTCGTCAAAACCGCGCGGTATCGGAGACCGTGCGCTCTGGAAACCGCGCGGTATCGGAGACCGTGCGCTTGCGTGGGCCGCCGTGACGGATCGTCGCGTGCGTTTAGTGTTTGAAGTGGCGTTCGGCGGTGAAGACCATGGCCATCCCCGCCTCGTTGGCGGCCTCGATCACCTCGGCGTCGCGGATCGAGCCACCGGGCTGGATCACACAGGTGGCCCCGGCCTCGATCGCGGATTCGAGGCCGTCCTTGAAGGGAAAGAATGCGTCGCTGGCGCATGCGCCACCGGTGGCCCGGCCGTCGGCCTTCTGGCAGGCAATGCGCCCGGCGTCGCGACGGTTCTGTTGTCCGGCACCGATGCCGACGGCCACACGATCCTTGGCCAGCACGATGGTGTTCGACGACACACGGGCCGCAACCTGCCAGGCGAACTCGAGATCGGCCCACTCGGCCTCGGTGGGCTGACGTTCGGTGGCCACTTCCCAATCCTTGCGGCTACGCAAGATGCGATCGGTGGTCTGCACCAGCAGGCCGCCATCGATGGAACGCATGTCGTACAACGGATACGACGGTGCCGGCGCTTCGAGGATGCGCAGGTTCTTCTTCTCCTGCAGCTTGGCCATGGCGTCATCATCGAACGCCGGCGCCACGATGACTTCGGTGAATACCTCGCTGAGCGCTTCGGCCAGAGCCAATGGCACCGGACGGTTGACGGCGACGATGCCGCCAAAGGCAGAAATCGGATCACCGGCATGGGCGCGCCTGTATGCCTCGGTGATGTCGTTGTGCACGGCCAAGCCACACGGGTTGGCGTGCTTGATGACCGCGACCGCCGGCTCGGCGGCGAAGTCATGCACGATGCGCCACGCCGCCTCGGTGTCGAACAGGTTGAGATACGACATGCCCTTGCCGCCGTGCTGCACGGCGCTGTCCCACCATCCCTCGCTGCCCCGAATGCGGTACCGGGCACCCACCTGATGGGGATTCTCGCCGTAACGCAGATCCTGCACACGATCCAGAGCGAGATGCAACGAATCGGCCAACGGATCGTCGGCGTCGGACTCCTCGTCCGAATCGTCGAACCACGACACGACCGCCGCGTCATACGCGGCGGTGTGCGCAAAGGCGTCCCGAGCCAGGCGACGACGGGTCGCCGCCGAAAGCTCGCCCGATGCCTTCAGCTCATCGATGACCTTCGGGTAGTCGGCCGGATCGACCACCACGCCCACAAACTCGTGATTCTTTGCGGCCGCACGAACCATGGTCGGCCCGCCGATGTCGATGAGTTCTTCGCGGCCCTGCGCCCCGTGTTGGAACTCGTCGACGACCGACGAGAACGGATAGAGATTCCCCACGACCAGGTCGATCAGGTCGATCTCGTTGGCGACGAGGTCGGCATGGTGCTCGGGGTCGTTGCGGTCCGCCAATATCCCGCCATGAATGCGCGGGTGCAACGTGACGACCCGATGTCCGAGCATGATCGGCGAACCGGTGTAGTCGGCGACGTCGATCACGGGCAGCCCGGCCTCGGCGATGACCCTCGCCGTGCCACCACTCGAGATGAGCTCCCAGCCCACGTCGACCAAGGTCTGCGCCAATTCGACAACGCCGGTCTTGTCGTACACCGACAGCAGGGCTCGCTTGCGCTGTTGCTGGCTGGATTGGGCTTGCTCGCTCATGATGACTGTCCCTCTAGAACCGATCCCCGGGAAAGAATCGCTTGGATGGTTTCGACATAGATCCGACGCTCGACGGTCTTGATCCGCTCGTGCAGCGACTCGACCGTGTCACCGGGCAGCACGCGTACCGCCTCCTGCGCAAGAATCGGGCCGTCATCGACATCGGCTGTTGCGACGTGCACGGTGCACCCCGTGACCTTCACGCCGGCCTCGATCGCCTGAGGGACGGCGTGCCAGCCCTTGAAGGCGGGCAACAACGCCGGATGCGTGTTGAGGATCCGGCCCGAGAAGTGCGTGTAGATGCTGGCGCCCAAGATGGTGCCGAAGCCGGCCATCACGACCAGTTCGATCTTGGCCGAACGTAGGTGGTCAGTGACCGAATCGGTGTAGGCGTCACGATCGAAATCGTCTCCGAAGCTGTCGCGATACTGACGAACGGCGGTGATGCCGTTGCCTTCGGCGATGTCGGTCGCCCGACAGGGACGGTCGACCAGCACGAGTTCCACCGCGATACCGGCGTCGAGAATCGCTTCGAGGATTGTTCCGCTGCCAGAAGCCAGGACTGCCGTACGCACCTGCGTGAACCTACTCCAAGGCCGGGTCGACGCAGTTGTCGGCGCCCCCACCCGGGCCGGCGGGCGAGGTGCGCGGCAACGGGTCGACAAAGCCACTTCCGGGATCGGACGTCGTGAGAAAGCGAGCGATGCCCTGTGCGATCGCTCGAGCCTCGGCCTGCTGCACCTCGGGACGCTGCAACAGCGCTTCCTCGGTGGCGTTCGACAGGTATGCCGCCTCGGTGAGTACGGCGGGCACACCGGCCGAGCGGCGCAGGATCCCGTAGTAGTCGCCGCCACCGCTGTTGGGCCGGTACTTCGCGCCGGCATCGCTGTCGGCCATCCACTCGGCGTCGAAGTCGTCGAGCGCGTCGACGATCTCTTCATAGAGCAGTCCGGCCAGCCGCCGCGACTCGTCGTCGGCGATCTGGTAGTAGGTCTCGCTGCCGGGGCCGGGCCACGGGACCGCCGGGGCTGCGTTGTGGTGGATCGACACGAATGCCTCGACCTCGAGCGCTGTGGCGATCTCGGCCCGCGAGAGCAAGGTGATGCGGTAGTCGGCGGTTCGGGTGAGCTGCGCAGCGATCCCGACGCGGCCGAGTTCGGCCACGACCTGCTGGGCGATGAGCAAGTTGAGGTCTTTCTCGACGAGACCCGAGGGTCCGACAGCTCCTGGTTCTTCTCCCCCGTGACCGGGGTCGATCACCACGGCGACCGGAGCGACCCGCTGGCCACCGTCGACCCATGCTTCGCCGCCGCACGGCGTGCGGATGAGCGTGCGATCGCCATCGCGATCGAGCACCGCGCCGACGACGCCGGTGGAGGTCACCCACGCCCTGGGGACCGTCGCCGGGTCGACGCCGGGCACGACGGGCACAGCACCGTAGACCTCAATCGGCGGTTCGGTGCCGGGCGTAGTGGCGAGAGTCGTCGGTGCCGCCGTCGTCGAGGCTCGGGGCACCGACTCGACCGCAGACGATTCGACGGCGGCCGTATCGGACCCGGCCAACGACTCTTGCGCAGACGAGCAGGCCGCCGAAACCAGACACAGCACTGTGGCGGCCGCGACCAGAAGCGGCAACCGCCAGATGCCCGGCGCTGCAGCGTTGTTCCTCAGCACCGGGCTTCTCGCCTGAACCATTGCAAACGAGGGTCGCAGAGCTACAAGCCTGCGACGACCTCGGCCATGAGCTCGCCGGCCTCGGTGGGGTTCTGTCCCACCCGCACGCCCGCATCGGTCAATGCTTCCATCTTGGCCTTCGCCGTGCCCTTGCCGCCCGAAACGATGGCGCCGGCGTGGCCCATCTTCTTTCCGGGGGGCGCCGTGACGCCGGCGACATAGCTGACGACCGGCTTCGACACGTTCGACTTGATGTAGTCGGCCGCCTCTTCCTCGGCCGAACCACCGATTTCGCCGATCATCATGATCGCCTTGGTTTCGGGATCAGCTTCGAACGCCTCGAGGCAATCGATGAAATTGGTACCCGGAACCGGGTCGCCGCCAATACCCACGCACGTGGTACAGCCGATGTCCTTCTGCTTCAGCTCGTACAAGGCCTGATAGGTGAGCGTGCCGGATCGACTGACGATGCCGACCGGACCCCCCTCCTTGGCGATGTGACCGGCGGTGATGCCGATGTTGCACTTGCCCGGGCTGATGATGCCGGGGCAGTTGGGACCCAGCAGCCGGGTCGCCGGGAAGTCTCGCTGCAGCTTGTTGTAGAACCACGCCTCGTCGTGTGCCGGAACGCCCTCGGTGATGGCCACGATCAACTCGATTCCGGCCTCGGCCGCTTCCATGACCGCGCCCTTCACGCCCGGGGCAGGGATGAAGATGCAGCTGGCGGTGGCGCCGGTGGCCTCCTTGGCTTCGGCAACAGTGGCGAAGACGGGAATACCGTCGACGTCCGTGCCGCCCTTCTTCGGGTGGGTTCCCGCCACGACCTGCGTGCCGTAATACCGGTTCAGCTTGCCGTAGTAGCTGCCTTGCGAGCCGGTGAGGCCCTGGTAGATGACCTTGGTTTTTTCGTCTACGAAAATGCTCATGTTCGTGTATCCGTCGTCTCGATCTCGGGGCTTACTTTGCCAACTCGACGGCCGTGCGGGCGGCGTCGAGCATCGTGGTTTCCATCTGCAACATGTCGTTGAGCTTCGGCGCCAGAATGGCTCGGCCCTCATCGGCGTTGGTGCCGTCGAGTCGAATCACGATGGGCGAGCTGATATCGACGCGCTGCATGGCCTCGAGGATGCCATTGGCCACCTCTTCGCCGCGGGTGATGCCGCCAAAGATGTTGATGAAGATCGACTTCACCGCCGGGTCGTTATTGATGACCTCGAGCGCGCCGGCCATGACATCGGCATTGGCGCCGCCGCCGATATCGAGGAAATTGGCAGGCTTGCCACCGACCTGGTTGACGACGTCGACCGTGCTCATGGCGAGCCCTGCGCCGTTGGCGATGACGCCGACGCTGCCTTCGAGACCGACGTATTGCAGGCCCTTCGCGTGGGCTGCTTCCTCGCGCTCATCGCG
>RCMY010000627.1_pt1 | contig 59566 bp, 66 predicted proteins | sample 2041341 | NCBI WGS metagenome assembly RCMY01 (sample SAMN09708234, study PRJNA481090) | Marine sediment metagenome, whole genome shotgun sequencing project.
ACTCCACCGCTTATTGGTTGATCGAGCTGCAGGACCCATGTTCGACCGTCCACAGTCGATGCGTCAGACGGTTGGCGAACCGTACCGTCGGGGTCAAGGATTTCGAACCCAGCTCCAGTTGGCTCAGCGTCACCGGTGAAAACCAGAGTAATCGTTTCGACCGGTCCGGCAGTCGCCGATCCATCAGCAGGATCCGACGACTCGAATCCGGTGTGGGCCCCGACCGGCGGCGACCAGATCGCGAACGCGACCAGCAAGGTCAGGCAGGCCGCGATGCAGTGGCGAATAGATTTCATCAGTACCTCGGATCAATCAGATGGCTATGACCCGAGGTACTGATGCCTCGCGCCTTCTCGAACTGACACAATCTACTACAGGCTGTCGTACCTGCGGCATCATGCGATGAACGCACCCCCGCTCAGACGTGGCAAAGATGCTGGGCCAGCATCGCTATGTGATGGAGTTGCACGCCCCCTGCGCCTAGTGAGAACACCGAGACGGCGACGGCCGTCGCCGCTCCAGCGCGCAAGACCGAAGCTGACGGTGGCGGACCAAGCAACGCATTGACCCGCAAGCGAACTGAGCCTCCCCCGAATGCGCCGACTAAGTTTCGGTACTCGTCGGTGCTGACGGCGGCCCTGGCGATGCTGCGAGCGACGAGTCGACGATCATCACCTACTGACTGCACCGCAGCTTCATCGGCCGAGCGTTCGGTTGCCAGCCGCAGCTGATCGGCCAGTGGCCGAAGCGTCGGCAGGATCGCAACAGCCAACTCTGCGACCAGTAGGAATCGGTGATGATGCTGATCCAGGTGGGCCCGCTCATGAGCGAAAAGAACATGACGCTCTTCGGGCTGGAGAGCATCGAGCATTCCCTGCGAAACAACGACACAACCAGGCGAACCGGGCGCGGCGTATGCCACAGGTTCGCTCGTGTCGAGCACAGCCAACCGACGGCCCTCGGTGCCTTCCATTGCCCAGCGCCGCCGAGCCAGCACTCGCCGAATCCGCGACGCCGACACTGCCACCACCAAAACCGACACCACACCCTCAGTTGCACCGATCTCGTGATGGAAGGGCACCAGCGGACACCAATCGAAAACTGACAACACCATGGCCGAGCGGCCGAGCAGGCCAACCACACCAGCGATGGCGATGAATAGAACCGTGCCCGCGCCGACTGCCGCCGTGACCGACAGAGCCCACACCGCTGTCATCGGCCGGACGGGCCAGCGAACCAAACCGGCCGCACTGGTCACCATCACGACAATCAATGCAGGCAGTACAGCCGCAAGCGTCATCGAGAACCCTCATCATCGAGCAGCCGGCGCAGCACATCGAGATCAGTCGAATCGAGCGCTTCAACAAAGGAACTCAACACGGCGCCGCGGTCGGCCGCATCGCCAAGACTGGTCCGCATCGCATCGGCACGGTGCTCGGCTTCAGAACGAACCGGCGCGTAAGCAAACCCGCGGCCCAGCCGCTCCCGCTCGAGACGACCCTTCTCCCACAATCGAGTCAACACCGTCGTGATGGTCGTGTACGCAAGCTCAGGCGCTACTGCCGCATGCACTTCAGCGGGGGACGCCGGCGCGCCGACAAGCCACAGATACTCCATGACGTTGTCTTCGAGCGCACCCATCGGTCGCCTTGTCGACATCAGAACCTCCAACTAGCAATACGCAATTAACAATAACGTCGCGAGCGCCCATGCGACGAGCGACCCAGATCAACCAACAACAGCACACCAATCTACGACACTTTGTCGTAGATTCAGATGTATACCCTTCTTACAACGACTTTGGAGCCAATCGTGAACCGAGTAAAATCCGTTGTGGCCGCGGCGATTGCGCTCGCCCTGCTGGCTGCATCCTGCTCGTCGACCGGTGGCGAGATCGTTGCCGGACCAGGGGATCTCGGGCACATTCACGATCTCGCTATCGACGAAGATGAGACCCTATTCGCTGCGGCCCACACCGGCCTCTACCGCATCGAAGGCATAAATCGGGCTGTTCTGATTGGGTCAGAACGACACGACCTTATGTCAATGGCCATGACCGACACCGGTGACCTCTTGGCCAGCGGCCATCCCGATCTGCGAGAGGAGAGCTACAGGGTCGAGGGCAAGCTCCCCTTTCTCGGGCTCGCCCGGAGCAGCGATGATGGGCAAACCTGGACCGTTGAGAGCCTGCTCGGTGACGCTGACTTCCATGCATTAGTCCCTCACTCAGATGGCCTATTCGCGGCGGAGACCTCAGGACAGATCTGGGTCCTCGATGCAACTGAAGGCTGGACAGTCCTTGGCGACGTCGAAGCCCGTGACCTCGCTGTCGACCCGATCGACAGCGACCGGCAACTTGCTGCGGGCTACGATTCAGGCGTGTGGTTCAGCCAGGATCGGGCCGGTACGTGGGAGCAGTCACCGGATGCACCCCCACTCATCGAGATCGAATGGATCACCGCTGATCTGATCATCGGAGTCACTGAGTCCGGAACGTTCTGGTCCACCCGCGACCCGTCCGGCCCTTGGACCCGAATCGCATCGGGCCCAACTGATGTGGAAACCTTCTTCGTCGACGCCACTGATCGGTGGTGGCTGACGACACACGGCGGGGCTATCTCACGAAGCGACGACACCGGGTCGACATGGTCAGCGATCTACGTGCCACCATCCAACTAATGAGGCGTCTCGCACAATCGACAATCGCATTGTTAGCTGGCGCCTGCTGGTGGAAGTACCGTCACCACACATCGATCGCGGTTGACCAGTGGCAGCCACCGACAATACCTCGTCGCACGATTGGCGACCTGAGCGTTCGAACCACCGGCGACGGCGATCCGATCGTCGTGCTCCTCCATGGGCTGGTCGCGAGCGGCGACATCTTTGGCGCCGCGTTCGAGACACTCGCCGACCCACACACGCTGATCATCCCCGACCTTCTCGGATTCGGGGACTCGCTCGACGAAACCCGATCGACATTCAACGTCGAAGATCACCTCGATGCACTCGACGCTGTGCTCACCCAACTCGAAGCAGGTGACCGACCACTGGTGATCGGCGCCCACTCGATGGGCAGTGCCATCGCGATGGCGTGGGCTGCACGACTCGGGCCAAAGGTACAACGCGTCGTTTGCTGGGGTCCGCCCGTCTACCCCAATGGAGCGGCGGTTGACACGGCACTTGCCGACACCGGCATCATGGCCCGACTCTTTGCTGGCAACACCCGCCTGGCACAGCTTGTGTGCCAGGCCAACTGCAATCACCGCTACCTCGCGGGCTGGGCTGCGTCGGCTGCGTCGCCCGCGCTACCAGTACCGATCGCTCGGAAAGCTTCACTTCATACATGGCCCGCGTACCGTGCCGCAATCGAAGGCGTGGTCAGTGCAACAGAGTGGCCGGATCTCGCCCGAACCCTCGACAGGAACGGCACCGCCGTTGAACTGGTCTGGGGGGAGCACGACCCGATAGGCAATCGAGAGCTCGCTCGGTCACTCGCTGGTGTCGAGATTCGCATTGTTCCAGGAGCCGACCACCATCTCCCCCTCAGCCATTCTCCGCTGTGCGTCGAGCAGCTGCTCAGGGCTACCTGACGAGCTCCAGATCACAGGGCATTTGACCAATCTCAGTCTCGTCGGTTGTTCAGCTTCCGAGATGGTCCATGCGTTCGCGGTACTCCTCGGCGCTGAGCTCACCGCTTGCGTAACGCTCGGCCAGGATCCGGCGTGCCGAGTCAAACGGATCGTCTACGCGGCTCTGGCCTCCGGCGCTAGCGGCAGTGGTGCGGACGAGCCACACCACCAACACCGCAAACCCGGCCATCATCAGAGTGCCGAAGATGGCCATCCACCACGTTCCGCCCGATCCCATATGGCCATCCCATCCATGAGTATCTGCAAGTACTACGGCTATTGAGGATGACATTGTGGACCCTTTCGCGGGAACTAGATTAACTACGACAGATTGTAGTAGACAGACTTGGAAAGCAACCATCGCCTATCCGCCGCCCGACCTGCGGCGTTCCCAAGGCCGGACGCTTCACATAGGCACTCGCGCTTGACCTTCTAGTTGGCTGGAGGGTGTACAACTCTTATGGCTAGCCTTGTCGCAACAATTCGCCACCACTTCGTCTGCACAGAGAGCACCCATGAGCATCAACGACCACACACAGCACGAAGCTCACAACCAGAGCAGCCACAACGCTGGCCAAGATGACCACGCCGGTCATGACAAGCACGCGGCACACGACAAGCACGCAGGTCACGACCCTGAGATGTTCCGACGCCTGTTTTGGTGGAATCTAGTATTGGCGGTGCCGGTGTTGGCATTCTCCGGCCAGATCCAGGACTGGTTCGGCTACTCGATCGACGGCGCCTGGGCCGCTTGGGTCGCTCCTGTCCTCGGCACCGTGGTCTATCTCTGGGGTGGCAAGCCGTTCCTCGCGGGCGGGGTCGTCGAGATCCGCAACCGTCAGCCAGCAATGATGCTGCTGATCGCGTTGGCCATCACGGTTGCCTACGTGTCGTCACTGGCATCGTCGTTGGGCTGGGGAGACCTCGACTTCTGGTGGGAACTCGCTGCGCTGATTGTGGTGATGCTGTTGGGCCATTGGCAAGAGATGAAAGCCATCGGGCAAGCCAAGGGCGCGCTCGCGGCCTTAGCTGAGCTGTTGCCAGACACCGCAGAGCGCGTGTCGGGCGACGATGTAGAAGCGGTCGCGATCGCGGACCTCTCCATCAATGACGTGGTTTTGGTGCGCCCCGGCGGCCGAGTCCCCGCAGACGGTGTGATCGTCGATGGCCGTGCTTCATTCGACGAGTCGATGATCACCGGCGAGTCCCGACCAAACACCCGTACCGAAGGCGATCGGGTCGTCGCGGGAACCGTGTCGACGGATTCTTCGGTGCGAGTCCGCATCAACGCGATTGGGGACGACACCGCACTCGCCGGCATCCAACGCCTCGTGGCTGACGCTCAATCTTCTCAGTCGAGGGTCCAGGCTCTGGCCGACCGCGCCGCCGCCGCGTTGTTCTACTTAGCCACTACCGCCGCGGTAGTTACGTTCGTGGTATGGACACTGGTCGGTGACAGTGCCGAGGGTGTAATCCGCACGGTCACTGTCTTGGTGATTGCGTGCCCGCACGCTCTCGGGCTAGCCATCCCGTTGGTCATTTCGATTTCCACTGCCACTTCGGCCCGGGCTGGAATCCTCGTCAAGGACCGTCTCGCTCTCGAACGCATGCGCAATGTCGATGCGGTGCTATTCGATAAAACCGGCACCCTCACAAAAGGCAACCACGCCGTGGTCGACTACGCAGCAGCCGATGGTTGGGACCGAGACCAAGTCCTCGCCCAAGCCGCTGCGGTCGAGGCCGACAGCGAGCACCCTATAGCGCGAGCCATTATTGCCGCCGCCAATAACCGAGGTAACGTCCCGACCGCGTCGGAGCGGACCGCACTGACCGGTCGCGGAGTGCAGGGCACCGTCGAAGGCCGCCAAATCTCGGTTGGGGGGCCAGGCTTGCTCGAGCATCTCGGTGCGAGCGAACCCGATGAACTCAGATCCACGATTGAGCAGTGGCGCGGCGCCGGCGGTTCGGTCTTATTCGTGCTCAGCGACGGAGTCGTGGCCGGTGCGCTGACGCTGGCCGATGAGATTCGCCCTGAATCCCGAATCGCGGTCGACGCCCTCCACGCTCGGGGTAAGAGAGTGGTGTTGATCACCGGCGACGCCCAACAAGTCGCCGATGCCGTTGCTAAGCAGCTCGGCATCGACGAGGTCTTCGCCGAAGTGCTCCCCCACGACAAGGACACCAAAGTTGCCGAGCTGCAGGCCCGGGGCCTGAAGGTGGCCATGGTTGGCGACGGCGTCAACGATGCCCCCGCGCTGGCCCGTGCTGATGTCGGTATTGCCATCGGGGCCGGCACAGACGTCGCCATCGAATCCGCCGGTGTCGTATTGGCCTCCAGCGACCCACGGGCTGTGATCGGCATCATCGACCTTTCAAAGGCCACCTACACCAAGATGGTCCAGAACCTCGTGTGGGCCACCGGCTACAACCTGTTGGCGATCCCAGTAGCAGCCGGTGCGTTCGCCTTCGCCGGAATAAGTCTTCCACCCGCGGCTGCCGCTGTCGCCATGAGCGCATCGACCATGATCGTGGCCGCCAATGCCCAACTCCTGCGCCGCCTCGACCTCCGCCCCGAGCCGCTACCCGACGCCGTGCCGGTACAACAGGCCGCACATGTCGGACACGACAACACCTAGGACTCTTCATGCCCATCAGAGAATCGCGATCATTGACACCCGCCGCAATCTGCCGAGTGTTCGTATGACCCGCCTCCAGATTCCTATCGCAGCCCTCGCAGCTGCTGCGCTCCTGATCACGGGTTGCTCTAACAGCGACAGCGGCGACTCCGCCCAGATCGAACCAATCGAGCCGATCCTGACCAGTGGCATTGACATCGCCTTCGACCCTTCAGGCACCGCGGCCACCCTCACCGTCGACACCTCAATCGCTGTCGCCTGCGCGGTCATCTACGGCATCGACGATTCCTTTGGTCTGATTGCCGTCGACAGCGACATGCAAGGCGGTGCCCACCAAGACCACGGTCCGCTGCTCACCGGCCTGACACCGGACACCGAATATCAGTACGTCCTTCAAGGTTCTGACGCCGCCGGCATCATTTACCGCAGCGACACGCTCACATTTCGAACGCCTACGGCTGGCGACAACGCCTTCGGTACCAACGTGGCTCCTGTCGGCACCATCGCGGCGGCCAGCTCGGAGTTCTCCGACGCTTTCGCCCCGGCCAACGCCATCGACGGCGACCTCGCCACCGAGTGGTCAACAGCGGACGACGGCGACGACGCATGGATCGAAATCGACCTCGGACAAGCCCGCAACATCTCCTCCGTCGCCTACCTCACTCGACAGATGACAGACGGAACCGCTATCACCGAGACCTTCACCGTGACCATCGCCGGCCAGACCCTTGGGCCTTTCGCGGTGGCAAGCACTCCCATAGCGCTCGACGAACCCGTAACCGGTCGCGTAGTACGATTCGACGCCGACCAAACCACCGGTGGAAACACCGGCGCCACCGAGATCGAGATTTACGCCGCACCATGAACGAAATCAGCCGCAGAGACGCACTGGGACTTTTCTTTGGAGCCGGTGCCGCCCTCGCCATCTCCGCCTGTTCTTCCACCGCGCCCACCGGCGAACCTGCTCGTTCCACCACAACAATGGGGCCGGCCGCCGAGCTTGACGACGCCACCCGTGACCTGACATTGAAACTGTGGGCCGAACCAACCACCGCTGAGATCACGCCCGGCGTCACGACCGACGTCTACTCGTTCGGGGCCGAAGTTGTCGACGGCGATCCGGCCAGCGTGGTGCCGAGCGGTTCCTACCTTGGTCCTACCTTGCACGTGCGCACCGGGCAGCGGGTACGGATCACCTTCGAGAACCGCCTTCCCGACGAAAGCATCGTTCACTGGCACGGACTCGTCGTTCCCCAAGACCAAGACGGCCAACCCTCCGACGCCGTTGGGCCAGGCGCCACCTACGACTACGACTTCGTGATCGACAACCCGCCAGGAACCTACTGGTATCACCCCCATCCACACGGTCGAACCGGCGAACAGGTGTATAGGGGCTTGGCCGGTCTGCTCATCATCCATGGCGACGAACCACAACTCCCCTCCGGCGACAACGACCTCGCCCTCGTCCTACAAGACCGCACCCTCGGTTCCGACGGCCAGCTCCGTTACCTCAACACAATGCACGACCAGATGGCCGGCTTTGTCGGCGCGACCCTCGTCACGAACGGCGTTACCAACCTGACCGTCGATGTTCGCCGAGAGCCCTACCGCATCCGCCTCCTCAACGGCGCCAACTCCCGCACCCAATACCTCACTTGGTCCGACGGTCAAGCCCTCACCGCCATCGCCACCGACGGCACCCTGCTCCCCGAGTCTGTCGACGTCGACGGTCTGGTGCTCACGCCCGCCCAACGGACCGACCTCTGGATCGACTTCTCGACCTTCGAACCAGGGCAACAAATCGACCTACTCAGCTCCGACACCTTTATCGAGTCAGGCGCGATGATGGGCTCTGGCATGGGCAGCGGTATGGGTTCGACTCTCGATCTCATCCCGTCAGTGGCCGCCACCTTCGTTGTCACCGACTCCGAGTCTCGGCCGGGGTCGCTACCTGAATCGCTCGGCACCGCGCCGACGTTCGGGGTCGCCGACGCCGTGAACCCCAGCGCCTCCAAGGAAGTGACGCTGTCGACGCGGCGCGCCACTCACTGGATCAACAACAGCCAATGGGAAGGTCGGGCAGCCAACGACGTCGAGACCGTCAAGGCCAACACGGTCGAGCTGTGGGAATTTGTCAATCAATCGCCCATGGCGCACCCAATGCATCTCCACGGACGCCCGTTCCTCGTGACTAGCCGGTCCTGGGACGACGATTCAGCCGCCGGCTCCTGGGCCGCCATCGAATCCGGGATCATCGACAGCGGCTTGCGCGACACCGTTCTCGTATGGCCCGGCCAACGCGTTCAGATTGCCGTTTCCTTCGGCGATCACCTCGGCTATTTCTTGTACCACTGCCACATTCTCGAACACGAAGACAGCGGCATGATGCGGAACTTCCACGTTACATAGACGACGCGGTGGCAACTCAAGCCCACCGTCACGCGGCACTGCATCCAACCCCATGGCTCGTCGTAGAGAAGTTCGTCTGGCGCGACGACTGCGTTGCGTAGGTGGTCGAGCCCTTCGTTGATGTGTCCCGACTTGTACGAAAGCTCACCCTTGGCCATTTGTTCGGCGATCACCAGCACGTTCGCAGCCGGGCTATTAAACATGTAGCGGTTCTCTTGGACTGCCGCCCGCACAAGGTGGAAAAGGTCAAACTCCGCTTTGGCATCCACGATGCGGCCGAGATTCGCCAGCGCAACAGTGCGTGCGTAGCGCTGCAGCGCAGTCGTGAAGCTGAAGAGCTCGGCGTCTTTGGGCAACGGCTCGTGTGCAGTCGCCGAGGTCGAAGTAGTCGATGATGGTCCCCCTTGAATCGCGCGAGCGTAACGGGTCAGGAATTGTCATGAGGAGGTCTCCGACTGGCTACGAGTCGGCGTGCGGTTCGGGTCGCCGTTGGGGATCGGCGGGAATCCAGACTGCAACGGCGACTGCGGCGACAGCGATGGCTATGCCGAAGACGGCCTCCGTGGTTGTGACGATGTTGCTGGAGCCGCCACTCCCTTCCGGGGTGGTCCATTGGGTCGGGTCTTGGTGAAAGACGATGACGGCCAATGCCCCGATAAGGCCAGCCGCAATAGCGGCAGGGATCAAAAGCGACGACAAGCGCACGCCTTTGTTGGTCGCTTGAACGATCAGGACTGCCGCCGGAATCAGCAGAGGGATCAAGACAATCGACAGCAGACTCATCGGAAGAATCGCGACACCGGCAGCAAGCATCAACCCTGCATGACTTCGAATTGTCCCAGTGAGTGCAACAAGACCAGCGCCGATGAACGGCGCAGCGAAACCAACTGCAGACAGCCAGCCATCTGGATCATCAGGAGACCCTGCGTAGTAGTGGACAAACACCAACACGATGCCACCAGCAACGATAGCGAGCGAGGCAACTTTGGAGATCCAATCTGCTGTCACCGGCCTACCAAACGCCAGAGAGATAGTTGCATGCGACTTTGGGTTGCCATATTTCCCCATTGCCATCGCTCGTCGATGTAGAGCGTGCTGGCGATTAGCTCAATGTACACCCTCCCTCGTGTGCCGAACTGGTCGGCCGGATAGCTGCGAACTGGCTGGCAGCATCGAAATGCTGCCAGCCCTTGGTGGCTACAAGTAGGTTTCTGAGATGAGGTTTCCGCTCTGGTCGAAGGCGCCATGTGGGTGGGTTCCGGCACCGAAGGTGCTGGCCCATCGGGAAGGACTTCGACACCGGGCCGAGTGATGGCAGCGAGGAAGTAGCCGCCTGGCTCGGTGTCGATGTGCTCGGACGTTCAGTCACTGAGATCGATCCGCGCCGACGCCGCATCGGCTCGAGCCCCTCCGGCGAGGTGCATAAAGATGCCGTCAGCACCAGCGATGTACAGACCCATCACCCAGAGCTCGCCCGGATCAAAAAACTCATAGGAAAGCGCATCGGGCGAAACGTTGCCACACGAGCCGCAGCCACTGACAAACTCGCCGTCCGGCCCAATCTCGATAACGGCGGCGCCATTTACCGGCTGGCCGTCGGATTGCGTCGTGAACATCTGGAGTGTCCTGCCGCTCTCTGAGACGTCCGAAGCGACCAGCGTCCCAACACTCGAGGCGCCGCGGCATGGACCGGACAAGAGCGACTCTGCTGCAGACGGGAACACACCAGAAGCAGCAGCAAAGTGGCGCTGACGCCACGAGGATGCCCGGCGCTCCCGCTCGGTGAGTGAGCCATCAGGAATCATCGGTGTGTTCGTGGCGATAGTGCCACGAACACACCGATGTGACGCGTTGCTACTGAAACGTGTTGCGATCTCGTAGACGAGCGGCACAAGACGCAGAATCCCCGGGCCTGTGACCAGATATTCCTAGGGTGTCAGAGGGCCAGGTTGATCCCAAACTCCGCAGGCCGAGACGCCGCCTGGCTCGAAAGATCTGTCCTGGTTGCCCACCGATCGTGTCACCAGAAGGCAACCAGGATGACGTTCTCTAAGTCAGTCGCTGGGGTCAGCCATTGACCCTGACCGTGTCGTACATGATGTGAAGAAACGGCTGATCTGCACCGTTCGGCAATGTGAAGTCCGTAGCTACCGGATCGTCGGATGGTCCACCGGGAGTGAGTGCAACCGGCGGCAGGATCAGGTGCGCCTGGAGACTGCCCTCGGGGTCGACGTCAGCATCGAACGCGAGTGTGTAGCCGTCATCGACGCTGCTGCGAACCCGTTCGGAAAGCATGAAGTGCACAAAGCGCTGCTGGTCTTCACCACCATTCTGTAACACCCCGTCAACGTAGAGGTCGGCCTTCCCCCAGAATGCGATGAAGGCCATCAACTGTGGCATCAGCGGGGTGCCGATCCCCGTCGCACCGTGTTGGAGCGCGTTCACACCCACTCCGCCAAAGTTCTCGTGATCGGGGATTTCGGGCAAGGCGTCTTTGACGATGACGGTGTAGTCGATCTCGCCGTCCGGGCTCGTGAACTCGAACTTGGCGTCGATCTGGTCACGGGTGGTTGCACCCGCCACCGATGTCACGTCCTTGACCTTGACCGATGCTTGCCCTTCGGTCGGAGCGCTGTTGTCTGAGAACGGAGTCGGGCCGGCGGTCGTGAAGAGATCACCATCGATGGCGCGCACTTCCTCGGGAATCAGATCGGTCCGTAACGGCTCACCGGGAGTTCCAAAGATTGCAGGGTCGAGCGTACGGACTCCTGGGAGAACCCAACGCACCTCGCCGTTCTTTGGTGCCACCATGTGCACGTTATTGGGACTGCCGACCACGGTCCGGTTCGATCCGGAATGGGCGGCAGCGACCCCCGTCGTGGCCGCCAGCATCAACGTCGCAACGGCCGTAGCAATGAATGCGCGCTTTCTCTTCATGAGTGCCTCCGATAATTTCGTTCAATAGCCAGCCACACGAAACCGTGGCCGCAGTAGGAAAACCCTGCAGCCGTTTCCGGAATTCCCGGTTCGGGTTCTCGCGGGCGAGACCGAGGATGAGTCGCCGGAGTTCTGGATCGATTCCCGGGGCCGCAGACGTCAAAACGTACTGCCCGAGGCGACGAACCCACTCACTGTCTGCCCTGCTAGGGCGATTGTGAGCGACCACGCCAAGCAATGCCGTCCAGCGAGAACTGCTACCCCCACTGCGGCCGAATATTCATCCGTGTTGTTTTCGCAACGGATGATGAACGTGAAGACGACATCCCTCACCCACTAGCAATGACGATCGCTGTCTTAGCTCAATCTGGGTCGGGGGGTTCCACTAGCCGACTCAAAATCTCGGTGCCGACCCGGAGGTCTTCAGGCGTTAGTCGGTCGATCAGGGTCTGTCGAACCGCCTTGAGATGGCCCGGTGCCGCAGCCTCGATACGGGCGAATCCGTCGTCGGTCAATACGGCAAATGTCCCACGCCGGTCCTCCGGACACTTCTCACGCCGCACGAGTCCTCGCTCGACGAGACGGTCTACTCGTTGAGTGATGCGGCTTCGAGAGTGCAAAGACCATTCGGAGAGCTCACTCATCCGTAACCGTCGGTCTTTGGCTTCAGCGAGACGTGCGAGCACCCCGTAGTCGTCGAACCCCATCCCCGCATCGCGCCTGAGTTCGGCCTCGATGCTGCCCGTCACCGTGAGTGATGCCTTGAGAAATGACAGCCAGAATGCCATCTCGTTTTCGTTGAGCCATCGCGGGGAGTCGGGTTGCGGTGCAGCCATGAGATCGAGTGTAGAGGAACTTTAAGAACAGTTCATGTTTGAATTAGTTAGATCCGCTGGTTCAATGTTGAAGTATCACCATTCAACCTTGAACTATCTCGGAGATTTCTTATGTCAACCACCACCACCCAAGACATCGCCTCTGGCACCTGGGCCATCGAGCCCGCCCACAGCGAAGTCGGGTTCACCGTCCGCCACCTCGGTCTCTCCAAAGTCCGAGGCCGCTTCAACTCCTTCACCGGCACCGTCCAAGTCGGCGCCGATGCCACGACCACCTCAGTCACCGCCGAGGTCGATCTGAGCTCCGTCGACACGAACAACACCGACCGCGATGGACACCTCCGCAGCTCGGACTTCTTTAACGCCGAGGCCGACCCAAAGATGACCTTCGTGTCGACGGCCGTGACCGCTGACAGTCTTGCCGGAAATTTGACGATCAACGGTGTCACCAAGCCCATCAAGTTCGATCTCGACGTGCACGGCGTCGCCGTGGATGGCTACGAGACAACCCGCGCCGGTTTCAGTGCCAGCGCCACCATCAACCGCAGCGACTTCGGGGTCGACTTCAACGCCCCCCTCGGCCTCGACGGCATGTTGATCTCCGACAAGGTCAACATCGAACTCGAGATCCAGATCGTCCCCCAGGGCTGAACGCCCCAACCAAACGAGAGCTAACCATGACCACGAAAACTCAGACAACAATTGCCACGCTGCCCACCGGCGGCTGGCGCATCGATCCAGCCACAACGAAGGTGACGGTGACGGCAAAGAAGATGGGCCTTTTCAACATCGGAGCCGAACTCAACGTGACCAAAGGGACGATCGCGATTCCCACCGACGCGAATTCACGCGGTCTCAGTGTCGACGTCGAAGTCGATGCCGGCTCGTACAACAGCGGCAACAAAAAGCGTGACATCCACATCGCCAGCGCTGACTTCCTCGATGCCGAAAGCCACCCCTCCCTCAGTTTCACCGCTAACTCGGTCACAGATACTCCAGCAGGCACGCGCCTCGCTGGTGACATTAGGGTCAAGGGAAAGGTGTCGCCGATCGAGTTCCTCGTGAGTGACATCGACATCAACGGCACGACGGCGTCCTTCACCGCAAGTGCGGAGGTTGACCGAACGGCACTCGGGGTCGACAAGCTGCCAGCATTCGTCATCGGTCGAACGCTCCAAGTGTCCATTGCCGCTAAGGCTGTCCAGGCCGCGTAGCGGCTGGGCTCGGCTGCGCTGATTCGGATCCCCAGGAGACCTCAGTCGAGACTTTCACCCACGCCGTAGTCACCTACGAATCGTCGGGTTCGCTTGGCTTCGTTCCCCGTCCCGACTTGGCCGAGTTAATAGGCAGGGTGGCGATCGCAAACACTGCGCTCGCCACCTGTGCCGGCGCTCGCGCTGCCTCGGCAAGACCGCGTCCCAACGCCACACCTGCCTCTTTTCCGGAAGGTCGTCGGATCCAGCCCTGGCTCACAAACACACCGACCGACAGCGCTACCACGAGGACCATCGAACCCGTTATCCATACCCATCCCCACCGCCGTCCGATCGTCGGCAAGTTGTCATGGTTCATGCCAAAGAACCCGACGATGAGCGACAGCGGTAGCAGAATCGCAGCGTAGATCGTGAGAACTCGGCTCACCTCGGTGGCCAGTCGCGACTCAGCGCCGCGATACGTCTCGATCGCTTCGCTCATCGCCGACCGGGCGGCATCAAGTCCGGATGCCGTGCGAGAAGCAACGTCAAGAACGTCGGAGAACCGACGCCGGGCGGCCCAACTCAACAGGTCTGACTCAGAGGTGCGAATGAGGTCGAGTGCTTCGCGTTGCGGACTCACAATGCGCCGGATAGCCGCCAGGTCGGCACGAACCGCGGCGACGTCGCGGAGTAGGTCGCGGTCTGCATCGAGCGCCCGACTGACGAGGCCATCGGCGCGTTCATCGAACGCGTCGACCACTGCGAGCATCCGCCGTGTCACTCCGTCGGCAAGTCGAGCGGTCACTTCGTCCGGGCCCCCTGAAGCGAGTTCTGGGTGAAGTCGGATGCTCGCTTGCAACGCCTCGACTGCTCGGGAAACGCCAGCGTGGACTGTGATGAGGTCAGTTGGCGTGATGAAACAGTCGAGCTCGTATGTCGTAAGCGGTTCGCCGTCCCGTAGTCCGTGAAGGATCAACGACAGGTGGGACGTGAAGTCATCAAACTTCGGAGCGTCTATATCGTTGAACGCGTCGTGCACGGCGATTGGATCGAGTCGGTACCGGTCAAGCAACTCAGGGGGAGCCTCGCTCTGCTCCGGATCGGTCTCGATATCGATCCAGTTCCAACCGCCGACGGCCGGATCGAGACCATCGAGGTCGCGAACCGTGCCGGCCGCATCAATGTGCATGATGGTGATAATCACGCCGTCAGTTTGCCACGGCGGTCGTTGATGGTGGTGACGCCACCATCTCCCGGCAATTTTGGCGGGAGCCTTGTTGCCTGCCGCCAATTCGCTGGTTACACCGTGTCGACTTTGATATCACCGTCGCCGATCGTGACGTTAATGATGATGTCTGGGTTCTCGTGGTCGACGCTGATTGCGCCACGAGTATCTGAGTCGAGTGTTCCGTCGAAGTCGCTCGTGTCGATGGATCCGTCTTCAGTCGTTGCGTTGAGCGAGAAGTTCAAGCCCTCGGGAAGCTCGAGCAGAACCTCGCCCTCGTTGAGCGTGATGTCGAGCACGAATGCCTCGTCAAGAGCGGCGAACTCGGCCAGCGGCACGTTGTCGAGGTTCACCTTGACGTAACCACTGTCTGAGGAGATAACTGACGGCAAGTCGTCGAGCGTTGTTGGGGAGTACACGCCGAGACGGAATTCGTCGTTGCCGATCGAGAAGTTCACATCGTCCTCGTGGATGGCTGCTCCAACGGCGATCGCTGCGACGGGTATCGCCAGCAGCGCCAACAGAGCGATGGTGGCTGCCACGAGCATGGCCACGATGCCGAAGCCTCGGCCGCCGTTGCGAGCGGGCACTGGAGCGCCGCCGACCGGAGGCCAGACGATGGCTCGCGGAATCACGAGCCACGCAACGAGGTAGAAAAGGATGGCCGCTCCCCCGGTGAAGAGGAAGGTGGCGAGGACAGCGAGCCGGACAACGGCGACGCTCAAGCCCAATCGGTAAGCCAGTCCGGAGGCGACGCCGCCAAAGGACGCATACGGGTCGCGGACGAATCGGTTGCGCTCGGCTGCTGGTCGAGCCATATAGGGAGGCGGCGGCGTTTGGCTGTCGGCATTGTCAACAGCGACGTCTGAGTTGTCGGTCGGGTCTGCGTTGTCGGTCGGGTCTGCGGGGTCAATTGGTTCGTTTGTCATGCAGACAGCATCGTGCGAGATAGCGATTGCCGATATCAGGGGACACCCGTATCGACCCCTGAGAGACCCAAATCTAAGGGTCTGTCATGGCCATACGACGAGTTCAGGGCCCGTTTCACCAGAATCTCATGAAACTCTGTGGCGTCTGAGGGGAGAGTTCAGACCAGAGTTCACGCGCTCCCCAGAGCGTCGAACCCGAGGCAGCCTGATCCTAATCACCTGCTCACAGACTCACCACTGAGTATCTGGCACTCGCAGGCCAGCAACTACCCGTCGTCTCGACAGCAACAGAGGCGAGGCCAGTCTGGATGTCGCTCCTTATATCTGCATGGTGTCATTCCGATAGGAACCTATGTCCGCAGGAGAGTTTTTAGGTGATGGCCCTATTGGGGCCAGCCTCGCATCAGTCGACGAGCGCCTTGCCGCGCTCGACAATCTGGTTTCAGGAGCGATCGACGCCACTTGCCTCGACGCCGTCTTCCAGGTTGTCGAACTGCCGTTATCGGTGTCGACTCTCGGGTTCAGCGGCCCAGAAGTACTCACCCGCCCTATGGATGTGGTCCACCTCGACGATCGCCCGATGTTGCTCGGGATGCTCGGCCGGGCTCGAGTAGAGGGGCTTGCCTCGGTTCACCGACCTTGACAAACTCTGCCCGCTGCACACTGTCAACATGGTCGACGTCTGGGGTGTCTACGTTTTTGTGCGAGGCGGCGAATCGGGCCGCACCTCAGACGTTCAGCACAAACCGAGTAGGCCGCGGCGTCTCCTGCAGCACCGTGACGCCTCGGCTGGTTTCGTTTGGGCCGACGAGAACACGACCCTCGTGCTGGGATGGACATCCGCACAGCTGAAAAACATGACAGCGTTGGATCTTGTCCATCCTGACGACGCGGAACGGGCCATCGACTCGTGGCTCTTGATGATTGCCGGGGGTGAAAACGCGCCCGTCCGTCTTCGATACCGCCACGAATCGGGCGTATACCGCTGGTTCGAGGCCCACAACACCAGCTATTTGGCAGATCCCGAACGCGCATTTGTCCAAACAGAGTTGATCGACATCGACGCCGAAATGAGAGCGATCGCGCGCGCCCGAGACTCCGAGTTGCACTTCGCAACCCTTACAGAGTCGCTCCCGATTGGCGTTGTACAGATCGACTCGACGGGCGATATTGCCTTCGCGAACGAATGGCTGAAGGACCTAACGGGACTCGAGAGCGAAGCGCTTGCGGACTTGGACTGGATCGCCACAAGCGATCGGGACTTGTTTCGTTCCAAGGTCTCCAAGACGTTGAGCGACGGACTTCATCAGGAATGCGACATCCGGGCGTCCGACCACGAGGGAGCCATACACGTGTGTCGAGTCCGCCTGCGTCCAATGCCATCGACCGAGAGCGGCGGCGGCGCGATCGCCATACTCGAGGACGTCACCGCCAACCGCGACTTCCAGAACCAGCTGCGCATCCAAGCGCTGACCGACGAGCTCACCGGCCTGCCAAACCGACGCGGTCTGAACGAATGGTTGCAACAACATCAGGCCGAAGCGGCGCTGCAGGGTCTGTCTATTTTCTTCATCGACCTCGACGACTTCAAGCTCGTCAACGATGTCATGGGCCATGCGGCCGGAGACGAGATTTTAATTGCTGTCTCGCGGGCGATCAGCGACACCGTCCGGACAGAAGACCATGTTGCTCGAATCGGAGGTGACGAGTTCATCGTCGCCTCCGTGGGAGTCGCCGGTCGAGAAGCCGCCGACGTGGTTGCGCGTCGCATCGTCGACGCCACCGCTCGGCCCTTAATCATCAATGGCGAGGTTGTGTGGCTTGGTTGCAGTGTTGGCATCGCTTCAACAGCCCCAGATGAGTGCAACATCGATCGCCTCATCAGCGATGCCGACCTCGCCATGTATGAGGCAAAGCGTGAAGGCGGTCGAGGGCTCGCGTTCTTCGACGAAGGTCAGCGGCGAGGAGTCGAGCATCGGCTACAGATCGAAAACGACCTTCGCTCTGCTATAAGCGAACGACAGTTCGAGCTGTACCTACAGCCCGTCACAAACCTGTTGACGGGCCGCGTCGAGAGCGCAGAGGCGTTAGTCCGTTGGAACCATCCACAGCGCGGACTCGTCTCGCCAGCGGACTTCATTCCCACCGCCGAGCGAACGGGAATGATCCTCGAACTAGGGGCCTGGATACTCGAAGAGGCGTGCCGTCTCGCGGCGACCTGGCCCGGCGGGCAGATTGCAGTGAATATCTCGCCCCGCCAGTTTGCTCAGAATGGATTCGTGGAGTCGGTCCTTTCCGCGATCAACAACCACCAGATTGCGCCTGGCGCAATTGTGCTTGAGGTGACCGAGACGGTCTTCCTCGACACACATGAGGACATCCTGCTGACGCTCGCCAAACTGGTCGCCGAGGGTGTTCGAATAGCCCTCGACGACTTTGGTACCGGCTACTCCTCGTTGAACCATCTCCGGCAGATACCGGCCCAGATAGTCAAGGTAGATCGGACATACATCGCCGACATTGGCGTCGATCCGGGCACCACGGCGATCGTCGAAGCAGTCGTCGGCTTGACTCGCCGTCTCGGGCAGGATCTCATCGCAGAGGGCATTGAAACAGAGGAACAGGCAACGGTGCTTCGCGAGATGGGGGTGGTGCTCGGTCAGGGATATCTGCTCGGACGCCCAGTTCCCGCGGCAACGTTTCTGGCGAACGTCACGAGATCTGACAGCGCTGGCGCACTTCCTACAGTTGCGTAACAAGATCGAACGAGACCGCACCATGTGATCGTTTACGACCGAAAGGTTCTAAACGCTGAGTGAGGCAACTAACATCACGTCATGGGTGCGAGTGGTCAAGCAACAATCGGCCGTCCGACACCAAAGACGAGGTGTTCACGTCCCCGCCAACCGCGCCGGATCAGCCCGTGACCGACACTACGCATCGACGACGAATCGAATGGCTAGAGAACGTCTGCGTCGAGTTACACGAAGAGTTCGCCACGCTCGACGAAGGGGCTCCGGCGTCATACATCCCAGAACTGGCGAGGGTCGATCCGGATTACTTCGCAATTGCAGCCGTCGCAGTTGATGGTCGACAAAAGGTGGTCGGCGACCACTCTCATCCGTTTACGATCCAGTCGATCTCGAAGCTACTGCTCTACGGCTTGGCGCTCGAGACGCACGGACGAGCGACCGTCCTGGAGCGAGTCGGCGTCGCGCCGACAGGCGATCCGTTCAATTCCATTGAGCTCGACGACCTGCACCACCGGGCCCCGAACCCGATGGTGAACTCAGGGGCAATAGCCATCACCGACCTGGTCCAGGGCAATGGAGCCGAGGAGCGGATCGAAACCGTCCTTGCGTTGTTCGAACGCTTCCTCGGCCGCCGTCCCGACATCGACCACGCGGTGTGTGCGTCCGAACAATCCAGCGGGAACCGGAACCGGGCGATCGCGTATCTCCTTCTCAACGCAGGGATCATCGACGATCGTGTCGAGGAGACGCTCGACGTGTACTTCGCTCAGTCGTCGATTCTGGTGACGGCGGGCGACCTGGCCCTGATCGGAGCGACGGTCGCAAACGGAGGCGTCCATCCGACGACCGGTCACCAGGTATTCTCTCCACAAGTGACTCGCGACGTTCTGACTATCGCGCTGACGTGCGGGATGTACGACTACGCGGGCGAGTGGGCGTACACGATTGGGATCCCGGCCAAGAGCGGCGTGGGCGGCGGCATTGTCGGGATGATCCCCGGTGTCGGTGGGCTCGCGGTCTTCTCTCCCCGACTCGACCAACACGGACACAGCATCCGCGGTGTCAAGGTGTTCGAAGCACTCTCTGAGCGATTCGACATGCACCTCTTCGACTCCAATCGACCATGGCGTCAATCGACCTGAGCAGGGCGATGCTCTAGCGACTAGTGTTCTACCGGTTTTCAGCTAGCGAGATGAGTCACGGGCGTCGCGCCTGCTCAGCCGAATCGATGGTGAGTTGCGATGGGGATGCGCCGAACTCGGCACGCACGATCCGTTCACACCGGTCGAATGCCTCGAGTGCAGCGATTCTGTCTCCCCGAGCTAACTCGGCTTCGATCACGAATCGATAACCGGTCTCGCGAAGAGGTTCTAGGGCGATCGCACGCTCGGCGACGGCTATTGCGAGTCGATGGTGGCCCTGTGCTGACCACCCTTCGGCCAAGACCTCGTAGCTGCGGTACAACGAGGCGTCTAGTCGCTGTCGGACACCGTCGATCCAGACACCTTCAGATCCACGAAGAAAAGGTCGCCGGAGAATCGCAGAGGCGACGGCCGCGTCGGGAAGCGCTCCCTGGCTGTTGCCCTGGCGGACTTTGGCCTCGGCGCGATCGAGGCGTCTGACCGCGTCTTCCACGTCAACCCAACTCCCCGGCGGCAGTGTGATGGCATACGAGCCTGCGGTGGAAGTCAGGATCGATCTCGCGTCGAATCCACAGCGACCGAAGAGGCTGCGGGTCTTGCTGATCAGCGCGCTGAGAGACCCGCTCCAGCCGTCAGGCAAATCGTCGCCCCATACAATGTCGGCGAGACGATCACGATCGAGCGGCACTCGTTCGTGAACCAGCGCCGCCAACGCGACTCGAGCCTGATTGCCTGGTAACGCGACTTCATCGAAGGAGCCTTCCGGCCCCTCGACCGTCAACCGGCCTGTAAGAAACACTTTCACCGGCGAAGGTGTCGACAAGAAATCACCAACCTTCCTGCAATAACATGTTCGTATTGTCGCATACAGGGGGAAGCAGATGGTCGGTCAACTCATCGAATGTCCATGTGGCACGGTGCTGCGAAGCAAAGGCATCGACCAGGTCGTTGCTGAAGCCCAGCAGCATGCAAAGGTCGTGCACGACATGGATCTCACTGACGAGCAAGCCAGAGCGATGGCGCGGCCCAGCTGAGCTTCCTCCTCTTACCCAAACGAGGAGACATCATGAAACAATTTGCCTGTGCAACGGTCGTCGACGGATGCGACGGCGTGGTCTCGGGAGAGACCGAGAATGACGTGCTGGTGGCAGCCGCCGCCCACGCCGCCGAGGCCCACGGGATGAACGAGGTCCCGCCCGAAGTGGTATCGGCGATTAGAGCCGGCATCACCGACGCCTGATTGACCGAGCCATTCTCTAGAGCTGTCGGGCGAACGCGGGCCCACAAAAGTCGAACCCCGACAGCCGCTAGAGGAAACTCGCTCCCTCGTTCGGGGCGTCGGGTAGCTCCTCAGCCGCACCGGCGAGGAGCGTCTCGCCGTTCGCCTCTGTGGTCGACCACTCAGGATCAAGCCCTGGGCATCGCAGCGTGACCGGTTGATCGGAGACAATCTCCCACAACAGAGCTGGCCGATACCCGTGCCAACGAATGGCGAACGACAGCGCACCGAAGTCGGTCCGCAGGCCGATGACTTCGAAGTTTCCGCCTCGCCAGGCGGCGGGGAAAGATGGCACGAGATCGATTGTGCGCGGGTATCGCTCTTGGAGGAGAAGGCCACGAAGCCCAATCCAATACCTGGCTGCAGGATCAACTTCGTCCGGGCCCCAGCTCGCCGTTGCCGACGCAGCCTCAGCCAGTTTGGCGAGCCCATCAATTGACGTTGGAACGCCGGGGTACTGCGGTTGACCGGCACGCGTCCATAGGTCGGCGGCAGCATCGGGTTGCCCTACCGCTTCGGCGAGTCTGGCCAAGCCACCAAGCGCGAGGCGTGTTGCGTCTTTGTCTTTACTTCGTTCAACGAGCGTCGTGATCTGCGTCGCCGGGTCGAGAACCGCTTCGAGCAGCGCTTGATCGTCAATCAGCATCGCTCCCTGTCCGATCGCAGCGACAACTGCCGCCGCGTCGCCAGATGATGAAGACCGGAGCTTCGTGGGGAACCGCGGAGCAAGGGTCGCCATCGACATGGCTACATCGCGAGCGGCTCCGCTCAACGCCAACGCATGCAAGTGTCGTCCCGCTCCGGGCTCAAGGTCGGCCACGCGAGTCGCTAAGGCCAAAGTGCCGCCGAGCAACCGGGCCCGAGCCGCATCGGCCTGAGCGCCGAGGCCAGGGTCGGGCAGCTGGATCTTGCCACCGGCACCGACGACGGCGTCCCATCCCCTACCGACCGCAGCAGCATCAGGGAGCGGAGGCGCAGCCGGTGAGTCTGGCGCCGTTGCCGCGGGGACGATGAACCGGAGCGTTGTCTTGTGGGGAAGCGGATACAGGGCAACAGCGTTGGCTCCGTCTCCAAATGCTGACGTATCGCCTGACAACGCTCGGCCCGCTTTAACTTCGTCAGCCAAATCTTCGTTTGCTGCCTGAAACTCGTTCGGCTTCTTCGGCAACATCACCGCGACTCGGCCGTCGATTGTGATGGCCGTATCGTCAAGGCGAACCGCCAACGCTCGCTGCGTTCCGTCGAGGTCAAACGGACGAATCGCCAAGGCCAACGCGACAGGGACCGGTGAGTCATTCTCGATCTCGATCACGGTGAACTCGACCCCACCGCTGTTAATGCCATAGACACGATGCAGCGCATCGCCTGACGGAATGCGAACCGCAGTTTCGATGACAGGCCCGGCACCGATGCGCCGTTGGCGAGTCGACGCTTCGCGGCTCGGCAAATACCAGCGATCGTCGGCGCCAATCCACCAGTCGACCGACCAGCCAAGACCAGCAGGCTGAAGCAAACCGCCGCCATCGAGGCGGGGTTGGTCTTCGCTATCAAGGCACCCGACGAAGGTAAAGCCAGAGTCGGCGGGACGTTCGAGCGAGCGCGGGCCTAAGGGCAACATGGCGACAGGCTAACTGGCGGAGTTAGGTCACGACGCCAGGAATGTTCGCGAACGAGCCGGCCTCGTGCCCGAGCTTGCCTCGCAGAAGCGAATCGAGGGCCCAGGAGACTTCTTTGCCTTCCCACACGATGCTGTGAATCTGATGAGCGATTGGCATGGGGATGCTGTACTTACTCGACAATTCCTTCACGACCTTGAGCGCCTTGAGGCCCTCAGCCACCTGATCCATGCTTCCCATGACCTCCTCGATCGAGCGACCCTTGCCGATCTCACGACCGACGTGAGAGTTGCGACTCTGAGGACTCATGCAGGTAGCGACGAGGTCACCCATGCCAGCCAACCCTGCGAGCGTGAGCGCTTCGCCGCCCATCGCCGACCCGAGCTCGATCAGCTCAGCGAGACCCCTAGTGATAATTGCGGCTCGCGTGTTGTCGCCCATGCCGCGGCCCTCGACGGTGCCGACAGCGACGGCATACACATTCTTGAGCGCTCCCCCGAGCTCGCAGCCAAGGACATCGTGGTGGGTGAACACACGGAATGTCGGCGTGGTGAAGACCCGTTGGAGCCGCTCGGCAATGTGAAATTCGGTCATTGCGATGACCGCACCCGCGGGCTGCCCGGCCAGGATCTCTTTGGCCAGGTTTGGCCCCGTCAGCACGCCGACCGGACGGCTCGGGAGCTCCTCGATGATGATCTCGGTCATCCGTTTGAAGGTGTCTTCCTCGAAGCCCTTCGCCAGGCTCACCACTGGAACCCATGGCCGCAAGAACTCCGCAGTCGCCTGACAGGTTTCTCTCATCGCCCCCGTTGGCACGCCCATAACGACAAGGTCGGTGTCAGCGATGGCCTCGGCGAAGTTGGTGGTCGCCCGCAGTAGGGGATGAAGGTCGTAATCAGCGAGGTACCGCTCATTGCGATGGCGCTCGTTGATTCCTTCAACCGTGGCCGCATCACGCGCCCACAAGGTGACATCGGCATTGTGCGCGGCAAGGTGGGCGACGGTCGTTCCCCACGAGCCGCCCCCAAGCACTGTGACTCGAAGCTCGTCCATCGCCCGACCGTAGTCGGAACCACAATTTGGCGCACAATATGCGCAACCAGAGCCAGGCCAATACCCTGTTGAGGTGTCGACGGCCGTCCTGATTCCAGTCAAATCGTTCGGATCTGCCAAAGCCCGGCTCGCGGAAGCAATGGCTCCCGACGAACGAGCCGACTTAGCAAAGCACATGGCTCACCAAGTGGTGAAGGCCGCCAGTCCGCTTCCTGTCTTTGTGGTGTGCGACGACCCCGCCGTTGCCCAATGGGCGGTTGAAGTCGGCGCTTCGGTGCTGTGGCGCCCTGCGAATGGCCTCAACAGTGCAGTCACGAAGGGGCGCGATGCTCTTCGGGCCGGCGGCTTTGAACGCCTCATCATCGCCCATGGCGACTTGCCGTACGCGACCGAATTGGCGTGGGTCGACCAGAGTGACGGGGTCACGATCATGACCGACCGTCGCAATGACGGCACGAACGTGATGGCGCTCCCGACGAGCGCTGACTTCGTGTTTGCCTACGGATCAGGTTCTGCCGCCTTCCACCAAGCTGAGGCACATCGCCTCGGGCTGAGTTGCGACATCGTCCTCGACGCGAAACTTGGTTGGGACGTCGACATCCCCGAAGACCTTGTGCTTCCCGAGGCCGACTCGGGGTTCGGCGACCAATGACCGCCGCTCAGAATCCCCTTACGCCTTCACCGGTTTCCCTGACTCTCGGATCGTCCAACCTCGATACGCCCGAGCGAGTACTTGCCATCGGGGCTCATCCTGACGACGTCGATTTTGGGTGCGGCGCAACCTTGGCCAAATGGGCCGCCGACGGTTGCGTAGTAAGCGTGCTCGTGTGCACCGATGGCTCGAAGGGGACGTGGGACGCGTCCGCAAATGTCGACGAGCTAGTCGCGGCCCGTCAAGCCGAGCAGAAGGCCGCGGCGCAGGCACTTGGGGCAACGGGCGAGGTCAGGTTTCTCGGTTGGCCAGACGGTGAGCTCGACTCATCACTCGTCCAGCGGGAGCAGGTCGCCAGAGCGATTCGCGAACTCAGGCCGACGATCGTACTGGGCCACGATCCGTGGAAGCCATACCGTCTCCACCCCGACCACCGCCACGCGGGCCTCTTGGCCTGCGAAAGCGTCGTCGCCGCCCGTGATCACCTCTTCTTTCCCGAGCAAGGCCTCGTCCACCATCGACCAGACCTGATCTTGTTATTTGAAACCGACAATGCTGATCACTTCGAAGATGTGACCGGGTTCGAAGAAGCGAAGTACCATGCCCTGGCTTCGCACACCAGCCAGTTCGAGTCGACGATGTTGGCTCGAGCCGCCGAGACCGAATTCGACGCCGAGATGGCGCAATTCCGAATGAAGGTCGAAGCCAAGCTTGCGACGGCGGGCTCTGCGGCTGGTGTTCGCCACGCCGAAGTGTTTAAGCTCATCGACGACCTTTAGACCGACGAGGTAGCCTGTTGTGTCTTCGGTACCACGTACCGGAGACACAACATTCTCGTACAGGAGACAGCAATGGCAGCCCCCGCTGACACAACCCCGAAGCCACCAATGAAGTGGTACTACCCCGTCATCGGGTTGGTATTCGCCATTCTGGTGATGGGGAGTGTTGGCATCGCGGCCGCTCAATCGGACGGCGCATACGAACCAGGCTCACACGGAGCCGAAGAGACCGACGCCGGACACGCCGAAGACACCGTCGATGCCGACCACAGCGTCACGACAGAAGCCGACGACGACGGCCACTAGGCCGTAACAATCCCACGGGGCGAGCGTCGCCAATCCCCATACCGAACAGGACGAACCGTCTAGCCGAGCGGGTCGCGGCCCGAACCGGCGGGACCAGCGAACGATTGCGCAAACGAGAGCCAACGGGCCGCTTCGTCACCAGTGACCTCGAGTTGCACATCGTCGAGGTGGCGGCGCTGGGTTACCAGTAGACAGAAGTCGTGTGCTGCACCGCGCACCACCTGTGCTGCGTCTTCGGGTCCCCACGTCCAGATCGTGCCGGACGGCGCCTTGAGCTCAAGCAAGATTGGCTCCGTTGGCGCCTCGAGGTCGTTCACCATGTACGAGTACGCCCTCGCCCCATTTCCGATGTGAGCAATGTGATAAAGCCGGTCGGACGGCTGCCGAGTCACCCCAAGGGCGTCAATCACGTCTTGGCCGTGAGCCCATGTCTCCATGAGTCGGGCGGTCGCAAACGATCTCGCCCCCATCGACGGGCCGTACCAAGGAATGCGGTCCTTCGCTTCGAGCGCTCGGAATGCGTCGACCATGGCCGCCCGTGCGGTCACGAACCAGTCGAGCAGCTCGGCACCGGTGCCTGCTCGGCCCCGCTCAATCGAGACGTCGACGGCGTTCGGATCGCGTCCCAACCGCGAGACGAGCTCCTTGGCCGCGCTTGCGAATCCATCCGGGTCGACGGCCGCCATCGTTGCCGTTCCGTCGAAATACGCAAGGTGGCTAATCTGATCTCGCACCATCCAGCCTTCGGCTGGCGTGTCGATGTTCCACTGCTCCTCCGTCAGGCCCTGCAAGATCGCCTCAAGCGCTGCGGTTTCGTCAAGCAAATCGTTACAGATGGGGTCCATAGACTGCGTCATCTCGAAAGCTTGCCATACTCGTGACAATGGAGTCACATGCGCCACTACCAGCTGGCACCTACGACATCATCGTGATCGAAGCTGAAGGCAATCAAAATCAGATGCAGCTCGAAGTCGCGATCACGACAGGTCCAGAGAAGGGCAACGTCGCCGTTGTCTCGACGGTCGGCCTCGAATCTGCTGACTACTTGCTGCTTGGCACTCCGGCTGTACTTACGGTCGACGACTCAGGACAACCGACCATCAGCTGGTAGTTGGGTACCCCGGGGCGTAAGACCAGCCGCCACATATGCGGCATCGATCACTGTCATCGTGGCGACAGAGTCTGCCCCGCCAGTGGGAAAGGACGTTCCGAGACGGATTGCATCTCGGAACGCTTCCAGCTGGTAGTGATAGCTACTCTTTCCCTCAACCTGTTCGATCGTTTGCTCGCCGTTCACACTCACCGTGATCTTGTTCCCGTGGTGGGGAGCCAGCGGGTTCTGGGCATCGATCTCGCCGTCGGTGCCAATCACTTTGAGCCAATTGGTGCGCTCGGCATCTTCGGTCATCGCCGTTCGAATCGTTCCTGTCGCTCCGCCCGGGAACGCCAGCTCGATGACCGTCTTCACATCGACGTTCGGTCGTCCTTGCTGCATCGAAGCCTCGACCACACGCGGCTCTTCGCCCGAGGCAAACCGAACCCATTGCACGGGATAGCAACCAAGATCCATCAGGGCGCCGCCCGACAACTCGTACGCGTGGCGAACATCGTCGGAAGGGTTGATCGGCACCGAAAATTCGGCGTCGAACCTATTCATGGTTCCTATGACACCCGACTCGATGATCTGAGCCAACCGGTAGGCGAATGGGTGATACCGCCAATGGAACGCCTCCATCAGAATCAATCCGTCTCGCTCGTATGCCCTGGCTCCTGCATCGACCATCTGCTGAGCCAGGGCGGCGTTCGAGGCAAATGGCTTCTCGCACAGCACATGCTTTCCAGCTGCAAGTGCCGCAATTGTCCACGGGTGGTGCAGGCTTGTGGGAAGTGGGTTGTAGATCGCATCGATATCGGGGTCGTGAAGCAACGCATCATACGACTTGTGAACCGTCGCAATCTTAAACTTCTTCGCCTGTCGCGCTGCCCTGGAGCGACTACGGGCAGCAATTGCCGCGACGACCACCCCATCGGTGTCGCCAGCCGGCACAAAGAGGGCGTCCTTCGAGATTCGGGCGGCCCCGAGCACACCAATTCGTAGATCGTTCATGACGCTCACTTTCCGCTATTCAGCACGCCGATTCTGACTATACAACCGTACCGGGACGGGGTGCATCCCACGGTTGACTCTCTAAGCGCTCTACTATGCACGGAGCGTGAGGAGTTGCAGGGGCATCTTGACCGCTTATTTGTTGTTCTTGGAGACCGCATGAACGCAACACCCCCGATCTATGGATTCGATCTCGTCACCGACGCGTCTGGCGAATCGATCGACCCTGTCGCAAACCGAGTAGTCGCCGTCGGCCTCAGCACCGACTTCGGCGACGAACTCTACGACGGTCCGGAAGACGAGATCATTCGAATGGTCGATACTCGACTTTCGATGCTCCCTGCCGGGGTCCTAACCTGTTGGCAAGGCTCGATCGTCGCACTCCCCTTCCTCTCCTGCCGGGCCGAGACAGTCGGCGTCGACATGGCGATGACCCTGCACGAAGATCGCCGGGTCGACACAACCGGCCCGGTGTCTGGGATCATCCACCCGTGGCTCGTTTCCTGGCACGGACACCGCCACCTCGACCTGCAGAAGGTGTACTCGTCTGAGGGACGTCGTCGGCTCAGCCTGCGCAACCGGGTCAATCCCGAGTCAATGATCCCCCCATACGATCCTCTTGCCGCTCGCAATCCCCAGCGTGACGCGAAGCTTGCGCGCACCCTGGCCGAGCGCCGCTGGAATCAGGCTCGCCGATTCGTCGACCAACTTCCAGGACGACCGGCAACGACCTCCGTGTTGAGTTCACTTCAGCCGTCGGACTAGCCAGTCACACTTTTAACTAGTGACGCTGCGGAGCGGCTGACCTGGCGTGAGCTCCCGATTGAGCTGACCATCTCGCAAGACCGATTGGCCAAGTACGAGGACGTGATCGATACCCACTGACGCACTCGCCGGCATTGCGATGGTCGAAGTGTCAGACACCGTCGCCGGATCGAACACCACCACGTCAGCATCGGCCCCTGCCTGAAGCCGGCCCTTCCGGCGCAGGGCGGGGATCATGGCCTCGGCTCGCATCGCCGGTAGCAGGGTCATCTTGGCCAACGCCTCTGGCAATGTGAGCACTGGCTGCTCACGCACATACAACCGAAGTGTTCGGGCGAATGTGCCTGCGCCCCGCGGATGATTGTTGAGGCTGGCTTCGATGATGCCGTCGCTTCCAATCATGATCCAAGGAGTCTTAAGCGCCATGACGACCTCATCTTCAGGAATCGACCCGTGAGCTGCCACAAGCTTGTTTTGGGCCTTCGCTTCATCGAACGTTGCGGCCGAGAGTCTGGTCTCGGTGCCCGCAATCTGTAGGTCTTCATATGTAATCCGGTAGCGACCTTGCCAGTCATCGACAAACCGCTCGCTCGCGAGCGTGGTCCCCCAGTAGTTGTAGGGATACACACACGCCGTCACATCGACGCCATCGGCTCTCGCCGCCTCGAGTATCTCGAGCGTCTCCTTCATGACGAACGTGCCGCCGGTCGAAGTTAGGTGCGCAATGTGCACGGGCACGCCAGCAACCCGAGCGATGTCCAGCACTTCCTTGATCGCCTCGAAGCTCGTTCCTGGTTCATCGGGATCGCTAAAGCGAACATGGAAGAAACAGGTATGGCCGAACCGCTGAGCCACCGCAACAAGGCCCGCTATCTCGGCTTGATTCGTGCCGGGTGAGTATTCAGGCGAGAAGCAAATACCAGCGAATCCGTTGCCGAGATTAGTCAGCGTCAAACCTTGAAATAGCGAGATCTGGTGCTCGGTGAGCGACTCGGTTGGCTGGACGTCGAGTGTTGAGTCTTCGCCCCGCATGAAATGTTGGTGGAATGCTCCGCCATAGTGAAACGGCGTCTTGCCTTCGAGGTTGTCAAAGAATGCATTCGCATAATTGTTGACGCCGTGCATGGCCAGGTTGGTCGTGACCCCGTCTGCAATCTTGAACCAGTCGCCAAAACCATTGGGGTCTGACGAGAGAATGTCGATAAATCCTGGTGCGACGACGCGGCCGGTGGCATCGATCGTGTCAATACCAGCCATGACAGCTTTGCTGACCGATGTAATCACGCCTGCGTCGATCCCAACGTTGGCAACCGCGTCGAAGCCAGATGCGGGGTCGATAACTCGACCATTGAGGATGACGGTCTCGAATACGTGGTCGACGCCAACTTTCAAAACGGCATCGTCGATTGCCGGTGGCTCCTCGAGCTTCGATCCGTCGGGAACGAGTGATGTTGGTGTCGCTACCGACTCACCATCGGTTGCTGCGACCACGCTGCCGTCAGACGATCCAGCAAATGACCGAACAAGTGCCACATTGACGCCGCCGTAGCCAAGAGCAAGTAACACCCGCCGCCTCGAATGGGAGTTCTTCCTCGGAGGCGGCCCTGGCATCAGGACATGATACGCCGAGTCAGCCATCACCCCACGAGGCCAGCAAGGCGGGCGATCGCGGCCCGGATCTTTGCGTGGGGCAGGCGCTGATCAGTCAGCATCGACTCGGTCGCCTCCCACATCTCGGCCTCAACGGCACGGGCGAATGAGCCCTCGTCGTGCCACCAGGCAAGGTTGGCTGACCTCAACCAGTAGAAGGGGAACTGTTCGCACTCCGCATCGTCTCGCAAGGCGGCCCAGTCACCGGCAACAATGTGATCACGATGACGCTGGGCCACGAACTGAAAGAGATCAACGAGGTCGCTCATGTCACCGAGTTCGTCCTCAAGGACTCCGGGATGAAGAGCCGCGACCTCGATTGGTTCAGGCGAGTCGTCGCGTCGCAGTAATTCGGCCAACCAGACTGCAGTCCAGAATCGGTTTGTGTCGAAACTTGGCGGTGGCGTCGAGGCCAGCAAGGAGCGTGCGAGCGCGTCGGGAAGCAGGCCAGTGCTGGCTCCGAGATGCTCGACGACGCCCCCTGGCGGCCACCGAAACGCCGAGGCCACCGAGTCGCCGGCCGTCAGACCAACGACGAGCCGCTCGCCCCGGTTGCCTTGCCAGGGGTCTGAACTCATCACGATGTTTGGCGGTTCAAGCACCATGACCGCGGCCGACGTACCGGGCGAGAAGTGGCGGCCCTCGAGCAAGTCGAGCGGGCCAGCAAGGCCAATCTCATAGACAGCGTGTTTGCCGTCGGGTTGGCTGCAGACGACATAGTCGCTGAGGCCGGGGCAACTTTCGACGTAGTCGGCGATGCCGGCAGAGAAACCAGCGTCGCAGAGAGCGACGCGCAGAGAAGTGAATCGAGTGGACATTCGGATCCTTGGGTAGAAAACACAAGGGGCCGCAGCCACCGATACACAGGCCACGCCCGTGTCGTCTGACCATGATGCCGGGTTGCAGCGGCCGCGCAAACCTTGAATCCCAGGAGGTCAATCATCAGGCATCGTTGAGCAACTCACACCTCGTCGCTACTATCAGCGTGTGAACAACGACTTTCCTGCCATCTACCGCCTCGGGATCGTCGGCGCTGGGCAGATTGCCCGGATGATGCACCAGGCGTCGTTGCAATTCGGCATCACTCCTCATCTCCTGGCCGAAGAGTCAGACGATTCGGCCGCTCTCGCGGCCCCTGATGCGGTATATGGCCACCCCGACTCGCTCTCGACTTTCGCTGAGGTGTGTGAGGTCGTTACGTTCGAGCATGAGCGGATCGACATCGGGCTCGTTGAACGACTGCAAGCCTCAGGGTTCGTGATTCGCCCAGGAGCGAAAACGCTTCGGGCCGCAAACGACAAGGCGTACCAGCGCCGAGTGCTCCTCAACCGAGGGTTTCCCGTACCGGCCTTCGCTGAAGTTCGGGGCCCCGACGACCTCATCGACTTTGCCTCGGTATTCGACTGGCCAGTCGTCCTGAAGGCGACGAGGGCGAGCGCTCAGGGCCATCGTGATGTGTGGATCGTCGGCAACCAGTCCGAGGGTATTAGGGTGCTCAACGAGCAGCTAGACAGGCAGCTCATCATGGAGAGCTTCCAGAACATCGTGAAAGAACTTGTCGTTCTTGTCGTTCGTCGACCCGGTGGAAACGCTCGTTGCTACCCGGTCATCGAGCAGGTGAACGTCGACGGCATTGCTCACGGATATCAAACGCCAGCCAGCATCGGGCACGGCATCGCAACCGAAGCTCGGGCCCTAGCCTTACGCGTCGCGGACGAAGTTGATGCCGTCGGCATGCTGGCAGTCGAACTCTTCCTCACGAGCACCGGACTCGTAATCAACGAACTCGCAGCGCGCCCTCACAATGCCGGCCACCTCACTATCGAGGGATCGGCAACGTCGCAGTTCGAGAACCATGTACGAGCGGTGCTCGATCTTCCCCTGGGGCCCACCTGGAGCCGCGCCCCTGCAGTCGTCACCCACAACATTATCGGCGGCCGAGACCACGCCGACCCAATACTCGGGCTGGCCGACGCGCTGGCCATCGAGGGCGTACACGTCCATCTCTACGGCAAACGCCCGAGTTTGGGGAGCAAACTGGGCCACATAACTGCGCTCGCCGATGATCTTGAGCTTGCCGACGAGATGGCGGGACGCGCCGTAGCTGCGCTCGTCGGCCGCCGCCCCTGGTAAACAGGGGGCATCAATCGACCCCGCACGAATCGAAACTGAGGAGCATCGCTATGCCCAAGCTGACCGTCATCGATCACCCGCTCGTCGCACACAAGATCACCCACCTACGCGACAAGAACACGGGCCCCGGCGACTTCAGAAGGCTCTGTCACGAAGTGACGCTGCTGACGGCATACGAGGGTTTGCGTGATCTTCCGGTCGAAACAACTGAGGTCGAAACGCCAATCACGAAGACCGAGAGCCTGGTGCTCGCCGGACCAAATCCCGTTGTCGTCGGCATCCTTCGAGCCGGCCTCGTGATGGTCGAATCTATCCTCACACTGCTTCCCTATGCCAGGGTCGGACACATCGGGTTGTACCGAGATCCTGAAACAACTCTGCCGGTCGAGTACTACAACAAGCTGCCCGAGGACATCGCCGAACGCGAGGTCATCCTTGTCGACCCAATGTTGGCGACCGGCGGTAGCGCCGCTGCAGCAATTGGCTTCTTAAAAGATGCGGGCTGCACCAGTATTCGCCTTCTCTCCATCATCGGATGCCCTGAAGGCGTTGCCGCGGTCCACGGGCCACACCCCGACGTGGCCATCACCGTCGCCGCCCTCGACCCCCGCCTCAACGAGCACTCCTACATCGTCCCCGGTCTTGGCGACGCTGGCGATCGAATCTACGGCACAAAATGAGCAACGACATCATCATCGACTGGGACCTTCTCAAAGCCGAGGCAACTGCAGTCGCACAGAACGCGTATGCCCCGTACTCCAAGTTTCACGTGGGAGCGGCTGCACTCACCACAGACGGGCGACTCATCACAGGCTGCAACGTAGAGAACGTGTCGTACGGCCTCGGACTGTGCGCCGAGTGTGCGCTCGTCTCGAACCTCCACACTTCTGGTGGCGGTCGCCTCGCAGCGGTCGCCGTCGTGTCGGGAACCGGCGAACCTTGCACACCCTGCGGTCGGTGCCGCCAGTTGCTGGTTGAGCACGGGGGAACCGAGTGCCTGATCGACAGCGATGGTTCGGTCAAGACCATCGGCGACATTCTGCCCGATGCGTTCACCCCGGAACGACTCGCTCACGACCTCGCAAAGCCGACCGAATGACGCGAGTCATATTCGGTCGATAGTCTGTCGTATGGCCGCACTCTCGCCCGAACAAATCCGAAACGCCCCAAAGGTCCTGCTCCACGACCACCTCGATGGTGGCGTCCGACCGACCACAGTGATTGAGCTCGCAGCTTCGTGTGGGTACACCGGCCTGCCGACAACAGATCCTGACGACCTTGCAACCTGGTTCACACGGGGTGCTGATCGCCGCAACCTCGAGCTCTACCTCGAGACGTTCGCCCACACCGGAGCCGTCACTCAGACAAAAGAGGGTCTGATGCGAGTGGCCGCAGAGTGTGCGGAAGACCTCGCCGACGACGGCGTCGTCTACGCCGAAGTGCGCTTCGCCCCTGAGCTCCACACCGAAAACGGTCTGACTCTCGACGAGGTCGTCGAAAGTGTTCTCGCTGGCTTTGCCCAAGGGTCGGCCGGCCGCAATATAAAGATCGGCACCCTCTGCACAGCGATGCGAACCGCAGCGCGATCACGTGAGATCTGCGAGCTCGCACTGCGTCACCGAGACAACGGTGTATGCGGATTCGATATCGCCGGTGCCGAAGCCGGGTTCCCCCCAACCCGACACCTCGACGCGTTCCAGTTGGCGATGCGAGAGAACTTCCACATCACGATCCATGCCGGTGAGGCGTTTGGGCTTCCGTCAATCGCCGAAGCCCTGCATTACTGCGGGGCAGAGCGCCTCGGTCATGGGGTCCGCATCGTCGACGACATCACGACCGATGCCGACGGCCGCCACCACCTCGGCCGATTGGCGGCATACGTTCGTGACCGCCGCATTCCGCTCGAGATGTGCCCTACTTCGAATATCCACACCGGCGCGGCCGCGTCGATGGCCGAACACCCCATTGGGCTGCTCCGAGACCTCAACTATCGGGTCACCGTCAACACCGACAACCGACTCATGAGCAACGTAAAGCTCTCTGACGAGTTCATCGGACTCACCGAAGCCTTCGGATACGACGCTGATGACATGGAGTGGCTAACAATCAACGCCATGAAGAGCGCATTCCTTCCCTTCGACAATCGGCTCGACATCATCTCGCAAATCATCAAGCCCGGTTACGCGGCTTTGCGACTCGCATCGATGAAGTAGCACGGCCGTTTCTGCTTCGGTCGGACGGGCCGTAGTCAGTTGAGCGAGGGGTCGTTCGGCATATGGGCGAACCAGGCCATATCGCCGCCGCCTCGCTTGAGCACTCGCGGCCAGAGATTGGCTGGTTTCGGAATGAACACGTCACCCGGCTCTGCGTCGACAAGCCACCACGCTCCACTGGCAAGCTCACCTTCGAGCTGTCCCGCGCCCCAACCGGCATAGCCCGCAAAAATCCGCACGGCTACGATGCCTTGAGCAATAGCTTGCACCGGGCTTTCGTTGAGGTCGACGCTGTAGAGGCCATGAACCAACTCGCCGGCCTGATCTTCTGAGCGACCAAGCGCGATGAGACTGTCGGTTTCGACTGGACCACCCGAATGGATCAAGGCGCCCTCGCCGACCAACGCTTCCCATCCTTCGAATGCCTCGGTGACGGACAACTCAAGTGGACGATTGAGCACGAGACCAAACGCGCCACTCTGGTCGTGTTGGATCATGAGGGTCACCGACCCGTCAAAGTTCGGATCGCTCAGCTCGGGACGTGAGATCAGGAGCCGGCCTGCGTGGCTGAAGGTCACGTCAAACCGAGAATGGCCCCGCTAGATGAGGTGCCGATGCGGGTCGCACCAGCCTCAATCATCGCAAGCGCCTTCTCTCGATCGCGGATCCCCCCGCTCGCCTTTACTCCGAGACGCCCACCAACGGTGGCCGCCATCAGTCGAACTGCCTCGAGCGTGGCTCCCCCAGATGGGTGAAACCCAGTGGATGTCTTCACGAAGTCAGCGCCAGCCCGCTCTGCGGCCTGGCAGCACGCAACAATCGCCTCGTCGCTCAAGGCTCCTGACTCGATAATCACCTTGAGATGAGTTGGAGCAGGCAACGCCGCTCGAACGGCGGCGATGTCGGCCTCGACCTCGTCCCACTTCTCGTCTGCGACAAGGCCAAGATTGACCACCATGTCGATCTCGCTGGCTCCTTGCTCGACGGCTAAAGCGGCTTCGGCAGACTTGATGCTCGAGCAGTGAGCACCCGAAGGGAACCCAACCACCGACGCAATCGGGACGGCGCCTTTCAAATACTCGTGTGCGATCGCGACCTTCGAAGGCGACACGCATACGGCGGCAACATGCATTCGCACGCCATCCGCGCACACCGCACGTACGTCCTCGTCAGTGGCGTCGACGGCAAGAATCGTGTGGTCGAGATGGGCAGCGATCTCTGAAGCTGAGAGTGACGTCATGCATCAACGGTAGCCAGGTCGACGCGCGATCTGCACCGTGACTCTGGCGATGGTCCCGTAGACTCTTGAGATGCGAGTTCTTCCAAAGGCAAACGAATCGTGCTGGTGCGGCAGCGGACAGAAGTTTAAACGATGCCACAAACAATCAACCGATCCGATCAAAGCAGGGAACTACACCCCGCTGCGGCCGGTGCCTGACACCATCGACGCTCCAATCTGGGGCCGCGGCGGCGAAGTCGACCGATGGGACGAGCCAAATGTTAAGTCGCCCGAGATCGTCGAGCGCATGCGCCGCACAGGCAACGAGGCCGCCGATGTGCTCCGTTACCTCGGCACGTTAGTGAAGCCGGGTGTCACGACCGAAGAGATCGACGAGGCCTGCCACGAAGAGGTCATTCGGCGCGGTGCCTACCCCTCTCCTTTGCTCTACCCCGGAAACGACAACCCCTTCCCCAAGTCGCTGTGCACCTCAGTCAACGAAGTCATTTGCCACGGCATCCCCGACAATCGGGCGCTGCGCGATGGCGACATCGTCAACTTCGACGTCACGATATTTAAAGAAGGCGTCCACGGCGACACCAATGCCACGTTCTTCGTTGGCGAGGTCGACCAGCTTTCCCAGCAGTTGGTGAAGGTGACTCGAGACGCAACGATGCAAGGCATCCAGGCGGCGCGGGCCGGCAACCAAATCAACCACATTGGCAAAGCGATCCAGGAGTACGCCGAAGACTTCGGTTTCGGAGTCATCCGAGATTTTGTTGGACATGGCATCGGCGAGCAGTTCCATACCGACCTCCAGATCTGCCACTACTACCACCCCGGCCTCACCACCCCGATCGAGCGTGGCATGGTGTTCACCGTCGAACCAATGATCAGTCTCGGCGACTGGCGCTCGCGCATGTGGAACGACGGCTGGACCGCGGTGACCCGCGACGGGAGCCGGACCGCTCAGTTCGAGCACACCATCTTGGTCACCGACGACGCACCAGAGATCTTGACCACACCGACCGATACGGCTGGCCATCCGTTCTGGGACCTGGCCGACGGCTGAAAAACTTGGCCTTGATAAGACGTGAGTATCGATGATGTGACCTTCGACCCTAGGTTGCCCGCCGGTAGTACGGCACCGTCTTTGTGACGGGAGCCCTGACTCCGATACGTTCGAGGGTCAGCAGCAAGCGAGGTACGATGACCGACCAGCCAATACGTGTGTTCCTTCTCGACGACCATGAAATCGTGCGACGTGGAGTCGCCGAGCTCGTGAACGCCGAACCAGATATGGAAGTCATAAGTGAGGCCGGGCACGCCAACGACGCTCTCAACACAGTAGGGCTCACGATGCCAGATGTCGCGGTGCTCGACGTCCGCCTAGGCGACGGCAACGGAATCGAAGTTTGCCGCGAAATCACTTCGACCTATCCCGACATCGCCTGCCTGATCCTTACGTCATTCTCCGACGACAGGGCCCTCATCGATGCCTCGTTAGCTGGGGCGAAGGGATTTGTGCTCAAGCAGATCAGAGGCAACGATCTGGTCCGGTCCATTCGCCAAGTGGCGAAGGGAAATTCGCTTCTCGACGCAGGCACGGTCCGTGCTTGCGTGCAACGACTAAAGCAGGGCGATGAAGGCCTCATCGACACGCTGACGTCGCAGGAACGCAAGATCTTCGATCTCATTGGCGAAGGCTATTCCAACCGACAGATTGCGGGTGAGTTGTACCTCGCCGAGAAGACCGTCAAGAACTACGTCTCTAACATGTTGTCGAAACTCGGAATGACACGGCGTACGGAGGCTGCCGCCTTTGCCGCTCGTATCGACGAGCGCAACCAAAGGAAGTACGACTGACTTGGTGACAGAGCCTTCGCAGAGCCCGCAGAACGACAACGAGCTCGCGTCTGCGTACCTTGCTGGCGCACCAGATGCCATCATCGTCGTTGATGGCGATGGCACCATGACGATGGTCAACAAGCAGGCCGAAGCGCTGTTCGGTTATGACCGGAGCGAACTTCTGGGACATTCAGTTGACATGCTGATTCCTGAGAACATCAGGCCGTCTCACGAGGCGCATCGACGACGGTATGCAGACGAAGCGCGTGTGCGGCCGATGGGCGACGCGGGCAGCCGGGTTCGAGGGCGCACCAAGGACGGCACTCTCGTGCCAATCGATGTCGCGCTCAGCCCTCTCAGCGGCGCCGCGGGAGCTGGCGCAATCGCAATCGTGCGCGACCTCAGGCCGCGACTCGCCACAGAGGCCGCGCACGAGATCGTTCGCCGCACATTGGATGCCGTCGACGATGCCGTCTTCATGTTTGATCCCGAAACTCTGCAATTCACCTACGCAAACGAAGGCGCGCAGAGCCAGGTCGGCTATGACCGCTATGTCCTTATCGGCGGCAAAACACTGATGGATATTGCTCCTCAATTCAGCGAGGGCGACATCCGTGAGCTTGTGAGCGGGCTGCTCGATGGGACCGAGAGCTCCGTCGCGCTCACCACGACACACCAGCACCAAGACGGTCATACCGTTCCTGTCGAGATCCTCTTTCACTATCCGTTTGTCAGCGAGACCGCGCCGCGAATGCTGGTTGCAATCGTGCGAGACATCACCGAGCGGCAGGCAGCGGAAGACCAGCGTGATCGCCGCGAACATCTCCTCGCCTCACTTGCTGATGTCAGACGGGCCACGATGATGGAGGCGCCGATCGACGACGTACTACGCAGTCTGCTCACCGCAACCCGCGAGCTGCTGGCCGCCGATCATGCATTTGTCGCCGTCCGATCTATCGACGGCGCGCTCTCCTACCGGGCCATGTCGAGCTCGATCACCCAAGACCAGTCCGGCTTGCCGGTGCCGGACTATCCGCTCATTCAGCAGGTACTCAACGACGGCAAGGCGCGAGCCGTCGCTGCTCTCTCTGAATCGGGCGATCTACTCCACAACGAGGTCGACGCTCCATACGAGTTTGGGCCGGGCTTTGTCGCTCCGCTCATCGCCTCGGGCTCGCTCGAAGGTGTCTTTGTTGCCGCCCGTCCTTTGGGAGAGAAAGCGTTTTCAGTGGATGAAATCGCTATCGGATCATCGCTCGCTTCCGAGATCGCAGTCAGCATGGATCTTGCGAGGGCCCGGTCTGACCGCAGTCGCATTTTCTTGGTCGAAGACCGTGAGCGCATCGCCCGCGACCTACACGACGTGGTGATCCAACGCCTCCTCGCAGCGGGCATGGGTTTACAAGCGTCGCTCGGCAATCCGACGAAGCTCAATGATCGAGCGACCACCACCATCGATGAACTCGATGGAACGATCGACGTCATTCGAGAGACAATCTTCCATCTCACCCAGCCCGACCTCTCGTTCGAGGGTGCGATCAGACGAGTGATCGATCGTTACCGAACCGTTGGCCGAAACGATGTGACCTACGCGATCGATGGCGAGATCGAAGCGCTATCTGACGCAATAGGAGCCAACCTCATCCCCACCATCACCGAGCTGCTCTCGAACATCGAGCGTCACGCAGAGGCCAACACCGCAACGGTCGCGCTTGTCATCACCAACGCTCGTCTCACGCTCACCGTCGTCGACGACGGGTGCGGAATCGACGACACCCGACCGCTTGGTTTCGGGATCCGCAATATCACCAACCGCGCCGAATTTCTCGGAGGCTCGGTCGTCATCGAAGCCGGGCCAGAAGGAGTTGGCACCAGCGTGACCTGGACGGTGCCCCTATCCAGCTAGCGATCGTCGCCGACAACCTCGATCTCTAGCAACCTCGATCGCTCGAAGTCGAGCGTCACCGCGATGGTGTCGCCAACTTCCACCGGCTTGGTCACGCCAAGACACATCAGGTGAAGCCCGTTCGGTTCGAAGACGATGTCAGCATCAGCCGCAATCGACACCTCAGTGAGCTCACCCATGCTGGCAACGTCGCCGGTCACCACCGACTCGTGGATCTGCATCTCGTCGCACGACGGCGAGGTAGCTCCGACAAGAGCGTCTCCGGTCGCAGTCGGGTTGTGAATCGTCAAATAAAACGCAGCAACGTTTGTGATTGGCGGCGTGGGCGGTGACCATGCATCGCGGACCACAACCTCCGTGGCACCAGCGCTGCCACAGCCCGCGACCGCGAGGCCCGAGATGACAAGCAGGAGAAGCCTGCGCACGGTCACTTCAGAAGCGCCCGTCACTTCAGAAGTGCCTCTAGGTCGTCGGCGAGAACCTGGGCTTCAATAGCTGGGGGCCACACGATGCGAAGGTCACCATTTGTATCTATGCCCATCAGACTCGCAGTGTGGTCCATCTCATACGTGCCGTCCTCGTCGACTTCGGTCGGCTGGAAGAACACGCCATATTGGCTCGCGACCCGAGCACTCGCCTCAAGCGGGCCAGCGACCCCGTAAAAACGTTCATCAAAGAACCGCACGTAGTCGCCTGTTGCTTCGAGCCCGTCGCGTTCTGGATCGATCGACACCATAAGAAGCGTCACCCGGTCACCGTCGTCGCCGAGAATGTCGAGGGCCTTAGCCACATCGCGCAACGTCGTTGGGCACACATCGGGACAGTTGGTGTAGCCGAAATAGACCAGCACAATCTTGTTATCGAAGTCGTCGAAATCGACAGCTTGGCCTGAGTCGAGAAGTAATCCGTCCATTGCCGGGGCTGGCGTCGACTGCTGAAAGACTGTGCCGGCATAAAGATGCGGGCTGAAGAAGCTCACGGCGGATCGGGCTACAAGGAGTCCCGCAACTACTACCGCCACAAGAATCGGAATGAAGAGCCATCGTGGACGACGTCGAGGTGTAGAGGTGGTCATAGTTGAGCTCACGGATAGCAGAGGAAAAGGTGGGCGGCTTCGTATGCGACGCCGGCGGCGCCGCCCGAGTATCGGATCTCGTCAACGAGTATCCCTACATGGCTAACAATTTTGTCGGCGTCATTGGCAATCGTTTGGTAGCGGTACTCGCCTCGCACGACGCCCCACCCATCGACGAGGACGTAGGCAGGATCGAACTCGACCTCGCCGCTGGTCTCATCAACTTCGAAGAATCGTCCAAAGCCGGCGCCCACAACCGTCTTTAGCGTCGCCTGGTCGCCACTGGCCCACCGCCATCTCGAGCCATCGGCGCCCGAAGCGTCCGACGCAGCGACGAGGCCCTCGTCAGACGGCGAGTCAAGAGCGATCGTCACTAGTTGAAATGTGATGTCGTCAAGTTCGACCTCGGCTGGCACCCTGGCTGCGAGTTCGGCCATCGTCGCATTGATGTCGTCGCAGCGCTCGTCGCAATGGGCCGGAACGAAGGTGTATAAGGTCAGGGCGCCGCGGGCGTCTTCACTCGTGATGACCTCGCCGCGGTCGTCTTGGAGCGCATACCCCGGGGCTAAGCCGATCCGCGGCAACACCTGGATCGGTTCAACAATGACAAAGGCAAGAGCGGCAACGATGAGGACTCCGACGAGGCACGCTGTGACTTTCAGCCATAGAGGGATCACAAGCCGCTCGCTACCATCAGCCAGATGAAGTGGCTCAAATGGATCGCCCTCGTCGGCGCCTTTCTCGCGATGTTGTATTACACGGCCCTCCCCGGAGAGCTCGTCACCAACAAGGGGGCTGACGGTGACGGCATTGCTGGCACGTACACCGTCAACGGCGAAGGCCCCACGGGAATCGAGTACTCCGGCACGGTTGTTATCACCACGACGGACAACACCGATCTCTACGAGATCCAATGGATCGTTACCGGTGCTATCGACACCGGAACCGCCCGTCTTTCCGGCGCCAAGCTTAGCGTCGACTGGGAATCGGTCGCCACCTCCGGCGAGCCCATGTCTGGTGCTGGCGACTACACCATCAACGCTGACGGCCACATCGTTGGCACCAGGGGCGTCACCGGGAGTGACGCCTTGAGCACCGAGGAGTTCTTCCCCGAGAGTTGAGTCGTTCTTGTCGGCGTTCATTCGGTTTCTTCTGTGAGTGAAGTGAGATACACGACAAGAGCCTCAAGGTCTTCGGGCGAGAGTCGCTCCTGATAGATGGCGAGCATCTGGCCGCTTGGGTATCCGTCCACCACAAACGCATCTGGTGACAGGATCGACTGTCGGATGTAGTCGGCGGCGTTGAGTCCAGGCAGGCGATCGGCTCCGTGCGTCCCGATACCGGCGAGCGAAGGACCGACGCCATCCTCACCGGCATCGACGGAGTGACAGACCTTGCACGCGCCCCCCGACCTCGCGTTGAAGACATCGCGCCCTTGGGACACACCCGGTGGGGCGGGGACGTCCGCTGCCTCGATGACGAGCCGCCGACCCGAATCAAGGTTTGGTGTTCCCTGGTAGAGCACCGTGGGTTCGAGCCCATCGCCGTGCTCGTAGAGCAGAACTGCGAGGTTGGTCAGCCCGGCAGCAATGTCGACGTCGACAAGGCCCACTGAGCGCATGCCATCTCGTGGCATAACTTGTCGAGCAACCTCGACATCGTCAGCCGTAACAACGACAGTGACGTCGGCGCCGGCGATGCCGGACACAGCAGATTGCGAAACCAATTGGGATCCGGGCTGGTGGTCGACGATGACGCGGACACCAGCTGCTTCCCGGCCAGACGAGAATGGCGCACGCGTTGCGATCGCAACAACGGCCAGCGACATCAACACCAGGGCCCCAACACTTGCGAGTGCCCGCCGCGATGAAGGCTCAGCCACTGCGTCCGGATGCCGACCCGGTTCGCCAAGGGAGGCGTTGAGATCACCAGGGGCAACAAAGTCTTCTGATGCGATATCGGCCCACTTGCGGGTGACGTGCGGTGCCCTCGTGCCTTCGAGACGTTCCGCCGCCAACACATTACCGATTCCGTACGAACAGTCGCCGGGCGGGCAACCAACAATCTGGACGCCGGTAGCTCCCCGTTCCATCAAGCTGCCAACAGCCTGGCTATGAAACATGCCAGCGCACGACACACTGACGAAGACCGTTGGCTCACTGTCTGCCTCTGCCGCAGTTGAGAGGCGAAGATGCGTAAGGTGGCGATCGCACGCAACCACGACCCGTTTACCCGCCGGCTCAACTCTGTCGACGGCGTCGGACCCTGGCAGCGACATCGCACCGAACGAACAAGAACCGATACAGATTCCGCAGCCAACACACGACTGGGGGTCGACAACGGCAACCAGACGCTTAGTCTGCCCGTCGGACCGTGAGGTCATCTCGAGCGCGACATACGGACAGTCGACGACGCACAGATCACACCCAGTGCATGCATCTTCGTCGATTGCGACAACCGCGGGATCGGCACGGGTGAGGAGCCGGGGTAAGAAGAGCAAAACCAGGCCCACAAGAATCCCGAATGCAACCACAACCCACGCGGCCCCAGAAAGGAGCGGCGGCAAAAGGAACATGATGAACGGGTCGAGCGGCATGTCGGCCACGAACTGAGCAGCATCGGCTCGTTCGAGTAGATCAGCGGGCAGGGCAAGGGCCGCAAGGAGCAGTGCGCCAGCCATCAGTGCGATCCAGTGACGGGGAGGGAACCAGCCGAGGCGGGATCGACGCACATGCCGGTAGGTGGCATACGCGATCGCCGCGGTAAGCCCAAGATGTACGAACCAGATAGTGAGCAGGAGGGTCCATCCGGAACCCGCATCAGGTCCCATGATCCGGTCGACCACAAACGTGGCACCCCACGAGGTATCGCCCAGCATCGAGATCATGACTTCGTTGAGCGCACCAGCTCGTCGATCCCACACCAGCCAATAGCCAGTAACTCCGGTCAGCCAGACCATTGCTAGCGCTGCAACCCCACTTGCCCAGCGCCAGCGACGTTTGTGGCCAGTGAATCGTTTGGCCCCGAAGATCCGCCATGCATGTACGAGCGTGGTCAACACCAATGCCGCCGAGGAATACCGATGCAACGTGCGCACGACCGACTGGATCGGATGGTTCTGCATCTTCACGACCGAGTTGTATGAGCTCTCGAACCCGAACTCGTAGAAGAGGGTGATGTAAAAACCAGTCACCGTCACTACCGCAAGCAGGAACACACTGATAGTGCCCGCATGCGGTAGAGGGTTAAGCCGGTTAGACCCGGCGATTCGCCTGATCGGGCGCTCCGTCGAAAGCGAAACGCCCTCGATCGAGTTGATGACCCCCTCCAGCCGAATCGGGCCTAACTCGGCCGGTTCCTTCTGGCTGTTTGGGCCATCTACCACGGCACGAAGTCGGTCCCCGGTGAGTTGAGCTCCATGTTCCAGATCTGGTCAACAAGCTGCGGACCGTAGGCAATCAACAGCAGCAGCGCAGCCGCGATCAACCAGGGCTTGAACCGATCGAGCCAAACTGGCGTGAGCTGCGGTGACCGAATGGATTCTGCGATCGGAACCGTTGGAACCAATGCTGGATCGGCCTTTGGCCCAAGTGCAGTCCGAAGCATGACGTAGCCGAAGGTGTACACCGAATAGAACAGGATGGTTCCCCCGATCGAGATCCTCAACAGGTGACCACTCCACTCCTCGGGAACGTACGGAGCCGAACCGAGTGGGGTCCGGCGTGGAGCACCGAGCAGTCCAACGACGTGCATCGCGTTGGAAAAGATGATCATGCCGACGAACCAGGTCCACGCTTGAATGAGTGCCAACTTTGGCTTGTAGAGCTGTTTGCCGGTGATGTACGGAACCATCCAATACGAGATCCCCATGAACGACAAGGTGACCGCAGTTGCCACTGTGAGGTGGAAGTGGCCGGGCACCCAGGCCGTGTTGTGGATCACCAGGTTGAGACTGTACGACGCGTTGGTCAGACCGCCGATGCCACCGAAGACAAAGAGGATCGCGGCGAGCAACTGAGCAGTGACCGACGGGTCCTTCCACGGCAGGGCTCGAATCCAGCCGACGAGGCCAGTTCCGCCGTTGCGACGGGCACCGTATTCGAGCGAGGCGATAACAGTGAATGCCGTGATCATCGACGGGAAGAAGACCGAGTAGGTCAGCATGGCGTGGATGAACTTCCACGTCTGCGGCACTCCTGGATCAGTGAACTGGTGGTGGAACCCAACTGGCACGGAGACAATCAGGAACATCCAGAACGCGAGCCGAGCGAGCGAGTCGCTGAACAACTTTCCGCCAACCTGTTTCGGCAGCATGCCATACCACGAGGTGTACGCCGGAAGCAGCCAGAAGTAGACAAGCGGGTGACCGGTCCACCAGAAGTAGGTACGTGCGAGCTCAGGGTCGGTGCCATCAATGAGGCCAACCGACCAAGGCAGCAACATGGTGAGGATCTCGACTGCAATACCGAGCGTCGCAATCTGCCACATCGCCATATTGATAATCGGCGTTAACGCAACAAGCGGTGAACGAACCCCTGGGTTGTCCTTACGCCACTCGTGCAGCGTGAAGAAGAAGCCATAGCCCTCGATCCAGCTACCCACGACCACTAGAGTCAGGCCAAGGTAGAAGGCCCAACTCGCCTTGAGAGGCGGGTAGAAGGTGTAGAGCACCGTCGCCTTGTTGAGAAAGATCGGAATGGCGGCCATCACCAATCCGACGATCATGGTGTAGAAGCCCACCTTGTTGAGCATCGGCTTCGCCAGCGGCCGGCCGAGCGCCTTGATTGTGGTCAGGGTGGTGAAGCCAGTGATGAAGATCGTGGTGAATACCAACGCGTTGAGCACGCCGTGAAGGGTCAGCCCCTGGTAGTACGACTTGATGACCGGCTCAAGATAAGGATAGAGGTCGAGGCCGCCGAACTCCAGTGACTGCAGCGGGCCAAAAAAGCTGCCAACCATAAGAGCGGCGAAGGCAACGATGAGATGCTGGCCGACAAACTTCTTCTCGCCTGGGGTGAGGTCACGGCCACTATCCATACGACGGGTGCCCACCGAGCCGCCCTCGATTGGTTCCTCAGTCAACGTCATTCGTCAGCTCCCTGATCTGTCTGATCGTCCTCAACCGGCGCAGCGGCAGCTTCGCCGGAACCCTTCGGCACGACTTTGACCGTGCCAAACATGCTTGCGTGCCCTGAACCGCAGTATTCGTGGCAGATATACGGGAAGTCACCGACTCTGTCGAAGGTGTACTCAAGTTTTGACACCTGACCTGGCACAACCATGAAGTTCACGTTGGTGTCCGTAATTTTGAAGCCGTGCTGGAGATCGACGCTCGTCACATAAATTGTCACCTTTGAGCCGACAGGAACCTCGAGCTCCCGTGGGCTAAACGTCCAGGCTGACGCAACGACGTATGCCTCGTATTCACCTTCTGATATCTCTCTGAGACCCGGCGTAGCCCATGGCTCTGAGTCGGTGACCGTGCGAGGATCAACCTCCCTTTCGGCGCCGTTGACCTGAATGCCCATCGCAAAGCCAGCGACAACAACGACGGAGAAGAACCCGACGAGCAGCGCTATCGAAAGCCGCATCCAGTTGCGTTCATAGGGGTCGATCCCCATGGTGAGACGCTCATCGCTCGCAAACTCCCGAGCGTCGCTCTGATTCTCGTTGCCTGCGGTCATGTGGTCACGCCTCGACTGAGCAGGATCGCATAGACCGAGAACCAGAGGAGGACGAGAAGTACTACGAAGATCGCGAGCAAGAAGAGCGTGCCCGTCGGCTTGAAATGCTCTTCTTCTTGTGCTGCGTCAAGATCGGCGTCTGGGCTACTCACGCGTTTGTTCTCCCGGGTCGAAAGCGGCCTAGGCATGCTCTCAAGCGCGCCGGACGTCAAATAGGGACCAAGTGCTCTAAATCCCACGCGCCTGTGCTCCTAGGTTCGACTCAGACACTGATGCCCGGACTGAGGAGTGGCAATGAACCGAGCCCATCGGGTGCAGGCAGCAAGGAGAGCGTCAACTCTTCTTCTTGGAATGGCTCTCGTTTTCGTCATTGCGTCGCCGAGTGCAGCCCAGTCTGATGAGCCGACCACTACCGAAGCGCCGTCCACCGACGAAGCCACAACCGAAGGCGAAGCGACAGTCGATCCGGAAGAGGAAGCTCAGAATCAGAGCCTTCGCGACGGTGAAGAGGTCTATGCCGCGGTCTGTCAGTCGTGCCACCAGCCGGGTGGCGTCGGGCTCAGCGGCCTGTTTCCTGCGCTAAAGGGCAATGCAAATGCGACTGACGTTGACTACGTCGCCGATGTCGTCACCAACGGCAAGTCAGGACAGATCACCGTCAATGGCGAGACGTTCGATGGCGTCATGCCGCCGTTCTCGACACTGTCAGACGAAGACATCTCCAACGTGGCCGCCTACGTCGCCAACGATCTCGTTGCTCCGGCTGCGGTCGGGGCCGTCATCGCCCCTACCGGCCCCGTCGCTGGCACCGACCTCCCTGGCTTCGCCAACACGACCTATTACATCGCATTCGCGTTGGCGGCGTTCGTCGCACTACTTGTTCTCGGCCCACGCGTTGCCTCGCAAAACGACCGTCTCGACACTCCTTGGTTCGATGTCGGGCTCAAGACAGTAACGATTGTCCTCGGGTTTGTTATCGGAACAGTCTTTATCCCTAACTGGGCGATGCAGTCAGGCACCGTGAGCAAGCTTGACCGACCGATACAGGATCTCATCGGTTCTGGCCTGTGGGTCGGGGGCCTCGGCATCGGCCTCTGGACCCTTTGGTACACCCACCGAGAGTCGAGGATCTAATGGCAGACAACTCCGGGCTGGAGTTCTACGACCAAAACATCCCGTGCCTTGCCGCGTGCCCCGTGCACACAAACGCAGGCATGTACGTTGCCGCCATTGCCGACGGCGACGACGAGCAGGCTTACCTCACCGCCAGAATGCCTAATCCTTTTGCCTCCGTGTGCGGCCGAGTATGTGCTGCTCCATGCGAAGACGCGTGCCGTCGGGGCGAGATCGATCGTCCGATCGCAATAAGGGCGCTTAAGCGATTCGTCACCGAACAGTTTGGCCCCGAATCGGGCAATGTTGAAGAGGGCAGCGCTGTTTGGAACAAGGTCGTCGCACCTCCAGCCCATGAGCTGTCAGAGAGCATCGGTATCGTCGGCGGCGGCCCCGCTGGCATGGCGTGCGCACACGACCTTCGTCGCTGGGGCTACAAAGTCACTGTGTACGAGGCAACCGACAAGCTCGGTGGCGCCATGTGGCTCGGAATCCCAGAGTACCGGCTCGATCGGGGCGTCCTCGCTGGCGACATCGACGCCATCGTGAACCTCGGTGTCGAGGTGCAATACAACACCAAACTCGGGCACGACGTCACGCTCGAAGAGCTCCGCGAACGACACGATGCAATCTTCCTCGGTATTGGCGCAACCCTCGGTCGTGGTCTCGATATCGAAGGCCATGACGCCGATGGCGTGTTTAAGGCCATCGAATTTCTGATCAACATGAACCGCGGCTACGAAGTATCCATCGGTGACCGTGTCATCGTGATCGGTGGCGGCGACGTCGCCATGGACGCAGCCCGTACCGCGCTTCGAGCCGACGATTATTCCGACAAGCGCAGCGAGGACGGCCCACACCCAGCCGCACTCGATGAGCGGTCTCCGATGACAGAAGCGTTTGACGTCGCCCGAACCGCCGCTCGGTCGGGCGCACGCCACGTCACCATCATGTCACTCGAAGATCGCGAAGAAATGCCAGCCCACGACTTCGAGGTTGAGGAAGCCGAGCACGAAGGTATTGCTTTCCTCCCTCGCCGGGGTCCGAAGTCAATCAAGGTCAAAGACGGCAAGGTCGTCGGTCTTGAGACCATTGGCGTCCGCTCCGTTTTCGATGCTGACGGCAAGTTCAGTCCCGACTTCGACACCGACGATGTCCAGGTAACCGAAGCAGACACGATCATTCTTGCTATCGGTCAGGCCATCGATCTCGACTCGCTCGGCACTGCCGGTCCTGAAATCAGTCCTCGCCGAACAATCCAGATCGACTGGGTCACCGGCGAGACCTCGATGCCAGGCATCTGGTCAGGCGGCGATGCGGCAAAGGGCCCTCGCACACTCATCGATGCCATCGCCGATGGTCGACGTTCGGCTGAGTCAATCCACCGCTCTTTAGGTGGCGAAGTCGAAGCCGACAGGCCAGGCAAAATGGTCCAGCTCAAGCAGTTCCACCGCCTCGACGACACCTACGACCGAGTCAACCGACTCGACGTGCCAACACTCGATACTGGCCGTCGTATGGGTCTGGCCGAGGTTGAGCTTGGCTTCACGCCAGAGCAGGCGCGATGCGAAGCAAATCGCTGTCTTCGCTGCTTTGCCAACATTCTGCTCGAGACCGACAAGTGTGTCCTGTGCGGCCTCTGCGCCGATGTCTGTCCGGTCGACGTCATTTCATTGGTCCCTTCAGAAGAGATAGATCCTGAGGTCCATGGCGGCACCGCCCTGCTCCTCGACGAGACCGCCTGCATCCGTTGCGGACTCTGTATTGAACGATGCCCACCCGATGCGCTGTCGATGGGAATGTGGACTGGAGTTGGTGTTCCGAAATGGACGTAGTCAATAAGGAAAGCGGAGACCTATTTGATCGGGTCCGCGCCACTCGCGTTGGCCGATCAATCTGGCGAACACCGCGAAAGGTCACGCCCCGTGATCGAGCGGCGGCCCATTGGTCGAGCTTCGCCCTTCACATCTACCCGGTAAAGGTGCGCAAGGCCGAGCTTGGATTCAAGTATTCCTGGTACTTGGGTGTTATCTCCACCGTCTTGTTTGCCTCACTCGTGTTCTCGGGCATCGTCCTGATGTTCTTCTTCGTGCCATCACCCGGCTCGGCCTATACCAACATCCAGACGCTGCAGACCGAGGTCGCGTTTGGCCAATATCTGCGCAACGTACACCGTTGGTCAGCCCACCTCATGGTGCTGGCGGTTGCGATGCATATGGCTAAGGTCTTCTACCGAGGTGCCTACAAGGCCCCTCGAGAGTTCAACTGGGTCATCGGTGTTGTGCTCCTGGTCATGACGTTACTCATGTCATTCACCGGCTACCTGCTCCCCTGGGATCAGCTCGCCTACTGGGCCGTCACCGTCGGCACCGAAATGGCAGCGTATGTGCCATTTGCCGGAGCGAAAACTCAAAGCATGCTGCTCGGTGGTCCGGCTGTCGGGTCAGCAACCCTGCTCCGTTTCTACGTTCTCCATGTCGCGGTGCTTCCACTCATGATGGTGATGGCCCTCACCATTCACCTGTGGCGCTGGCGCAAGGACTCAATGCTCGATCTCGACCGCGGAGAGCCCAATGACTGAGAAAGAAGACCGAGTCGAACGATACGGAGACCAAGGTGACCGTTGGTCAGAAGCCAGCCAAGACAAGCAGCCCAACCGTCCTTGAGGGACGGAGGGTCCTTGGCATGGTCCCCGGCAAACCAGTCGCCGGTGAGCGAATGGACCCGGCCGAGGACGACAACGTTCTCGTTTATCCCCACCTGCTGGTCCGTCACGCCGTAGCGGCGCTGGTCACGCTTCTGACCGTCATGGTCATCTCGGTTCTGTTCGATGCGCCACTTCGAGCGATCGCGAACCCGACAATCACTCCAAACCCAGAGAAGGCGCCATGGTACTTCGCCGCTCTGCAGGAACTGCTTGCGCACTTCCACCCGCTCATTGCGGGCGTGCTCGTTCCTGGCGCAATCATCATTGGTTTGGTAGCGCTTCCCTACATCGATCGCAGTTTGTACATCCGGGCGTCGCATCGTCGGGTCGCAGTCTCGACTTTCACAACCTTCATGGTGATCTGGATCATCCTGACGATTATCGGCTTCGCCTTCCGCGGTCCCAACTGGGGCTGGGTATGGCCTTGGCAAGAATGGCACGGTGAACTATGAGCGAGAGTCTTAAGCGTCGCGAGTTCGTATCTCGCATCTGGATGGCTGGTGCTGGCCTCATTGGTGCCGCTGGCGCGTGGACCGGCTGGGAACTCCTCCAACCACTCGCCACCACCGGTTTCGGCGGCAAGGTCCGAGCACTGCTCCCTGATGCGGTGCCAGAGACTGGTGTCATCGAGGTACCCGCCGCTCGCGCCTATCTAGCCCGAATCAACGGCGAGATCGTTGCGATCTCAGAGAAATGCACCCACCTCGGCTGCCGAGTGCCGTACTGCGACTCGTCTGGCCAGTTCGAGTGCCCGTGCCACGGATCAAACTTCAATCGAGCCGGCGACTACCGCTCCGGACCAGCGCCACGAGGCCTCGACTATTACCCAACCGAGGTTGGCGACGATGGCATGATCTACATCGACACCGGCGTCAAGATCGACGGAGCTGCTCCCGGTGGCGAGCAGATCGACGAGCCACAAACCGGACCAATGTGTGCGGGAGGTGGACACTGATGCAATACGGAGGAGAAGACGAGGAACTCGAAGCCTCGACAACGAGAGTCATGGTGATCGGTGCGGGCCTACTCGTCGCATTCGCTCTCATCTTTCCGCTCTACCGGTTCTTCGAGCCAACAAACCGCGAAGACTCACGCGAGACCCATCTCCAGTCGCTGGCCGCCGAGGGTGAAAACACTTGGGGCTTTAACTGCGCTTCCTGCCACGGACTTTCGGGCCAAGGCGGCACGGCACCGGCGCTGAACTCGAAAGAATTCTTGCAGGCCGCCACAGACGTGCAAATCGAACAATTCGTGTCGGTTGGACTGCCTGGTACCCAGATGTCGGCCTACTCCCAAGACTTTGCCGGCCCACTCACCAGCGCCCAAATCAAAGCCGTCGCCACCTACATTAGGTCGTGGGAGCCAGACGCTCCTTCGAACCCCGATTGGCGCCTTGGCGCTCCCGTTGAAGCGACGACTGAGGCCACGACCGAGACGACAGTCGAAGAATAGTCGGGGTAGCGACTGTGGTATACCTCTGAGGTGTCAGAGACCACTCGATTAGGGTTCCGCATCAAGCCAGACGAGCGAGCAGACGCCGGCTGGCAGATTGATTCCAGCCGTTTCGAACGCTTCCCTCAACGAGACGATGTTTTCAACCGCTCCTGGTGGGACGAGCGAATTCGCTCGACGACAACCGAACGCTTCTTCCAGTCATACCGAGAGCCCCTGCTTGAATGGCGCAAGGCGAGAGGGTTCCGTCGCAAGGACTACGCGCTGCGAAACGCGGCCTGGCACGGTGCCGACATCTTCGCTGAGCTGAAAGAGGCCGAAGACAGGCGCGAGGGCTTCCTTGACCCCCTCAGCGTGCTGCGTGACGCGTCAGACGAGAAGATGCCGGTCGACAACCCGGGGCAAGAAGCGATTGAGCTAAAGCAGGTATCCAAGGCGCTCGGCGCCGACCTCGTTGGCATCACCTCGGCCGATGATCGCTGGCTCTACGCCAGTCGCTACTCACGGGCGGTTGACGGCCCAAAGCCAAACCCGATGGACGAAAGCCTGACCCAGGTGATTGTGGTCGGCCAGGCAATGGATCGTTCAATGATCGCCACCGCTCCGTCGGCGCTCGCAGGAGCCGCAACCGGGCTTGGCTACTCCCAAGATGTCATCGTGTTGTTGGCGATCTCGCAATACATCAGGAATCTCGGCTATCAGGCGGTGCCAACGCTCAACGACACGGCCCTCGCCATTCCATACGCCATCAAGGCCGGGCTCGGCGAATACGGGCGCCACGGCCTCGTGATAACACCGGAGCACGGGTCAAACGTTCGATTTGGCAAGATCTTCACCGACTTTCCGCTGGCGATCGACTCCCCGATTCGCTTTGGGGTCGAAGAGATGTGCGACCTATGCAATGCATGTGCCGAAGCGTGTCCTTCGAGCGCGATTCCCCATGACGACCCGTCCGACCACCGACACAATCAGTCAAACATCAAGGGAATCACCAAGTGGACCGTCGATGGCGAAGCCTGCTTTGGCTATTGGGCCAAAATCAACAGTGATTGTTCGGTGTGCATCAGAGTGTGTCCATACACCCGCGACTACACGACGCTCGAGAGCAAGCTGTGGAGCCGAGTGGCGCAGGGGCGAGGTCGGCGGCTTGCGCTGTGGTGGGACAAGCGTTCCGAACGAGGTGCTCGGGTGAAGAGCTCCGAATGGTGGGGTACGAGCACACCGGTCGAACTCACATCCAAGAAGCCAAGCTAATACAGCCCTATCATTCGACCGGCCAACGCCAGAACTGAGACGACCAGCACCGGTCGAATCACGCGCTCGCCGCCTTCGACTGCGAACTTCGCGCCGACGTAGCCACCGATAGCCATACCGCTCGCGAGCACAACCGCAGGCAGCCAATCGACCTGGCCCTTGTAGATGAAGACCGGCACGGCGGTGACCGTGACCCCGAGGATCACCAACGTCTTGATCGCGTTCGCCTCGACCAGGTCGAAGCCAGCCCGAGCCAGAATCAACAACAAAATGATCCCAACGCCCGCCTGGATGGAGCCGGCGTACACACCAACGAGGAAGAATACGACGACCGAGAGCCACGTTGGCCAGGGCCGAGGAGCGGCGGTCGCCTTCGGCTTCCAGATCGCAATCGCCAGCAACGGAAGCATGAGTACACCGAAGAGTTTCTCGAATACCTTGTCGTCGAGATTCGAGATGATCGTGGCGCCAACAAGGCCGCCAACGACCGCGGGAACCACGACGGGCACACTTCTCTTCCACACGTCAACGCCACGTTTCGCGTAGCTGTAGGCCGAGCTCGCGTTCTGCACCAGCACGGCAACCCGATTGGTGCCGTTGGCGACGAGACCCTCGAGTCCAACGACACTGAGCAACGGCACTGTGAGCAAAGATCCGCCGCCTGCCATCGAATTAATTCCGCCAGCAAACACGCCGCCAAAGAACACAAGGATGACGTTCAAAGCCGACATTCCTCGAAGCTACACCGCTTCGGGCAAAACCAGTGGAAGAATCGTCCCCATGCGTAGAGGACTTGCTGGACTCATACTTGGCCTATCACTGGCGGTCGCCTCGTTGGCCTGGGCTGGGTTCGTCATGACCCACACAGTTTTAGACCCGAGCCGATCCGAGCGTTTGGCCGACCAAGTGCTCGATAACGAAACCCTGCGTGCTGCCCTTGTCTCTCGGCTGACCGACTCCCTCGCCGCGGCCCTGCCTGAGGGGACACCCATCCCCCGCCAGCAGCTTGAGGACATCGCCGATACCGCCCTCGACGACCCAACGGTTGAGAGCATGGTTCGTGACGGCATCGTGGCATCTCACCAAAATGCATTAAACGGAGTCGATGACCCCGTCATCCTCAATGCGACCGCGCTGACCGATGCTGCTCGAGCGGCGTTAGTGAGCAAGAGGCCAGACCTCGATGCGGTCGTTCCAGAAGGGCCAACGCTCGCCATCGAAATGCCCTCAACCGGGTTGTCGTGGCTCGGAGGCGTGCGAACGTTTGTTGTCCGCTTCACGTGGGGGGCTGCGCTCGTGGCGATCGTGGGAGCACTCAGCTCGTTGATCGTGGCAAAGAACCGAGCTGCTGTCTTGCGCCGGGTGTCGGCCTGGGCATTCGGCGCCGCCGCATTCTGGCTAGCCGTTGGCTACCTCATCCCCTATCTCGCAAACCGGGTTGGCCCGACCTCGTCCGCAGTCGCAACCGCCTTCATCGACGTGCTCTTTGGTGCCATGATCCAGCCCGCGATCGTTATGGCTGCATTCGGCGTGCTACTCCTCGGCTTCTCCTTTGCCATTGCGGCGGTGCAAGATCGACGGCCTGCCCGCATGCTCCAGCCATCGCCCAGTAGGGCCGCCGCGCCGCCAGAGCAGCGAAAGGCCCCAAGAGCCGGCCAACAATCGAACGTTCGCCGCTCTCCGTCGGCTCAACCAGCCCAACCAGCCCAACAGCAAGGTAGTCCCCGGCCGGGTTCAGACCACACAGCCGTTCAGCCTCGGCCTACGGGCCAGCAGGGGCCCGCAACACCGACCGCCTATCCCGGCTCGGCGGCCAGACAAGCACCCGCAGCAACACCGCAACAATCACCGCAGCCACAGCAATCATCTCAGCCGCCGCAGACTCCGCCGACAACTCCTCAGCAGTCACGCTGGGTTGAGGGCGTCGGCTATGTCGACGAATCTGAGGGCTAGCTCGCGTTTGGCGCCGCGAGTGCCTCGACCTGGGCATCGAGCCAGGCAACCATCTCGGTCATAACCTCGACCTGCTCCGGTTCGTTGAAACACTCGTGCCGAAGCCCTGGCCACATGCGCCGAGTCACGTTGGCGAGACGGTCGAGTGGTGCCGACGCCGCTGGCGGCACGAGCGCATCGGCGTCACCATGCAGCACATACAGCGGCAACTTCAATAGATGCAACCGCTCTGTCGTCTCTCGCATCGTCGTAAAGATCTCGGCGCCCAGTCGAGCGGTGGCCCCCTTGATCACCAACGGGTCGTTCATGTAGGCCTCTTGCACCGCCTTGTCACGCGTCAGAACGTCGCCGTCAATTTCTGCCGGAATGAACTGCCTGCCTCGCAGCTTTCCAACGACAGGAGCCGCATAACGCTGCCATGCAGGAACGACTGCGGCCAAGGCTGGTGCACTCAGCACGCCAAGAGAAACTGCGGGCCGGTCGGCAACGAGGTAGGTGGCCACGATAAGACCACCAAGGGAGTGTCCGAGAAGGACGGTCGGAACACCGAGGGAGGTTCGTTCCTCGATGAGCGCTTCGATGTCGTCGAGGTATTGATCGAAGGTGTCGACATACGCCCGTTCGCCACCCGTCTGTCCAAATCCCCGATTGTCCGCAGCCAGTACGTCGTAGCCGTTGGCGGCGAGGAACTTGCCGACATGCTCGTATCGACCCGAGTGCTCTCCAATCCCATGCACCAACAAGACGGCCGCCTTTGGTGAAACGACAGGCCACCGACGTCGAAGCTGGGTCAGACCATCAGAGGTCGACGCGAGATAGGGAGACATGAGGGGCGCAGTCACGTGATGATGGTAGCCATCAGCGGAGTGGCAGCCGCACTTTGCAACCTGAGCTAATCTGTCACGAAGCGCACGCTTCGCCGCGGCGACACACTTTGGGGGCACGCCGATATGCAACCTACGCAGATTCAGCCTCTCGTTATTGTCGCTGCTGGCGCCATCGTTGGCGCCGCCGTGCGCTACGGGGCACAGAACGTGGCAGGAACCGGCTGGTGGGTCACTCTGATCCTCAACGTCGTCGGTTCGGCCATAGTCGGCTGGATGTTGGGTCGCCGACTGGAATTCGTCGACGGCATCTGGCTTGGCGGGGCCGTTGGCTTTTGCGGTGGCCTCACAACATTTTCAGGATTTGCCCTTCAGGTCGCCGAGAACCTCTACCAAAACCAGTGGCTAAGTGCGGCGGGGATTGCGCTCAGCACGGTGGTTCTGGCCATTGTTGGCGCCGGTATCGGCTGGCGAGCAGCAGGCCAATGACCGCTGTTCTCACCATCATCGGATTCGCCGTCGCTGCCGGAATCGGTGGCAGCCTGCGCTGGGTCAGTTTGGAGTATGGCAACGGCGAGGCACCGCTCGGCACGTTTGCGGTCAACGTCTTCGCCTCACTCGTACTCGGACTGCTCGTCGGGTTCGAAGTTGGCGGCGAGCTTTTCTTGCAAGTAGCGCTTCTTGGCACACTCTCGACCTGGTCAACGCTGGCAAACGAGGTAGCCAAACTTCTTCGAACTGGCAACGATGGTCTCGCCGCCGTCTATCTGTCGACCACCATCGTTGCTGGGGTATGCGCAGCGTGGGGTGGGCTACTCCTCGGCCGCTAGGCGCACCGCTGCACAATCAGCAGTAATCACACCGACAATCTCGTCGGTGTCTGGGTCGACGATCTGGATCGTGCCTTCATCGAGCGATTCGTCGTCGAGGCACTGCTCGTCAGCCAACTGCTGGGCCTGGGCTCTGACCTCGGCATTCGGATCAACATCGTCGCCAACTGAACCGTGTGGATCGACGACGGTCGTCGTCGTCGGGTTCAAGTCAACGGGCGTGGCGTCCTCGCCAGTGCAACCGACGCCAACAAGAAGCAGAGCGGCGGCCAAGAGAATTCGCATCGACTCAGCGTAGAAGTTGAGAAACGAAAAGAGCCGCCCACGAGTGGACGGCTCTGCTTCTCTGCACCCCGTACGGGATTTGAACCCGTGTTACCGCCGTGAGAGGGCGACGTCCTAGGCCGCTAGACGAACGGGGCCTGTTGTGCAGTTCAGCCCGAAGGCTGATTTCGCCAAGCGATCCTAACGACCCCCGCAGGAGAGGCCAACATCGCTTGGTTGTTCGGAGGGGAGGACTTGAACCCCCAATGACTGGATCAGAACCAGTTGTGTTGCCAATTACACCACCCCCGATCGGTGGTTCTCTTTCGAGAAGCCGTAATCGTAGCGGGCGGACGCCATCGCGCCGACCTAATTCCTAAGTTCGTTATCGGTCGTCCAGGAGTGCATCGAGCCGTCGGAAGCTCAGCACTCGGCCGACCGAGACAGCAACGGTCTCGTCGATCAACCGTCGAAACGGCGCAGCAGAAGCCGTTGGAGCGGCGGCAGCCTCCAAGCCAACAGACTCGGCCACCAATTCGGCCCGTCTGGCGTGATACGAATCAGTAACAACGACGACATCGGTGATGTCGGGCACGAGAAACCGGGAGACCGCGGCGAGAGATTGGTACGTCGAATCTCCCTGAACTTCAAGCAGCAGATCTTCGTCAGGGATCCCGAGCGCACGCAAGTAGTCGTATCCCGCCTTGGCCTCGGTCGTTCGATCTCCCACCTGATTGCCACCGGTTATGACAATTATCTCGATCGCACCGGAGAAATACAGCTCAGCGCCGAGGTCGAGGCGCCTTGCAAAGACCGGGGAAGGTCGTCCGTCGTATTGGGCGGCGCCGAGCACAATGGCCGCCTGCGCCTCGCCGTCGAACGCACGGCGTGATGTCAACCAAATATCGACAAAGGTCGCACCGACATAGATCAACACCAACGCCGAAATCACCGAAAACCAACGGACAATTCGGCGTCGGTTCGGTCTCGCGTCGGCCATCGGCTAGGCGAGCTTCGCCACTACCGCGTTGATTCGCTCGATGACCACAGACCGATCCATCTCGGCCATTGGTTCGAACAGCGGGATGCCCGAGCCTCTGCCGGTGACGGCTACGCGGGTTGGCAGTTGGGTCTTCACATCGAGTTCGCCTCCGACACCAAACACAACGGCCTCTAAGGTCTCTGGGGTCCATTCGCAAGTGGCAAGGCGCTCGACAATGAGTGTGAGAGCGGCCGACGTCTGCTCGTTTCGCATCGCCTTTTTCCACTCTTTGTCGGTCGGCTCTGCGGGCGGACCATGGATCCAGTCGACGAACGGCGCAACCTCGTCGAGGCGCTTGACCCGGTCTTGCACAAACACAGCCATCTTCGCGAACAGCGCCGGATCAACATCGCCGAGAAATGGCGTTGCTTGGGCGACAAAGTCGTCGAGCGGCAAGGCCCTTATGTAGTCGGCGTTGAAGGCATCGAGCTTCTTGATATCGAAGAAGGCTGGTGACTTATTGATGTCGCTCAGCTCAAACACATCAACGAACTCTTGGATGGGCCTGATCTCAATCTCATCCTTCGGGCCCCACCCCAGCGTCAGAAGGTAGTTGCGCATGGCGTCTGGCAGGTAGCCACGAGCCGTGTAGTCACCGACTGAAACATCGTCACGCCGCTTCGACAGCTTCTGCCGCTTCTCGTTCACGATCAGTGGCAAGTGAGCGTAAATCGGGTGCTCGGTGGCGCCAAGGGCCTCACGCAGAAGCAAGACCCGAGGAGTCGTGTTCACGAGGTCTTCGCCCCGCACCACGTGGGTGATGTTCATGTCGAGGTCGTCGTATGCGTTGGCAACGTGGAACATCGGCACACCGCTTGAACGCACGATGATGAAGTCTTCGAGCAACGAGTTCTCGAACTCGACCCTGCCCCGAATAGCGTCTTCCCAACCGGTGGTGCCGGTGTCTGGAGTTCGGAAACGGACGACAACACCTTCACCAGGCGTGACGTTTCGGTCGCGACAGAAATTGTCGTAGCCGGAGGCGCCAGCACCCCGTGCCTCGGCGCGCTCCTTGACCGCGTCTTGGGTGCAGTCGCAGTAGTACGCCTTGCCGTTGTCGACGAAGCTCTGGGCCGCCGCGAGGTACTGGTCGAAACGGTCTGACTGCCGGTATTCCTCGTCCCAATCAATCCCGAGCCACGACAAGCTGTCGTAAATGGCCTGAATCAGCTCAGGCTGTGAGCGATCGGCATCGGTGTCTTCGATCCGAAGGATCATGGTGCCGCCCGTATGGCGGGCATACATCCAGTTGAACAGTGCCGAGCGGGCACCACCAACGTGTAGGTATCCGGTTGGGGCTGGGGAGAATCGAACGCGTACGGTCACGCTGTCAAAGGCTAATGGGCTTGGCCCAAGATCACGTTGGCCCAGCCCGACTGATACGCCGACCTGACCCCCTGCACGCCCTTCGCGAGCACCTCAGCGCCGACGAGGTCGACGATTTCGCGCCGCTCGGAGTAGTGATGGCTACTTGCCACCTCAGCAAACAGGTTCTCGCGCAGAGAAACGAGGTCTTCTGAGGGATTGGAGTCGAGGAACCCCCAGACCGTGAAGGCAATCTCGAGATCTTCGGTCATCGGACCACGACCAAATGCAGCCGCTCGCTTGGTCGCGATCGCCACGCAGGCCGCAACTGCGTCGTCTCGGTGCACGCGGCCAAGCTTGAGGTCGAACTGGTCGACCAACTTGAAGGCAAAGCCTTGATCGGGTCCTTGTGCTCCAAGACGGGCACCACTTGGCTGACCTGCATCGAGGTCGCCAGGCCGGTTCGCCGACCACGAGCGGATTCGTCGGGGCGGAGAGTGGTAGCCGCGAACAACTTGTGATCGATCTGTTGGGACAAAGTCAGGAGCAGCCACCAATGGAGACTACCGTACGCACCACATCAACGTCGTCTCTCGAAGCGCTAAGGAACTACCCAAAATGGACAGCACTGTGTACAAGATCGTTCTCCTCCTCCATATCGCGGCCGCAATCGTTGGCTTCGGCGGCGTCATCGCCCACGGCGCCTACAACGCAAAGGCATTCGGCGCCAAGGCTGGCGAAGCCGGCGTGATCTTACGGGTGACCCAAACTGTCACCAATCTGGCCCACTACGCGATCTACGGCGTTTTTCTTCTCGGCATCATTCTTGTCTCGCTCAGCGACAA